>Ga0187852_1000373_pt1 | contig 48926 bp, 36 predicted proteins | sample June2016WEW_6_40_FD_134511 | JGI IMG/M metagenome (GOLD analysis project Ga0187852, IMG submission 134511) | Peatland microbial communities from SPRUCE experiment site at the Marcell Experimental Forest, Minnesota, USA - June2016WEW_6_40 | ecosystem: Environmental > Terrestrial > Soil > Wetlands... | reverse complement strand
TAGCCACTGTCAAGCATAATATTTGCAATTACATGGGAACATAATAAAAATCACGATCCTGCCAAGCCGTGCGTAATCAAGGGTTGACCCGGAGGTTCGGCCTAATTGTCAGGGGAACTTCGGCTTAGTCTTTGTGAAAACTCGATTAGTCTGTCATTCCGAGGAGCCACAGGCGACGAGGAATCTCGCACTGCCCTGAAAACATTCAGAGCAAGATTCCTCGCGGAGTTTACCCTGAGGACCCAGAGCGAGTTCCTTCGCTTCGCTCAGGATGACAGCGAAGGGCTCAGAATGACAGTCTCCAGGCGTTTTTCCGCAGCCGCAAAGACCCGCCATGGCCCTGCCTAAAATGAGGCAAGGGCTCTTGCCGCGCGCACAATATCCGCCGGCTGAGGAAGCACCGCGTCCTCGAGCACAGGGTGATAGGGAACGTAGCCGTCCTTGGCGGCCAGTCGCCGCACGGGAGCGTCAAGAAACTCGAAAAGCTCGTCCGCGATCCGGGCGGCGATTTCCGCTCCGTAGCCCCACGAAATGTTGTCCTCATGCAGCACCAAAACACGGTTGGTTTTTGTCACCGAAGCGGCGATCAATTCCCAGTCGTAAGGATTGAGCGAGCGCAGGTCGAGTATCTCCGGCTGAATTCCCTCCTGCTCGAGCGCCTTCAGTGCCTGGACGGCGCGGTGCACGAGCGACCCGTAAGTCACGATGGTTAGCGTCGTCCCTTCCTGGACCAGCCTGGCTTTTCCGAACGGGATCATATAATCGCGGCCGGGATAAGGAGCGCGGTTGTGGGTCTGGCGGTAAAGGTGTTTCGGTTCGAGGAACAGCACGGGATCGTCACAACGTATCGCAGTGCGAAGTAATCCGTTGGCATCCAGCGCCGTCGAGGGCATTATCACGCGCAATCCCGGCAGGTGCGTGAAGATGGATTCGCCGGACTGGCTGTGATAAATCGCGCCGCCCGCAAGATATCCGCCGATGGGCGCGCGGATCACGAAGGGGCACGAGAACTCGTTGTTGGAGCGCCAGCGCAGGGTGAGCACCTCGTCGCGAATCTGCATCATGGCGGGCCAGATGTAGTCGAAAAACTGGATCTCGACCACCGGTTTCAGGCCGCGCGTCGCCATGCCCATCGCACGGCCCACAATACCAGCCTCCGTAATAGGGGTATTGTAGCAGCGGGCGCTCCCGAAATGGCGCTGCAACCCGTACGTCACCTTGAAGACCCCGCCTTTGCCTTTCACCTTGGGAAGTTCGTTTTCGTGGCTGCAGTCCGCCACGTCTTCTCCGAACACCACCACGCGAGGATCGCGCGCCATCTCGTCGCGCAGGGCGGCATTGATGAGATCGACCATGGTCTTCGGCTCGCCGTGAAATTTCGGAGCCTGGTCGAACTCGCCCGAAGTGGGGTCGACAGTGGGAGAGCACAGGAAATGCAAAACGGTGTTTGCCGGAGCGGGTTCGGCGACCAGCGCCTGGTCCACCGCTTCGCGGATTTCACGGTCCACCCCGGCTTCAATCTCCTTCAACTCCTTTTCACTGACCAACCTTTCCTCACGCAACAGACTCGCGAATCGAATCAGAGGATCGCGCCGGGCTTCCTTCTGGCGTACCTCTTCGGACTTGTAAAGCCGTTCGTCATCGGAGAGGGAATGGGAGTAAGGCCTTATGACGTGGGCATGAACGAGCGCCGGCCCTTTTCGCCGCCGGACATACTCTACTGCTTTCCCGGCCGCTTCATAGCTTTCCGGAAAATCCGTGCCGTCACATTCAAGCACCAGAAGGTGAGGGAAGCTCTTCACCAGGCGCGAAATACTGCCCCCGGCGGTTTGCACATCCACCGGCACCGAAATGGCGTAGCCGTTGTCCTCCACCACGTAAAAAACCGGCAGCCTGCGGAGGCAGGCCCAGTTGAGCGATTCCCAGAACTCGCCCTCGCTCGACGCCCCGTCGCCGAGAGACACGTAGACCACTTCATCCGCATGAAAGCCCGTGGCAAGCCCCGCGGCTTCTTTCACTAACTCGAAATACTGGCTGCCCTCGGCGGCGCCCACCGCTTGCAGGATCTGCGTGCCGGTGGGGCTGGACTGGGAAACAATGTGCAGCTTTTTGCTGCTCCAGTGCGAAGGCATCTGGCGCCCGCCGGATGCCGGATCGTTCCCCGCCCCGACCGAACCTAAGAACATGTCGTAAGGCGTGACGCCCAGTTGCAGGCAAAGCGCACGGTCGCGATAATAGGGATAAAACCAGTCGTAGCCGCCTTTCAGATGCAGGGCTGTCGCAACTCCGAGGGTCTCGTGGCCGACCCCGCTGATCTGAAAAAAGGCCCGGTTCTGCCGCTTGAGCTGAATCTCCTTGTCGTCGACGCGCCGCGACATGTAAACCATCCGGTAGGCATCGACCAGCAGTTCCTTCGAAAGCTTCGCAGCTTTCACCTCATGGTTGGTGACAGTGGACATATGCCCTCGTGGTGCAGGTGCCAGGTGCCAAGTTTCAGGTGTCAGGCCCCGAACCCCGGTTTGACAACACTCGCCATTCGAGACCTGGGGGGTAATTCGAAAGCCTGTTCTTGCGCGCCCCCCCGTTACGATCTGTCGCGGCCGTGTTCCCGCAGAGTTGACCATACTATGAGCCGCTTGAGAATTATCAGATTGCGAAACCGCAATGTCAACGGGTAAGGCAGGTTCCAGGTGCCAGGTGTCGGGCGCCACGGGTGCATCCCCCCTGTGCCTATAAGGTATCCCTTCTCGGCCAGATCAAGGCAGGACCCGACCACCTCTCGATACGCTAAGTAGATAGCCTAGCACCGCACGATTTTTTCGCGGTGTTCTTTGACTTGCCTGGTTGCATTCCGCGTGTCCACGACCAGGCGTGAGTGGCGCACAATGGCCTCGTAGTCGTAACTGGAATGGTCCGTGGCGATGAGGACGGCGTCGTAGGAGGCGAGCGCTTCGGCGGTGGGTTCGACGGCGCTCAACCCGAAGTCATATTTTCTCGTCCGGTGCAGGCGGGGAAAATAGGGATCATGGTAATCGACGCGAGCGCCGCTTGCCTTCAGTAGCTCGATGATTCGCAAGCTGGGTGACTCGCGCAAATCGTCGATGTCTTTCTTATAGGCAATCCCCAGAATCAGGATTCGGGCGTCCCGCAAGCATTGTTTCTTCTTGTCGAGGGCATCTCGCAAGGAGGCTACAACGTGCTCAGGCATGGCACTGTTGATCTCGCCCGCCAGTTCAATGAAGCGGGTGGGGAAATCATACTCGTGGGCCTTCCAGGTCAGATAGAACGGGTCGATGGGAATGCAGTGCCCGCCCAATCCCGGTCCGGGGAAGAAAGGCGTAAAACCGAAAGGCTTGGTTCGGGCCGCCTCGATCACCTCCCAGATGTCGATTCCCATACGCAGGCAGAGCAGTTTTAACTCATTCACCAGCGCGATGTTGACGCAGCGGTATGTGTTCTCGAGGATTTTGGTCATCTCCGCCGTCTGCGTGGAGCTGACGACGAATGTCTTCTCAAATGCCAGGCCATAAAGAGCCTGCGCCGCGAGCGCGCTTGCAGCATTTATGCCCCCGACGACTTTGGGAATCTGGTAAGTCTGGAACTGGGAGTTCCCGGGGTCTTCCCGCTCCGGTGAAAACGCCACCAGGAAGTCCCCGTCGGGCTGCGGGGGTGCGGTGATGCGAGAACCGTCGGTCGAGTAGGGCAGGACAGGGCACTTCAAACCCGACCTCTCGAGGATGGGCAGGACCACTTCCTCCGTGGTGCCGGGATAAGTCGTGCTTTCCAGCACCACCAATTGCCCGCGGCGCAAATGCGGCGTGATGGATTCGGTAGTGTGGCGCACGAAGGAGAGGTCCGGCTCGCGATGCGCGTCGAGCGGGGTTGGGACGCAGATCAAAATGGCGTCCATTTGTTCGAGCAGCGCGAAGTCGGTGGTGACTCGAAACGCGCCTTTCGCGACAGCCTCTCGAATGGCATCGACCGGGATGTGACGGATATAGCTTTCACCCTGCGCGAGCATCTCCACCTTCGCCGCGTCGATATCGAAGCCCGTGGTCGGCAGCCCGGTGCGCGCAAAAAGCAGTCCTAGGGGCAATCCGACGTAGCCTAACCCGATCACGCCGACGTTCGCGGTCCCGTTTTGCACTTTGGCGCTGAAACTCGATGAAAGTGCCTGGGTCTGTGCGTCACTCATGTGCCAGCGCTCGCATACAGGTTGGATTTAATATGATACCACTTCAGCAGCGTAATTTCCCGTGGGATGACCAGCCCGAACCCACGATCCTGCAATTCGAACTGGTTTGCATTTTTCCACTTGACATGCTCAATTCCCTGTGATAGCCTATCACTGTGGTCAGAAGAGGGACATCTTGTCGCTGACAGGCGCCGCGGTCGGCGAAGTCCCACAGAGGACGCGAGGCTTCGGCTGAACGCAGAATGCACCATATTACAAAAAACTGAAAATAGTGGGAACGAAGCTAAGAAGTAGTTGAAAACAAAGCAAAATCACTTTTTGAATGACGCAGATTATGCGCGTTTTGCGCGCAAATTTGCAGCAATTTGAGTCCAAAAGGAGCGAAAAGCACCACCTTTTGCGAGAACGAAGCTGAATCTGCGAGCCTGAAACGAGCGCTTGGCGGCGACAATGAGTCGGCTAGGCAGGCGCCGGCTCGGTGCCGGCCTAAAGGTCAGCGCTACAAGAGTCCGTGTGAGTACCCTCAATTCAGGCTGTCATTCCGAGCCCTTCGCTGTCATCCTGAGCGCAGCGAAGGATCTCGCTCTGGGTGCTCAGGGTAAAGTCCGCGAGGAATCTCGCTCTGAGTGCTTTTCAGGGGCAGAGCGAGATTCCTCGTCGCCTGCGGCTCATCGGAGTGGCAGCAAAACGATTTCTCACACAGGCTCTACAAGCCCTGAGGACCGCCGAGGGAGGAACAATGATGGATGAACTCTTGGTCAAGGCTGACCGGTTCACTGGGCGCCGAGACAGCTTTGGATTCGAGTATCTGGCTTTCCAGAATTTGAAACTGAGCGCGGGCGGGCAATACGAAGCGGAAACGGGCGACTATGAGCTTGGGATCGTGCTGCTTGGCGGGCGCTCGTCGGTAGAGTCCTCGCGCGGCGAGTGGCTGGACTTCGGTGGGCGTGCGCACGTGTTTGATGGCAAACCCTACACTCTCTACCTGCCACCCCACACAAGTTTTCGCATCTCAACCAAGACGGGCGCCGACTTGGCCTTATGCTATGCGAAGGCGGATGAGGAACACGAGGCCAAGCTGGTGACGCCCGCCGAGGTGCGGGTGGAAATCCGCGGGGGCGGAAACGCCACTCGCCAGATCAATCACATGATTACGCCTGAGTTCCCTGCGCATCGGCTGCTTATCGTCGAAGTGTACACGCCGGCCGGCAACTGGTCGAGCTACCCTCCCCACAAGCACGATGTACACAACCCGCCGCACGAAGTCGATTTGGAAGAGATTTACTACTACCGGGTGCGGCGTCCGGAAGGATACGCTATTCAGAAGGTCTATACGCCGGACCGGCGGATTGATGCGACTCTGACGGTGCGGGATGGCGAACTGGTTCGGGTGCCGGAAGGTTACCACCCGGTGGTGGCGGCGCACGGTTACGACGTGTATTACCTGAACGCGCTGGCAGGCTCAGCGCGATCCATGGCCGCTTCCGACGATCCCGACTATGCCTGGGTGCGCGGCGAGTGGCGAGAGCGGGATCCGCGGCTGCCACTGGTGTGAAGGAGCAGATGAGCTTATGGAAGTGACGGTGCTTGGGCGGATCGGATATGACCTGTACTCCGAGGAGCCGCACGTCAAGCTGCCGCGGGTGCGGCGCTTCTCGCGTTATCTCGGTGGAAGCAGCGCCAACATGGCGGTAGGGCTCTCACGCCTGGGCGCGAGCGTGGGAATCATAAGCTGCCTGGGCGACGACAGTCTGAGCGAATTCCTGATCGAGTTTCTGCAAGCAGAGAAGGTGGAGACAAGTCACGTCCACCGGGCGCCCGGATATCTGCCATCGCTCGCCATCACCGAGGTGTCGCCGCCCGACTGTTTCCCGCAGGTCTTCTACCGCCACGATGCCGTGGATACCATGCTGCGGGTGAGCGAAGATGATCTCGCTTTCATCGCCGGACGCGAGATGTTTATCACCAACGGCACGGCCTTGTGCGCTTCGCCTTCGCGAGAATCCACCTATCTGGCTCTCGAGCGCGCCAAGGCGGCGGGGCGGCGCCTGGTGTTTGACGTCGACTACCGGGCCATGTCCTGGCCAAACGCAGCAGCGGCGGGGCAAGCGGTGCGGCTGGCGTTGCCCTTCGTCGATGTGCTGATCGGCAATCAACAGGAGTTGAGCCTTGTGGCAGGAGAAGAGAACCTCGAGCGCGCCACGGATGCCCTGCGCGAGCGTATTCCCATGCTGGTGAGCAAGCTGGGCGAACAGGGAACCCGAGTGTGGCAAGGCCGCGATTCGGTGTTCCTGCCGCCCTACAAGGTAGACGTGGTTTCAACCATCGGAGCCGGCGACGGCTTTGCTTCCGGGTTCATTTATGCCCTGCTGGCGGGCAAGCCCGTGATCGAGTGCCTGCATTTCGGAAACGCAGCCGCCGCCATCGTGGTGAGCCGCCTGAGCTGCTCGGAGGCCATGCCGACGCGGGAAGAAGTGGAGACCATGATCCGCAGCCAGGCGATGAGGATGAGCGCATGAGCAGTGCCCATGTGTTTTCGAGTTGTGAGTTCCTGCCCGATGCCCTGCTTGAGCGCTTGACGGCAACCCGCGTCAGTGATCCGGAGTATGCGTTCCGCGTGGCCTCCGCGCGCATCCGCCGGCACGAACTTGCCCCGACCGGGAAGCTCAACATTCTTGCCGCCGATCACCCCGCGCGCAATGTGACGCAGGTTGGCGCGAGCCCTCTCGCCATGGCGGACCGCCGTGACTACCTGGCGCGCATCTTGCGTGTGCTTTCGAGCGCGCGGGTGGATGGCGTCATGGCGACCATGGACATTCTCGAAGACCTGCTATCCATCGACGGCTTCCTCCGCTCCGCCGGGGCGGCAACGCTCGTGGACAGCAAACTGCTGATCGCCAGCCTCAACCGCGGCGGACTGGCAGGCTCAAGCTGGGAACTCGATGACCCCATGACCGGTGCGGCCCCGGCGGCGTGCTGTGCCTGGCGCCTCGACGGGGCCAAGATCCTGTTGCGGGTGGACGAGAGTGACTCGGCCTCGCTGCGCACCATCCAGGCGAGCGCGCAAGCCATAACGGAGTGCAATGCTTTGCACTTGCCCGTATTCCTTGAGCCGCTGCCGGTGAAGCGAGGCGATAAAGGCTTCACTGTGGCGAAAACTCCAGAGGCTTTGGCGCGCCTCGCGGGAGTGGCCTCGGCTTTGGGTGATAGCAGCCGGTACCTGTGGTTGAAGCTGCCGTACTGCGAGGGTTACCAGACCGTGGCGCGCTCGACCACCATGCCGATTCTCCTCCTGGGCGGCGAATCGGCTGGTGATCCAGCGCCGTTCCTGCGCCAGTTGGAGTGCGCGCTTCAAGCCGGAACCAACGTGCGAGGCGCGCTGGTCGGCCGCAATGTTCTCTATCCGGGAACCGAGGACCCTTTGGCCATGGCCGATGCGGCAGGCGGGATCATCCATGAGGGTTGGACCGTCGAGAAGGCGCTGGCGTCGATGACTGAAACGCGAGGCGCCGGGTTGGACCGTTTGACGGCGTGCGTATAGGGGAAACCGGTGTGCAGAGTCAAAGGTTCGTTCGAGAGTTCAGCCCGCAGAGCGGGCGGCATTATGTGGCCCACGGCGTGAGCCGTGGGTTGGCGAACCGTCCCTCACCCCCTTCCCCTCTCCCGCGCGGCGGGAGAGGGGTGCCGAAGGCGGGGAAAGGGTCCTCTTACCCACGGCTCGCGCCGTGGGCCACATTACACCGCCCCTGACGGGGCTGCAATACGCACCTCGCGCCCGTGAAGCGAACTTCCGACGCAGGGCGCTGCCAGGAGGAAGCCATGAAAATCAGAACATTGACAATGGCCCAGGCGCTGCTCGGTTTCTTGAAGCAGCAGTATGTGGAGCGCGACGGAGAGGAGCATCGGTTCTTTTCCGGCGTGCTCGGAATCTTCGGCCATGGCAACGTGGCGGGAATCGGCCAGGCATTGCAACAGAACCTGGACCTTCCCTACATTCCCGTCCGCAACGAGCAGGCGGCGGTCCACCTGGCGTGTGGATACGCAAAGACCAGCAATCGCCTCCGCACTTTCGCCTGCACCTCCTCGATTGGCCCTGGCGCCACGAACATGATTACAGGCGCTGCCCTGGCGACGATCAATCGCCTGCCCGTTTTGCTGCTTCCCGGCGACATCTTCGCACGGCGGAACGTGGCGCCGGTGCTTCAGCAGCTCGAGTCGCCTTCGACGCAGGATATCGGCGTGAACGACTGTTTCAAGCCCGTCTCACGCTACTGGGACCGCATCTACCGCCCGGAACAGTTGATCACAGCGTTGCCGGAAGTGATGCGCGTCCTCACCTCGCCGTCCGATTGTGGAGCGGTGACGCTGGCGCTGCCTCAAGATGTGCAGGCGGAAGCTTACGACTATCCTGAAGAGCTTTTCGGCAAGCGTGTGTGGCAGATCCGTCGTCCGGAGCCGGACGCGGCGAGTTTTGCGAACGCCATGGAAGCGATTCGCCGCAGCCGAAAACCGTTCCTGGTAGCGGGTGGTGGAGTGCTATACAGCGAAGCCTCCCAAGCGCTTTCGAAGTTCTGCGAGTCCACGGGTATTCCGGTCGGTGAGACGCAAGCCGGCAAAGGCTCCCTCGCTTACGATCACCCCCAGTGCGCCGGAGCCGTGGGGGCCACGGGGACGTTGGCCGCCAACCGGTTGGCGCGGGATGCTGACCTCGTGATCGGCATCGGTACGCGGTATTCGGATTTCACTACCGCCTCCATGACCGCGTTCCAGAACCCTCATGTGCGCTTTGTGAACATCAACACGGCGGAGTTTGACGCTTTCAAGGTGGGCGCGATTCCTCTCGTGTCGGACGCGCGCGTAGCGCTCGAGCGACTCACTGCAGCGCTAGCCGGCTTCCGCGTGGAAGAAGCCTACACGGACCAAATTGCTTGCCTGAAGCGGGAGTGGGAAGCAGAGGTGGATCGTCTCTTCCACCTCGGCCTCGAGCCCCGCCCGGCGCAAAGCGAAGTGATTGGGGCGATGTGGGAGGCTGCGGGGCCTCGCGACATTCTGGTTTCCGCCGCCGGCAGCCATCCTGGCGATCTGCACAAGCTGTGGCGCACGCGCACGCCCAACGGTTACCACCTCGAATACGGCTATTCGTGCATGGGGTACGAGATTCCCGGAGCGATTGGCGCCAAGCTGGCGGACCCGACGCGCGAGGTCTATGTCTTTCTAGGTGACGGGACCTACCTGATGATGCCGGGCGAGATTGTTACCTCCGTGCAGGAGGGAGTGAAGGTCATCATCGTGCTGGTGGATAACCACGGGTTTGCCAGCATCGGCGGGCTGAGCGCGTCCCTCGGGCAGCAAGGTTTTGGCACAGAGTACCGCCTGCGGGTGGCGGGATCCGGACTCCTCGAGGGAGACTTCCTGCCGGTCGACTACGAGGCCAACGCACGCAGCCTGGGAGCGTGTGCGATACGGGCCCGGGGACTGGCAGAGTTCAAGCAGGCTCTCGAGAAAGCCAAGAGTCTGGACAGGACGACCGTGGTGGTGATCGAGACCGAGCGGGAGGAACGCGTGCCCGGGTACGAATCCTGGTGGGACGTGGCCGTGGCAGAAGTATCGGAGATGGAGAGCGTGCGGGAATCGCGCGCGCGTTACGTTGAAGCCCGGCGAAAACAGCTCTACCACATCGCCGGCGGGAAGAGGGGAGAGTAGCGCGCCGAGCGGTGATCTGTCATCCTGAGGAGCCGGAGGCGGCCCTGAGCGAAGCGAAGGAAGGATCTCAGCAGTTGCTTGGATTACTAGCAGTCACAAACTGCGGAGATCCTTCGCTGCGCTCAGGATGACATGCGGGTCGGATTCTTCGACAGCCTGCTAAAGGATAATTCATGCCGAATCTACTGGTCGGAAATGCTCCGTGCTCGTGGGGGACGCTGGAATTTGAAGCGGCTAAGGGGGAACAGATCGGGTATGCCCGCATGCTGGACGAACTGGTCGAGACCGGCTACACCGGGACTGAGCTGGGCGATTGGGGCTATATGCCGACAGAGCCGGTACTGCTCCGGGACGAACTCGCGCGGCGGGGACTGGTGATGCTGGGAGCATTTGTGCCGGTGGCTTTGAAAGACCCTTTGGCACACGATGCCGGCAGCGCCTGCGCGGTCGAGACCGCACGTCTTCTGGCGGCCGTCGCCTCTACTCCTGCACCGTACCTGGTGCTGGCGGACAATAACGGCACGGATCCGCAGCGTACACGCATGGCCGGGCGAATCCAGCGGGGCACAGGGTTAAGCGCGGCAGAGTGGAACGTCTTCGCCGACGGGGCGAATCGCCTGGCACACGCGGTTCTCGAGGAAACTGGACTGCGCACGGTGTTTCATCACCATTGCGCCGGCTACGTCGAGACGCCGGAAGAGATTTCCCGGTTCCTGGAATTGACTGACCCTCGCAAAGTCGGACTGGTTTTTGATACGGGTCACTTCACCTATGGCGCGGGCCACGCCGGGGTGGTCGAGGCGCTGGAACGGTTTGGCGAGCGCGCCTGGTATGTTCATTTCAAGGATTGCGATCCGAAGATAGCGGCGCGGGCGCGAGCGGAAGAGTGGGACTACTTCACTGCCCTGCGGCACGGCGTGTTCTGCGAGTTGGGAAAGGGTTCGGTGGACTTTCCCGCGGTCCTGCGCTGGCTTGCGCGGCGAGGTTATGACGGCTACGTGCTGGTGGAACAGGATGTGCTGCCCGGGATGGGATCGCCCAAAGAGAGCGCCCGCCGCAACCGGGAATACTTGCGGTCGATTGAGATTGACCAACCAGCCCCTAGACCCCTCCTTAACCAAGGAGGGGAATGAACACTCCCCTCCTCGTTGAGGAGGGGGCTAGGGAGTGGTGTGAGCGCGGAGGCTTTATGGACACGAATCAACTTCGCATCGGCATCATCGGAGCAGGCAGAATTGGGAAAGTACATGCGGAAACCGTTGCCTTCGGAATACCTGAAGCGAAGATCGTTTCCATCACGGACCTCGACCACGACTCCGCTCAGCGCTTGGCGAACCGATGCGGCATCGCCACTGTCGCCGCCTCCTCTAGCGATATTCTGAGTGATCCGCGCGTCGAAGCCGTCCTCATCTGCTCCTCAACGGACACGCACGCAAAGTTGATCGTCGAGGCCGCGGGCGCCGGCAAGCACATCTTCTGCGAGAAACCGATTGCCCACGATTTGGCGACCACCGACGCCGCTTTGGAAGCGGTGGCCAAGGCCGGTGTGAAGCTGCAAATCGGCTTCAATCGCCGGTTCGACCCGAACTTCGCGAGAGTGAAGCGCGCTGTGGAATCGGGAGAGATTGGAACGCCGCGCCTGATGCACATTGTCAGCCGCGATCCCGCCCCGCCGCCGATTTCCTTTGTTAAGGCATCGGGAGGCATCTTCCTCGACATGACGATCCACGACTTCGACATGGCGCGGTTCTTGATCGGCGATGAAGTCGAGGAAATATTCGTGGCGGGAGCCGTGATGGTGGACGAAGCGATTGGCGCGGCGGGGGATTTGGATACGGCGGTGATCGTACTCCGATTTCGCAATGGGGTAATTGGAACGATCGACAATTGCCGGCAGGCGGCCTTCGGGTATGACCAGCGGGTTGAGATTCTGGGCAGCCGCGGCGCCGTTTCCACCGAAAACTGCTACCCCAACCAAGTGACGGTCAGCACCGCGAGTGAGATCCGGAAAGACTTGCCGCTGAACTTCTTCATGGATCGCTACCGCGAGAGTTTTGCCACCGAACTGCGCTGCTTCGTCGAGGCCGTCATCCACGATCATCCCACACCGGTGAACGGCGAAGATGGCCGTGTTCCGGTGGTGATGGGCCTGGCAGCACACAAGTCCTATGAAGAACGCCGGCCTGTCCGTCTGGCGGAAATAGAAGCGAGCGTCGTACGGTGTTGAGAGCCGCGACCGGCTGAAACTAGTCTTGCTGCGCCGTCGCCTGCTCAAGATCGAGAGCGAGAAAGTTGAGCGACTTCCGCCTGTGCCGGCTTACGCGGTCGCGAGAATCCGGAGGGGACCTGATCGTGAAAGGAAGTGAGGATCATGACACAGACGCGGAACCTAAGAGGCGAGGGGACCACGCGCCCTCGTTAAGTGCCGCCCGGAGCATCGCGGCCCCGCATCTCTTCGATTGCTGGCCCCAAGTGGTCCGATCGATCCGTTCTGCTAAGAGCTTGGCGCTTTTTCTTGATTTTGACGGGACCCTGGTGGCGCTTCGCAAACTGCCCAGCGACGTGGAGCCGCTGGACCTGCCATTGCGGAGGGCGCTCCACGGTCTCGCGCGACACAAGCGACTGAAGATCTATGTTATCAGCGGCCGCAGACTAGCCGATATTAATAGGCTCGTGCACGTGCAGGGCATTCGCTTGCTCGGGCTGCACGGCTGGGAAGGGAGGCGCGTCCCTCTTCTGCGCGCGGAGCGCGGCCTGCTCCGGGAAGCCCGCGAGGTTCTAGAGCGGCGCCTCTCGAGCTTGCCTGAAATCAGGTTGGAGGACAAGGGCCTGGCCCTCGCCGTTCATTACCGCGCCGCGTCGCCCCGGGCAGTCCGGTCGGCGCGGGTGATTATTGAAGAGGTTCTTCGCGATCTAAAACCGCGCATCCACATGCTCCGAGGTCATAAGGTGTGGGAACTGCTTCCGCGCCAGATTTCCGGGAAGGGCTCGTCGGTTTTGGCGCTTCTCTCCGAGTTGCCACAATCCACACTCGCCATATTTGTCGGCGACGACGGCACAGACGAGTCTGCTTTCAGAGACCTTCCCGATGGACTGACCATCCGCGTTGGCAAGCATCCCCGAACTGCGGCGCGCTTCCTCCTGGAGAGTCCCGAAGAGGTGAGATTATTCCTGCTGCGATTAGATGCAGCCATAGCAGCCGGCAGCAAGTCTTCGGGTGCACAGTGACGGTTGCTGTGAAAACGCGCCACGCCTTGCCAGGCCTATCCCCGCCTGTGATACGATGAATAGAAAGCAAGGGCTTGAAGCGACAGTTTATGGTGTCGCCGGTTGAGACACCGGCTGATCCGGTTGCTGCACGCTTTCGAGCGCTTCGGCTCTGATTTCCTACTCTTGTTTTGGAGGAGACAACATGGCAGCGAAACCAATTCCGGAAGGATTCCACACTCTGACCCCTTATCTGACCGTGAAAGATGCCCCACGGGCCATTGATTTCTACAAGCAGGCGTTTGGCGCTCAAGTGCGTAGCACCCACTACTCTCCCGACGGGAAGATCATGAACGCCGATCTCAAAGTCGGCGATTCGATTCTGATGATAGCCGAGGAATTCCCCGGCATGGGCGCCAAATCGCCGCTCTCGCTGGGGGACTCCCCGGTGACTATCCACATCTACGTCGAAGACGTGGATCAGCTGTTCAATCAGGCTGTAGCGGCAGGCTCCAAGGTCGTTATGCCGGTGATGGATCAGTTCTGGGGAGACCGCTATGGCATGGTCACCGATCCGTTCGGCCACAGGTGGTCGATGGGGACGCACAAAGAAGACTTGACCCCGGCAGAAATCGAGAAGCGCGGGCGCGCCGCGTTTGAGAAGATGCACGCTCGCCAGGCCAAGCAAGCAGGATAAAAGTGGGCCACTGCTTCCCAGCCTGACGAAGGCGGCGTAGCGGCGGCTTTACGCCACCATGGTGTATTGACACAAGTGGAAACATGGCGGGGTAAACCTGCCGCTACGTCACGCCGACCAGTGCAAGGAACAGACGCAGCGCTGGCAAACCGAGTTGGCGGGGATATCGAGTTGCCGCCGAAATTCCACGGCGGGATCACCGTTGACGATTTCGGCAAGCGCCTTCTCGTGGATGTTGCCAATCGGTCGATGGAAGAAGCACGGCCGCACCGTACCGTCGGCTTCGACGACCGCCGATACCCAGGGTGCGTTGCAAGTCGGCGCGACAGGAGCAATCTCACCCAGTTGCGCTCGAAAATGGCGCACGATGCGGCGGAGTTTCTCCGCGCTCTCCACGATGAAGCCGCTTTCGATCTGATTCCCGTACTGCTCAATGAGCAACTCGACCTCTTGCTCAAGCGCCGCAATCTCCTCCCCTCCGAGGGCGACTGTGCCCTGACGATTCGCGGGCCAACCCCCGGGGCGGTTAAATGCCTCCGAACTCACGTCAGCCGCAAGGAAAGAAATGGAATTCAAGCCCAATTGCCGGGCTGCGGCGACGATGGCTCGGAGGTGCGTGCAATTCGCTTTTTGCACGGTCGCCCGCCCTCGGATTTCGATCTGGGGCCTGATCTCCCGCAAGGCGCGTACGCCACGACCGAGGGTTTCGAATGCCTCACGCACACGCCGAATCTGGTTGTGAATATCGGGCGGACCGTCAAGCGAGACAATGACATCGTCCATTGTCGTCGCAATCGTCGCAACCTGAGCTTCCAGCAGCAGACCGGCAGTGAGCAGGGTGAGCCGCACGCCTTCAGCTCTGAGGAGGCGGCTGAGCGCCGCCAGATCGGTGTGCATCTGCGGTTCTCCCCCGGAAAAGACAACCCACCGGACCCGGAGTTTTCGCAAGGACTCGATGTGGACACGAAGGTCGTCGGCTGTAATCTCCCGGACCTGACGGATGCGCCAGATATCACACATCATGCAACGGCAGTTGCAGCGATTGTGGGGGAACAAAACAAGGATCGGGAGCGAGCGAAGGTGCGGATCGAAACGTGGCGACGCAGAATTCGGGGAGCTCGAAATGGTCTCGAGATCAGTCAATTAAACGCTCAGTCTGAAATGAAGGACAAGCACCGCGGGCACTGCGCGTGCTGACTCGAACATGCTGCCCTTGCCTGCTGCTCTGAAGATTCGCCTTTCCGGTTCGCCGAGACGGAAATCAACGGACTTCACAAGGCTGAACCGTGCGTCCTCGAATGACCCGCGGAGATCCGGCAAGGCGTGGACGAAGGTCTCGATCTCCACCGTCCGATCGGCGAACCGAAAGGCGCAGCGCCATCCGAGCGCGCGAGCCGCAGGGTGCATGTCGGTGACAAAGACATCGGCGCCCGGCCGCGCCACGCGGGCGAGTTCGTTTGCAAGTCCGAAGGCGTTGAAGACGTGGCCGATAGTAAAAGAGCAGACAATCACGTCCGCCGATTTCGGCCGAAGTGGAAGCGTAGAGCTGTCAGCAATAACGAGGCGACCGCGAAGCGCCGGCTTGGCTCTTGCGTTCATGATCATCTCGCGACTGGCATCCACTCCCACCACTGAGCCGGCACCGAGGTTAATGAGGGTGCAAAGCCACCGGCCTGTCCCACAACCGATGTCCAGGGCGTCCTTGTGCCGTAATTCCGGCAGCATGCGACGCAGGGCTCGGTCTTCGAGCGCCAGCAGCGGGTTCAGGCTGCTGTCGTAGGTCGCGGCCCAAAGCCTGTAACCTTCGCCTGGGGAAACACGGGTTGACGGGCGACTCCCGACTCTCAACTCTCGACTCTCGACTGCCTTCACAGACTCTCCTCTTTTGGCTTGCGGAGCTTGAAGTAGCGTTGCGTCCATCTCAACTCGAAGGGAAACGAGTAGAAACGGAGCCGGTAACGCCAATCGCTCAGCAGCTTCAACAGCCAACGCCCCCAGCGAGGTAACCTGAAGTCTTGCATGGTAGGCCAGCGCGAGGTCACGACCAGCTCGAAGTTATCGATCAGCCGCTTTGTGTGCGGTCGCAGCCACGGCGCCGAGGGGTCTTTCTGGGTGGTGAATCGTTGCCATCGGTCCGTCGCCCATTCCTCCGGGGTCTCGGGAAACTGGACTTGGTCTTCCACGCCCCCGTACATCCTCTCGCGCTGCGGAACGGGCGTGTAAGTGTTGACCACGATTTCCGCCTCCGGGTTCAGGCGCTTGACCTTGCGAATAAAGGCCAGGCATTCTCGCGTATCTTGCTCCGGAGCTTTGGGATTGCCCATGCAAAAAGAGAGTTCAGGGATGATGTCGAATTTCCGGATGCGTGCTGCAAACTCGAGTATCTGCTCCGCCTTGAGTTGCTTCTTCATCTCCTTCAGCACCCAGTCGGAGCCCGATTCGGCCCCTACATAGACCATTGTCAATCCCGCGCGACGGATCGCCTCGAGCGTCGCGTCGGAATAACGCAGCATCGCATCGATCCGCGCCTCGCACCACCAACGCAAATTGAGTGGCTGGATGCGCTCCGCCAGTTCCCGCGCGTCATCCTCCCTCAGGAAGAAGTTGTTGTCGTAGAACTGCACCGCGTCAGCGCGGTATTTCTCCGCCAAATGCTGAAGGATGGCGGCAGTTCGCTCGGGCGGCTCCATCTTCTCCCGGCTCCCGGAAAAAGTCGTGACGCCGCAGAAATTACAACTGTAAGGGCATCCGATGCTGGCCTGGTGAACGGCTGTCCGTTTGCCGAGATAAGTCGGAAGCAGGTATGTATCAACCGGAAGACGGTAGTAGGGAAACCAGGGAAACGATCCGGGGCTTTTCAAAGCGCGCTCGGGGTTGTGGATCTGCTTGCCCGTAGAGTCTTTATAGGAAAGCCCCCGAATGCCCTCCACGCCGCGCTCTCCTCGCAGCGCACTCAGAAGCTCAAGGAACGTATCTTCGCCCTGGCCGCGCACCGCAAAATCGACGTAGGGCGCATTCAGCGCCGCCTCGGTGTAGTTGGTTGGGAAATATCCTCCCCAAACAGTCGGGATGTGGGGAAAGCTCCGCCGGAGTTGCGGCAAGGTTTCCACAACACTCTTGGTTTGTGGACCGGGCATTACCGAGACGGCCAGCAACTCGACCGGCTTCTCCCGCATCAACGCGGCAAGCGTTTCCTGGGGATTCGGATCAAGGTTGCCATCCACGATCTCATACTCTTCACGGCCTTCGAGAATCGCGGCGATAGAAAGCACCGAGAGCGGAAAGCGCCGGTTGCAGGGCCTCCTCGTCGCCTTGGGATTGTAGAGCACGATCATGCGATCTCCTAACGACCGGAAAGACTTCACCACAGAGAACACAGAGAGCACCGAGAAAACGCTCCGGTATCGTCTCTGTGCCCTCTGTGGTGAGAATTACTTTCTCCTACTCTACACGCTGAAATTCCAAGACAAGATGGTCCGCCAAGGTGCGAAACACAGGGACGCGGCTCAGCAAGCGATCGACGCCCATCAGTGTTTCGAGCACCCTCGGAAAGCGCTGCGCGAGCGGTTCCAAGTAAGAAGGCGGCACAGTAACGCCGATTCCCTTAATCCGCAGCAGGCGAAACTCCGGAGCGAACAGCCGAGCCATGGCGCCTACTGACGGGTAGCGAACTTCGACGGTCACACCTTCGGCAAGGCGTACGACGGTGCCACCGCGCTTGAAACGTCGCAGCGCCTTGCGAGGGTTTCCCTTCCCCAGATACCAGATGATTTCCCAGGCCACTCGAGGCCCGGCCATGCACAGCAAAGCGCTTGCTCGAGGCGTCAAGAGTTTCGCCAAGTCGCGAGCCACACTCGAAAGATCGGGCACGCAATTCAGTCCCCCGAAATTGGAAAACACCCCGTCGAACGGACCCTCCTCGGCCAGGACGGCGATTTCCTCGGTTGCTAGCACTCGAAAGTCAACTCGCGAGCTTCCACCGCGCGAACTCAATCGCTCGTGAGCCACTTGAATCATCCGAGGAGCGACGTCGCAGGCCAGCACTTCGACTCCACGCTCTGCCAAGTGAAGAGCATCCACCCCCGTGCCGCAGTTGAGTTCGAGAATACGTTGGCCCGGATGGAAGCAGCGGTCCAACTCCTCCCACACCGAGTCACGTTGCGCGCGGCCAATGAGAGAATTGGTGAAAACCGCGTCGTAGATATCCGCTACATGGTCGAATGGCGCATCACGGGCAGGAGAGGCAAGCGCCGCGGGCATCTCGATCAAGCCTCCACCTCCGCGCCGGCCGCGCGCAGACCTTCGCGCGCCTGCGCGATTTTTCCCTGAAGCTCGGCCACTAACACGAGGTCTATCGGCGCGCCTTTCCCATTCAAGAGCCGGCCCAATTCGACCTCGCTGCGGAGCAGTTGGTCAGCGCTCTGATAGAATCGACGGGAGTGGCGGCCACGAATTCGATAATCCCGGTCGGATCCTCCAGTCCAGGATTCCAGAGGAACAAGCTGCTGCGCCACATCATCGAAGTATGGCGTGCCCTTGATGGGATAAGAAATCGTGGTAAAGAACACATCAGGGTCTGTCTTCTTGACGTGTTCAACCGTCGCCTCGATATCCTCGATTTCTTCGCCCGGGTAGCCCCACATCAGAAACATTCCCGTCTTGATGCCGCGCGATTTGGCGAGAGACACGGCCGTCTGGACCTGCGCCACAGTCACATCGCGTTGCATCGCGTCGAGGATTCGCTGCGAGCCGCTTTCCGAACCGATCCAGACTCGAAAGCAGCCGAGCTCAGCCAATGTATCGATTACTTGCGTGTTCAGCCGATCGGCGCGGGAAATGCACTCGAACGGAATCTTCAGTCCACGGCGCTTCAACTCGGCCGCATATTGGAAAAGCCATCCGTGATGGATAGTGAAGACGTCGTCGGCCAGCCACGCCATATCCGGCTGATACCGATTGAGCAGCCACTCGAGTTCGTCCGCCACTGACGCTGGCCTTCTGCGGCGGTGGGTCTTTCCGAATACCTCATGGCTGCACCATCGGCAACGGTATGGGCAGCCGCGCGCGGTAATTAAAGAAACCGAGCCCATGCCGTGGTGTTCGCGCCAGGTCTTGACGTATCGATCCACGTCAACGGCCTCGCGCTCAGGCCAAGGTTGAGCGTCGAGTTCGGCTATCTGACGGCGCGGAGGAGTGCGGCGCAGAGAGCCATCTTCACCGCGGAAGGCGATCCCGCAAATGTTCTCCAGCCGCGAGGCAAGAGCGAGGCGCCCGGCCCTCGATGCTTTCAGTGCCGGGAGCAGTTCTTCCATCGTGATTTCGCCCTCTCCGACCACCACGATGTCCGCTCCCGCTTCCAGGTATTCGTTCGCATACGCGCCGGGTTCGGGCCCCCCCACAATGGTCTGCCATCCTGCGTCTTTCGCTACCCGCAGAATCTCGATCACATTGGCACGCGTCATGAGATTCGCATAGACGCCGAGGATGGTAGGTGGCTCCGTCCGCAACATTTCAAAAAGCTCTGCCCGGGAGGAAAAAGTAGTATCGAATACTTCCACCTCTACGCCCTTCTTGCGCAGGTGTGAACAGATATAGAGGATCCCAAGAGGAACGTAGGGCTTCATGATCTGAAGCTCCTTAGGATCTTCATGAAGGAAGTAGCCGTGGGTTAACAGCAAGTCCATAGTTGTTGCGTAGCGCCGGCGTCTCGCCGACGGGAGCGCGGGCATCCTGCCCGCGCGCGGGAGCGGGACGCTCCCGCCACAGCGGGCGAGACGCCCGCGCTACACCAAAGTCGGTTCCGAGTTGCGACAACTCTTTTGCATCCGTTCAACTGTCTGCCAAAGCCGCGCGACTTCCGCCGAATTACCTTGTGTCTGATTCCCTTGGGGCCTGCCGTTCCCGGTTCCTCGATGCTGCTGGGTTGCCCACGTGTCAACCTCAGCATGCAAGGCGTCGCGCAGAGCGCGATAGAAATCATTGGTGTAGGTCCCTTTGAACATTACCGAAAGGTCGTCACTGTCCACCCAGTTTCGCTTTGCTCCCAGCTCCTCGCGCACCCGCTCGTAGAACTCGGTTCCGGGAAGAGGATACGAAACCGAAACTCCGATATCCTCGGGCCGAGTCTCGCGCACCAGTTCGACGGTATTTTGAATGTCTTCCCAGGTTTCGCCTGGATAGCCAAACTGGAGGAAGAAGCAGGCCCGGATTCCTTCCCGGCGCAAGTTCTCTCGCGCCTCCGCCACCAATTCCACGCGCGTGCCTTTTTCCATAGCATTGAGGATCTTCTGCGACCCGGACTCGACCCCCATCCACACTTCAGTACACCCGGCCCGGCCGAGAGCGGACGCCACCTCTGAGGTAACCAGGTTGACTCGAGACTGAACTTTGAAGGGAATGCGAGCGGCCCGTCTTTCGACCGCTTCGGCCAGTTCCTCCACCCAATGATGCTTCAGCCCGAACACGTCGTCTGCGAACCAGAGGTGCTCGGCTCGATACTGCTCTTTGAGCTCCTTCATCTCCTCCGCCACGCCCTCAGCGGAGCGTACGTGGAACGAGTCACCGTAAATGGGCCGCGCGCACCAGTTGCAACGATACGGGCAGCCTCGGCTGGCAACCAAATTCATTGAGAAGAAGCCGTGTCTCTCCCGCCACGCCTTCCGGTACGCATCCGGCTGGATAAGGTCTCGAGCCGGCAGGGGAAGCGTATCAAGATCTCGCAGAATGGGCCGGCGGGGGCTCCGGGCTAGCTCGTCCGTAGCAGGATCGAGAAGAGCAACGCCAGGGATTTGCTCGGGCCGGCAATCGGAGTTCCCCAATAGCCCTGCGACCAGCTCCACCAATGTCCATTCGGCCTCTCCGAGCAGGACATAATCAAAGCCTCGCCGCAAGTATTCTTCGGTTTGGTCGGAGGCATCGGAGCCGCTGGCGATTACCGTAGAGCCCATCGAAACGGCGGCGTCGAGCATCCCGAAAGCCACTGCGCGCATGCGGGTCAAGCACATCTTGGTGAGAAAATTGAAGTTGTCTTCGTAAAGGGCAACTACGCGAGGGCGATAGAGGCGCAACGCCTCCTCGAACCCGGCGCTCGGGTCTTCCAGCATCGTGTCAAACAGGGCAACCGAGAACCCGTGCTTCCTAAGCAGAGCCGCCGCATAGAGAGTGCCCAGCGGCGGATAGGGCTGCATCTTGCGTATCTGCTTCGGATCGTAGAAGAGATGGTAAGAGTGAGTGAGCAGAACATCTACCAAGAGGTTTCCTCCAACGACTTCCCACCCGTACCGCTGCCTTCCATCCTTGTCACTCCGACAGCAGCGAGGAATCTCGCTCAAATCCTCTTGGCTGACACCTAGGCCGCCTTAGGTGTCGAGGCAGCGCGAGATTCCTCGCCGCGCCCGGAACGACATTTGCCGACAAGGGTGCTCAACACACTTCTTGCATACTGTGGCTCAGGGCCTGTCCTGTTAAGAGCGACCGCCGGGTAACCAGGCGCTCTGTCGCACGAGCCAGCCAAAGTTCACACGGGAACGAGAAGTAACTTTTCCGCAGACGCCATCGAAGCGGCGCCCCCATCGCCTTTCGCACGCCATTCCTGAGCCAGGGAACCCCGGAAGTCGCCTTACGAATCTGGTTATTCAACAGAAAAAACTCAAGCATCCGCTGCAGCCGCTCGAGTTCACCTCCCCTCAGCCACGGCAGCACGTTTTTCCCGAGCGGCAGGCTTTCCCACTCTCGAAGCGACTCCGGCTCGCGCACTCCCATCTGCCGCAACTGAGGCCAGATGGGAATTCCAGGGTACGGCGTGAAGATATTAGGGGAGAAGCTGACATTCGAGTGCTGCCGTGCCAGCTCGCTCATCACGCGAAACGTCTCAACCCGATCGGCCTCGGTCTCGCCGGGATACCCAAGAATGATGTTATAGGTGACGCGAATTCCCGCCTGCTCGGTTTTGCGCGCCGTCTCGAACATGTCGTCTACCCGTTGATGCTTCTTGTTCATCATGGCCAGCACTTCCTGGGATGCGGACTCGGTGCCGAAACCCAGGTAGTGGAGGCCGCCTTGCGCCAGCAGGCGAACCTCCTCATCGCTCATACGGCAGAGAAGATCAGTCGAAGCTTGAACCGACCAGCGGAACTTGACGCGACTCTCCACGAAACCGTGCGCAATGGCCAAGGCGCGTTTAACATCAACGGGGAAGTTTGAGTCAAAGAATGCAACGTCCGTCAGGCGATAACGCGAGACCAGATCAGGCACCTCCCGCACCACCCGCTCGGTGCTGTAAGCGTTGAAGCGGCGCTTGTAAAACACCTGGTCCGTGCAGTAGTTGCAGGCGTACGGACAGCCGACGCTCGTCGCGTAACCCAGCTCGCGCAGGCCGCTCGCGCGCGCGTAAGCGTCGAAGTCGCCCAGTTCGAACGCCGGAGTCGGCAAGTTGTTGATGTTCTCGACCGGCCTTTCCGGATTGTGAATTGCACTGCCGCCAATCTTGACCGAAGCGCCGCGCAGACCCTCCAAACTCTTGCCTTCCGCCAATCGCTGCGCAAGTTCCAGGAGCGTCAGTTCTCCCTGGCCGCGCACCACCGCATCCACGAAGTCCGGCTTCAAAGTTTGGTCCGCCGTCAAGCTCGGATGCCAGCCGCCATAGACGATAGGCAAGTCCGGTCTGATCCGCTTTGCCATCTGCGAGACCCTGATTGCAGAGCCGATCATAGGGCCGGTAAAAAACGATATGCCCAGGCAAAGCGCCTCATCGAGCTCCTTTGCGACTGCGCGCTCGAGGTCCGGTTGGATGGCCGCATCAATCAGCACTACCCGAAAGCCTGCCGAGAGGAGAGGCGAGGCAATGGACAGCAAGCAGAGCGGCGCGCCAAGCGGCGGCCCCGCGTAAGGCGGATAGACGAGGACAACTTTGTCTTTCATGGTCGTTAACCCGGCGAAGTTGCCGGCTCGAGCATCTTGGCGTCGACTTTCGGCTTCTGGACGTTGCGAATATGTTTAAGTTTCCGATTGACCCACAACTCCCACGGCAGACCGTAGAAGTCGTGGTCGAGCCGCCAGCGTGCTGGAAGAGCTGTAAGTCGCTGCAGGCTCCTGGCGAGCCTGCCATTCTTCGTCTCGGCAATAGGTTTGCGATCAAACGCGATGCGGAGATAGTCCCGCATAATCTGCACACGTTCGTGCTCTTTGCCTTTGAGCCAGGGGAGAACGGTGTAACGCGGGAAATAGTCCACCCAACCTTCCAGCGACGCCGGCACCTCGATGCCAAGTTCCTTAGCGCGATAGAAGACAGGCGAGCCTGGATAAGGTGTGAAGATGTTAGTCCAGAATTCGGCCCCCGGAAACCGCCGGCAAACATCCATCATGAAGCTAATTGTCTCGCGCCGTTCCGCCAGGCCCTCGCCCGGAAACCCGAAAATGATGTTGAAGGAAGGGATCACGTCCGCCTCAAGGCAACGCGCAATGGACTGGTAAATGTCCCCAATGTCCTGAAATCCTTTGTTCATCAGCTTCATCACGGTAGGCGAAGCGGTCTCGATTCCTTGACAAATCTGGTGCAGGCCCGAGCGGCGCAGCAGGCGCAACTCCTCGACTGACAAGCGGGCCGTTAGGTTGGTAGTCGCCTGTACGCTCCACTTGAAAGTGGCGCCCGCCCTGATCAACCCTTCTCCGATTTTCAGAGCGCGGTCCAGGTCCACAAGAAAATTGTCGTCCGCCATCCAAAGCAGTTCCAGCCGGTAACGCCGCGTGAGGTCCAGAGTCTCCTCCACCACCTGGTCCACCGGCAGGGCATTCCACTTGCGGCCGTAAACTCCCGCGTTGGTGCAATAGGCACAGTTGAAAGGGCAGGCGAGGCTGGAAGTATACATGGCCCAGCGGCGGCCGCAGACGCGTTCATAGGCGTCGAAATCCGCCAGGTGATACGCCTTGGGCGGCATGAGTTCAAGTCCTTTCAGCGGTCGCTCGGGGGTGAACTGGAGCTTCCCGTCGCGCTTGAAGCCGACACCTGCCACATCATCGAGCTGCGCCCCGTCTCGCAAGCGCTCAGCCACCTCCAGCATGCTTTCCTCACCTTGACCCCGTACGATGATGTCCACATATTCCGCTTCCAGCGTTTGCGTGGGCAATAAGGAAGGATGCCATCCGCCTAGGATGATCGGAAACTCCGGGTTCCATTGCTTGAGTGCACGCGCCACTTCCACCGTCTCGCGGATCATTGGTCCTGTGACAAGCGAAATGCCCAGGCATAGAGCGTCCTTCACTTCCTCGGCAATTCGTAACTTGTAATCAGGGGAGATTGTGGAGTCGATGATGCGCACGTCGTACCCGGCGCGGAGCAGCGGGGTCGAGATGGCGAGCAGGCCCAGCGGGGCTGTGGCCTCAATGCTTGAAAAGGAAGGGATGAAGAATACGACCTTCTTTGAGGCTCTCATCTCTCTAAACCTCCTCGAGCGACTACTAGGCCGTTCTAAAGGTTCACGAACAACGCACCCAGCAATGCCCCAATCGCCTATGGAGAAATCGATCCCTTGCGACACCGCAACAGGTACCACTTTCAAGGATCGTGACGAGCTGGAACCGTGCGCCCTGAGTGCGCAGCTTATTACCGAAACGTTATCGTAGTATAGGTGACCCCAGGTGATTGTAGCAGCTTTGTAACAAAGTTGTAAAAAAACCGGTGCGAGTAGTGCAATTATTCAACTGGTAGCGCTGGCATTCAGGCCAGCATCTGCCGACCCTTCGCTTCGCTCAGGGCAGGCTCTGAAGGTCGGCGCTACTTTTGAATTAGCAGGCGACCGGCGCGCGATTGGCACAGTTTCAGGGTGGCGCCTTCAACAACCATCTCCAGCCGCAAGTGATCCTTCAATGAACCTGCCGCGTCAGATCGAACCCTATGAAAAGGCCGCTAGGCGTGTCCGCAGACGGCTGCCCGAGAAAGCTGGCGTCAGTCCCCGCACGTTGTGAGACCGTGGTGCCCGGGCTATTACTAAAGCCAAACGTGAAAGCGTGCCGCCAGATCTTCTTCTGGATGCCAAAGGAGTACGCTGGGCGGTGAATCCCCAGAGGCCGGCCGTTGTAGACAGTGGGGATTACCTCAGCAATCAGCGCCGCCGTCGGCCGGATGTCGATCGCTCCTCCGATGCCGAGCGAGACGGCATTGTATCCGGGCAAAGCCGGAAACGAACTTGTTTCATAAGAAGAGGGGGAAAACAACCGGCGGTCGTTGAACGAAACCGTGGGCACAAAGTAAAGCTGCGCTTTCACGCCACAAATGTGTATGCTCTTCGAAAACACGCCCTCAATGTTCTCACTGAACATTCTGTCGAAGTCATTGAGGCCGTCGAGGGAGACTCGAACCGCGGCGTTCAGCGGCTGCCCGTCGTGCTCGTCGAGGAAGTTATAGGTAGCCATCATCTCGATCGGCCTTCCAATCAAGCTCGGCGAGCGGTAAATGCTTACGCTTAGTTTGTCCGTCACTCCGTAGGCGAGCCCGAACGAGGAAATCGAGACTCCATCCAATCCCAACAGCGCGCCGCCGCGAGCGGTACCCGAAAAGGCCGGATCGTAAGCAAAACGGTGCGTGAAATTGACGTATATGCCGTGGCTGTCCAGCCGGCGTCCAGTGGGCAGAGTGAATAGCCGGTCATCTCCAGGCTGATAGATTTTGGACTGTGCGCTCTCATGCGAGGGCACAAGTGCCGAGGCTTGCGACGGCTTCGCCGACCCCAGAGACCGAACGTAGGCTTGAACCGCTCGGATATCCTGCTCCGAAAGCTTGTCCCGCCAGGCCGGCATCGCGGTCCCTTTCTTTCCGTTCGTGATGATATCGATCATCTGCTGGTCTGTGAGCGACGCTTGCACCTTCGGATCCGTAAAATCCGGCGTTTTCATGGCGGCGATTCCTTTGCCGTCCGGACCGTGGCACATCGTGCAGTTGCTCTTGAAGATGCTCGCGCCGTCAGGCGGATCCGTACGAGCCGCTTGCGGCACAGGTCCAGCGGGCGCGCTCGAAACATGGGCTGCTGCCAGCGGTTGAGCCTCCCGAACCGTTCTAGCCACCAAATCGACAACATATCTCTTGCCGTCTCGCTCCAACAGGACAGTTGTAGTCGAGTCGTTTACAAAATCGATCCCCAAGTATGCCGCTAAGGGGCTGGGCTGCGGATCCGGATGTCCCACCGCGCCTGCGCCAGAGATCACATCTGTTGCGAGCGTGCTGGGCGCCACGCCGGCCATCATTCCACCAACTACGAAAACGACTGCAATTGTCCCGAGCGGCTTGCTCATTCTCCGACCTCCTCATTCTCCGACTCGTGCCCTATGACTCGGAATCGGTTCAAATCCGATTTTGTTTTTTCGCCCTATCCTGCAAGGCTCTTGCTGAGAGTTCGATGCCCTTTAGATGCTTATGGCCGCTTCCTTTATTGTAAACAATTTGTAACTCTGACGCCTAATGCAGGATTACTCGACCAAACCGTGGCGTTTACTTCGGGACGGACCTAGCGGAAGCAAGGGTAGGCAGCTTGAAGTGGAGGCAGCTTTGCGTCGCCATTTGGCGAGATAAACTCGCCGCTACGAATTCAAACTGGGACACTATTCTAATCAATGGAGATTTTTACAAATCTATGACAAGATCGGCATTATAGAGGCAACATACTTAAGAGTCCGGACCGGCCGATTGCCGGTCTGCGGAACGGCAACGGCGCGAAAGCACCGGCTGGTACCTCAGGCAAAGAACCGATCAACTGGGCGTGATTTGAAATGGGCTCGAGAGATTTTCTCCACACGGACGCCGAAACGCCGCTCTCCGGAATCTTCGTGGTGGCTGGCGCAGTTTGCAAGCTGTCAACGAATTACCCGGATATTCTTCAAGCGGCGCATGAGAGTTTTTTCCCGCTGGAAAGCCCTCGCCGCCAAGCTGACTTCCATCTACGCTTCTGGGTGGACACGTCTGCCCAGTCAGAGCCTCCGTGGCCTAAAGCGCACTTCAGGGGCCTTGGCCAACTGATCTTCGGCGCATTTGACTCCGAGAACGCAGTCCTGATTAATCGAAGTGCGAGGCGTGCAGTGGGGCGCTTCTCGCCCGCTATGGGCGCTGATCACAGCTATTGGAAACGCGTCATCTTTTCCAATCTGCTGACGGCTTTCGGCGGCTCAATTGGCGTGACAGAGCTTCACTGTGGTTGCGTTGTCAGGAGCGAGAAAGGGCTTCTGCTGTCGGGAAGTTCCGGCTCAGGAAAGTCCACGCTCGCTTTAGCCCTTGCGCGAACAGGGTTCGCGTTCTTGTCCGACGATCGCACTTGGCTCTCAAACTGCGACGGGCGGCTGCGGGCGTGGGGGCTTCCCACCCTGTTGAAGCTGCGCCCTGATGCTGTCACCCTTTTTCCTGAACTTCGCCGCTTTCAACCGTCGGTCCTTCAGGACGGCAGGACTGCGATCGCCGTAGATGTTGAAACTCAACTTGGGCTTCCTCGCGCCTCGCGCTGCGAACCGCACTGGCTAGTCTTCCTGGAGCGCTCCGGATCCTCGACGAGCACGCTGGTCCGCATGCCTGCCGACGAGGCTGCGGTGCGACTGAGGCACGATTTGCTGCCTGAGCCCCCGGGCGCTGCGGCCGCGCAGTTCGAGGCGATCCGGCGCTTGGTTGAGCGAGAATGCTGGCTGCTCCGCTACGGCGGAACGCCGCAGGAGGCCTCACAACTGTTGACGCGGCTGATCGAGTCCGGTGCCGAGGCTGAACCGGTTAGGGCTACCATCTCGACGGGTAGGAAGCAAGGGGTGATGCGGCATGAAGATCCCTTTCGCCGCCAGACACCAACGCCGCACTGCTTCGATTTGCGGGTCATGGGACGCAGGATCCGGCTGGAAACCAATAGCCCCGTGGTTTTAGCTGAAATCCGGCGGCTGTTTCAATGTTATGAAAACCGCAGTAACAACGCAGAAGAACTTCCCCCTCCTGCCACCGTAGGGTCTCCCGAGTTTCGTTGGAGGATTGTGAGCGAAGCCCAGCCGGCGACGGGACCCCCTTGGCCATGCCGGTCTGCTTTCACGGATCGAGACCTTCGCTACACGAGCATCGGACAATACAATTTTGTTGCCGTTGATCTTGAACAGCGCGAAGCAGTGGGCTTCCTTACCGAAGGCCTGGCAAGCGACAAGCCGGGCTTCTCGAACCTCTTCCTCGACCCTCTGTTTTGCATGACTGCGGAAGCCTTGGGCTTGACTGCCGTGTTTTCCTCGTGCGTCGGGCATGGGGAGAGAGGGCTCTTGGTTTTTGGCTCGCCGGGCAGCGGCAAAACGACCTCGAGCTACATCGCCGGAGGACTGGGACTCCGATTCTGCGCTGATCAGGCAACTTTCCTCGAAGTGGAAGGCGACACAATTCGCGCCTGGGCTGGTTTTTTGCCGGCCTTGGTCCGCGAGGACCTGCTCCAATTTATTCCGCACCTTCGCAACGTGACTCGCCCGCTCAGGTATAGTGACTCGATTTACCTGGAGCTTGACATCGCTGCTCCCGGCCTGAGCCGGCCGGCCAGCGTGGCGCCGGTCGGTTGTGTATTCCTCGAACGGAGTTCCGCGTGGCCGGCGCGTCTTATGCCTCTCGCAGGAAGTGAGCTCTCGCAAAGGTTGGAGCGTGCGTTGCTTTTCAGGGAAGATCCGCGTTTCAAGGCTCAACGCTGTGCCGTTCTTTCCGCGCTTGAGAGACTGCCCGCCTCGCTCCTCGCCTACGGAGACGACCCGGCTGAGGCTGCGGCTTTCTTCCCACGCTTGCTTGCCGGCACGGAAGCACAGGAAGCTTTGTCTTGAGCGTGGGCGAGAAATTGTTGTCTCACTGAGGAGAGAGGCTCTTTCTGAAATTGGCCTTATGGGCTCGCCGACACAGGTTATCGAACAAAAGAATCACCAGCGCCAGACGGTTTCGTTCATCTTGCTGGCCGTTGGCCTTTTCGTCTATCTGCAGGTGTTTATTTTTCCGAATATACCCCGCTGCGCGTCTGGTGATCAGGCCATTTATTTGCTGCATGCCACGAGAATGTTGCAAGGGGACGTGATCTACCGGGACTTCAGCCATTTCACGCCGCCGGCTACTGAGCTTATTTACACGGTTCTTTTCAAGGTGTTTGGGGTTCGTGGGTGGATTCCCCAAGCCATGCTGGTCGCAATTGGGACTCTATTGGCGTGGCTCAGCATCGCGATCTCCAGAAAGGTGATGACTGGCCCGGCCGTCTATCTGCCGAGCCTCGTGTTTCTGGTGTTTCCCTTCAGCGGTTTTCTCGATGCCACACATCATTGGTACAGTACCCTCGCCGTCACCGCCGCCTTAGCGGTCTTGCTCGAGAAGCGTAGCGCGGCCCGCCTGACCTGGGCGGGAGCGCTCTGCGGCCTGGCCGCGTCCATCGCGCAAACCCAAGCGTTGGTCGCCGCAGGTTTCGGTTTGTTTCTAATTTGGGAAGGGCATCGAAACCACGAGCCGTGGCGTTTAGTATTTAAGAAAGTAGGGCATTTGCTCTCGAGCTTTCTGGCGGCGATTCTTGCCTTCAACGCATATTTCGTTTGGAAAGTGGGTTTAAAGCAGTTCTTCTACTACACCGTAGTGTTTGTCGCAAAGTACTATCCTGCCGACCGATTCAATAACTGGCGAGCTTACCTGGCGTATTGGCCTTCTGCTCACGGTTGGGCGAACTGGCCGGACTTAAGCGCCTGGTTCTTTATCCAGGCTTTGATTCCGTTGGTTTACGTTCTGTTTTTTGTGCGCTATGCCCTCCGGTCACGCCTGCAGCCCCAGCAGCCGTGGGCACGCTTGATGTTGGTGAACGTTACGGGAGTGTTCATGTTCCTCGGCGTGGCCCCTTCGCCTTCATACATCAGAATATACTGCGTGTCGCTTCCCGGTCTCATATTGCTGTCGTGGTTTCTTGATTCGCCTCTCCGAGCGGAGCGCATTCTTCAGCGGATCGTCTGGGCGGCAGTTCTGGTTGTGGGGATTGGGAGACCCGTCATCGCGCAGGTGCGCTCGAGAGCCTTCCTTGAAGTCCCGACGGGCCGCACGGCCTTCTTTGAGCCGGCGCTGTATGAGAAGTGCAAGTGGCTTTCTGAGCGAACCCGGCCTTCGGAATACTTCTTCGGTGATACGTTCCTTTGCTTTACGCTCGGACTCCGCAATCCTGCCCGGGTGCCTTTTGTAAGGCCCACGGACTACACAAGGCCCGAAGAGGTCGACGACGTAGTCCGGGCTCTCGAACAACGGCAAGTTCGTTTCGTGAACTGGTACAACGGGGTTGATGCGTCAGGCCCGTCCGGCGATCATCTTGCTCCGCTCCGTCTTTGCCTCGCTACGCATTATCATCTGGCGAAGACGTTCTCGAATTTCGACCAGGTCTGGGAGCGAAACCGTTTTGCTGATCAGACTGAACCTTTAGCTGCCGCGGAACACCGGAGGTAGCGGTGGAGCATTTGCGTCCACAGTTGCAGAATAATGGAGGCGCTACCGCCAGCCAGCGCGTCTCCCGGTCATCGTGGAACGGGATACCCACACTCTCTCTCGTCTCTTATCTGGCTGGCTCTGTTCTCTTCCTCTATCTCAGCCTATTCGTTGTCGACGTCGGAACGATCTATCAAAACGGCGATCAGCTTATCTATTTGGAAAATGCCGTGAAAATGCTCGAAGGACAGACGATGTACAGCGACTTCTTCCAATTCACCACGCCGGGCACCGAGTTCGTCTATTTGTGCCTTTTCAAACTGCTGGGAGTCCATTTGTGGATTCCCAGCCTTGTGCTCATCCTCCTCGGGTCCGTCGCCATGGGGCTGAGCCTCGTCATCGCCACGCGTTTGATGAGCGGGGCCGACGTCTTTCTCCCCGGGCTTCTCTTCCTCACCTGCGGCTATTTCTGGTACCTCGACGGGACACACCACTGGTTCAGCAGCCTTTGCGTGATGGCGGTGTTGGCGATCCTCATTGAGAACCGCAGCCCGGCGCGACTCCTGGCCGCGGGCGGGCTTTGTGGTCTGGCCCTCTGCTTCACGCAGTTCCGTGGCCTCATGGCTCTCGTGGGGCTCCTGGTTTTCCTGTTTTGGGAGCATCGCGACAAACGCCAAACCGTGGCTGTGCTTCTCAAAAAACTGGCCTGCTCGGTGGGAGCCTTTCTCTTCGTTGTACTCGGGTTCAATGGGTATTTTGCGTGGAAAGCAGGGTTCGAGAATTTCTGGTGGTGCACGGTCACCTTCGGCTTGAAGTACTACACTGGTTGGCCGGGGAACACGTGGCGCATGCTCGCGCTGAACTTCCCGCGCTTGCATCAATGGTCTCATGAACTGCCCCGCGTGGCCCTTTATCTGTTCAACATCGGCATTGCACCTTTGGTGTACGCGGTGTTTTTCTATTATTCCCCGCGGATCAGGCGTTCCTGCCCGGGGGAACTTGTGGACCGGCTGATGCTGCTGGGCTTTGTCGGGGCCTCGCTCTTCGTGGGCATAGCACCCGCGGTCGGTGAACTGCGGGCTATCTCCATTTACCTCCCGGCATTGGTCCTGATGGTATGGCTCTTCCGTTCGTGGGGTAAAGCCGGCAGACGAACCCTGTACGCGCTATGGATTACAGCTTTGCTCCTCGCAATTGTCGAGCCTGCCAGCCGGCAGACCCACTGGCGTGCCCAACTGATTCTCCCCACAGGCCGGATGGCCGTTCTCGATCCGCTAACGTACGACATGCACCGCTGGATACTCGAGCGAACCAAGCCCTCAGAGCTTTTCTTCGAAGAAGAAGTGCCACGCCTCTATTTCACACTCGATCTCCGCAATCCAACACCTGTACCTTTCCTAACCACTACGGAGTATACGCGGCCCGAGCAGGTAGGTGGCGTGATCAAGGCGCTCGCAGCCCATCAAGTGCGACTCGTCATGACGTCGCCTTTCCTGAATCTTCCCCCGTATGGGCGGGATTGGGGAGACCACCTGGCGCCTTTGCGCGCGTACGTGGCCACGCATTATCAATGGGTGAAGACTTTCCCCAATGGCGAGCAAGTGTGGGAAAGACAGGAGGCCGAACGGTGAAGCGTGACCTCGCCCGCGCGATTACAGACTATCTCGCCGTTTCAGGCCCTCTTGGGGAGCGCGTGACGAAGCTGGCGAGCTTTGATCGGGGAGACTGGCAGCACAGCTTGGAATGGCTCGATCAGACCGGCCTCGCACTGTGGCTTTTAGACCGGCTGAAAGTCTCCGGAGCCCACGATGCCGTCCCGCCCGAAATCGGCGTGCGCCTCAAACGGAACATGGCGGACCATAGCTCCCGCGTAGCAGCCATGGCGGAAGAGTTCGATTCCATCAACCGCTTGTTCGAAGCCGACGGGATCGAGTATGTCGTGCTCAAGGGTTTCGCTTTAGCTCCCGAATACACGCCTGACGCCCGCTTGCGACCCGCTTACGATTACGACTACCTGGTGCGGCCGGAGTCGATGGGACGAGTGTCGCATGCTTTGGGAAGCGTTGGGTATGTTCACCGGCGCGAACGCGTCGATCATCCTGTAGTGTATGTTCATTCCTCGCGCGCGCCGCGTATACCGTCGCAGCCCGATGACCTTTATTCCGCCGACTTGCCTCGCAGCGTGGAGATTCACACTCGCCTTTGGGAGCCGGAGGCCCTCAAAATACCGCTGCCGCTGCCGGATGATTTCTTGGCGCGGAAGCGCCCGCGAATCTGGCACGGCCTGCGCTTTTTCTCGCTCTCAGAAGAGGATGAGTTGTTGTTCCAGGTTTTGCATGCGTTTCGCCATATCATCGAGTGCTGGTGCCGCCTGTACACCTTCCTCGAAATCGCACACTTCCTCGAGCGCCGGCAATCGGACATGGCTTTTTGGCAGCGATTCGCAGATCGAATCAGGGTTAGCCCTCGACTGCCGGAGATGGTGGGAGTGGTTTTCTCGCTCGCGGCCCGCCTGTTTGGCGCACCTGTTTCAGCCGCGATTGATGCCGGCGTTCTTTCCGACCTGCGGCATCCGTTGCTTCTCTGGGTAAGCCGTTATGGCTGCGACTCAGCTCTGGCCAATTTCACAGGCAACAAGTACAGCCTCCTGCTCTACCGTGAGTTTATTCCGGACGACGCGACCTGGCGGGAGATCCAAAGAAAACGACTATTCCCTTTACACCGGCCAAACCGCGCCGGCGGAACCCGGACACCCGGTATTTCTGCGCGCCTCATCGCAGGCTGGAAGCAGAGCGCCTACGTGGCGCGACGCCTTTTCCATCATGTGATCTCGGCGGCGCAATATGAATGGGAATCCATTCAATGGGAGCGCATCCGAATCGCGCGCCGATAGGTACCGTTCATGACAGGCAATCCAGCCGCGCCAATACCGGTTCTTTTCCTCGAACAGCAGGGCCATCGGGCGGGTGCACAGCGCGTTCTCGCTGAGGTGCTGCGCGCGGTCGAGCCCGATTATCTGCCCCTCGTGGGTTTCCCTGAAGACGGGCCGTTTGTGGAGGAGATCAAGAGCCGCGGCATTGAAACCTTTCTCTACCCGCTTGGTCGCTATAGCTCCGGCCGAAAGTCGGTCCGTGACGCGACGAATCTGGCGTTACGCAGTTTTTATTGCGCATGGCTGCTGGCGCGCATCATCCGCCGGCGAGGGATCCGCTTGGTGTATATCAACGGCCCGCGCTCCCTCATCGCCGGGACGCTTGCGGCGCGCCTGACGAGTACACCTGTGGTGTTTCACCTGCACCTCACCCTGACCCGCAAGACAGACATCTTTGTTGCGGCCAGGGCGGCAAAATATGTCACCAAAATCGTAGCTTGTTCCGAGACCACGGCCGCAGCATTGCTGGCGAGTCATCCCGAACTCAGGAGCATCTTACAGGTCATTTACAACCCCGTGCGCGCGCTCGCTGCCGCCACGCCGTGTGCGGCCCAATCCGGCCGGTTGCGTGCAGATGCGCCAAACGGGCGAGTCTTCGTCGTGGGCGTTGTCGGCCGAATTACACCGCAGAAGGGACAGCACGTGGTGCTCGAGGCTGCCCTAGAACTTACCCGGCGCGGCAGAGCACTGCGCGTCATCTTCGTGGGAGCTCCGGGTCCACACAGCTTTGATGATGATTTCTATTTAAGCTCGTTGAGGTTGTCCGTCAAGAACTCGAGCCTGGAAGGCCAAGTCACATGGGCCGGCTATCAGGAAGATCCAACCCCACTCTACGCTGCCTGCGATGTCGTCGTGATCCCCTCTACGGTTAGTGAAGGCCTTCCGATGGTGGCGATCGAGGCGATGCAATTGGGAATTCCAGTCATCGGCTCCAATGTCGGGGGGATTCCGGAAATCGTTCGCGATGGGGTGAATGGTCTTCTCGTTGCGCCGAATAACGCGGAGGCTCTTGCTGACCGTATCCAGCAACTCCTGGACGATGAAGAGCTCTTGATGCGGATGAAAGCGAGAGCGCTCGCGAGCGTCGATGGGCGATTCTCAGCCGGGAACTTCGCGCCGGCCATTCGGCGCGTAATTGGTGAATGCGTTTCGGGCTGATCGGCACGTGTGGGTGGCTCTTCAAAACTGAGATTCGAGTCTGTGTGGGAGTGGAGGTCGATGTATGAGTCCGTACAAACTAAGGTTGACGGTTGGCTTGCTGGGCGCAACGCTGGGATCACTGATGCTCGGTTGTACTGCGCACCAGCAACCGTCTCGAATCGAAACAACCCTCGCGAACGCGGCGAAGGATGTGGTTATTCCCATCGAGGCTGAGCACAAACAGAACCCACTTCCCGAATCGGAAGAAGTCCTCAACCAAGGCCGAGAGATATACCTCCAGTCGTGCGCCATTTGTCACGGCGCGGACGGACGTGGTGAAACGTATGTCGGGCGGAACATGTACCCGCCTGCGATGGACATGAACTCGCCGCATGTGCAGCACTGGAGTGACGCCGAACTCTTCTGGATCATTCAGAATGGCGTTCGCCTAACCGGGATGCCCTCTTGGGAATCCAGCATTTCCGACACGGACACCTGGAAGCTGGTACGATTCATCCACAGTCCCCGCCTCAATGCTGCCCCACCTGCCCCGCTCGAGGCCCAACCTGCGGCCCAGAACGCGGACGCTGCTTTGATTAAGTACGGGAAGACGCTGTACAGGCAGGAAGGCTGCTTCACGTGCCACCGGCTCAATGGCGAGGGCGGAGGCGTAGGACCCGACCTGACTACGGAGGGCTCGCGCGGCCGCGCGACCGAATGGCTGGTGGGCCACTTCAAAGACCCGCCCGCGTATGTGCACGGTTCTGTGATGCCGCCGTTCAAGAATCTCACCGATGAGCAATTGCGAGCGCTCACGGAGTTCTTGCAGAACCAAAAAGGCCGGAACAAATAGGATTAACCTCTGTCATCCTGAGCGAAGCGAAGGATCTTCGCAGTTCCTGTTGGGTTGGTGATTCTTCACCGCTTTGAAATTGGCTGTCATTCCGAGCGGAGCGAGGAATCTCGCCATGGTTCTTGTTCGGCAACGCCCCGGCGCAGAGCGAGATTCCTCTCTTCGCTCGGAATGACATTTCGTGGTTTCTGGGTGACGCTGGCGGCATCAGCGCCTGCTTTGAAAATGCTTGTGTCGAAGGCGCGTTGGAGTGCGGTAGCGCCAGCTACCGCCAGTCGTTCGAATTTCCGGGCGCCAGCTCCGCTGCCGCACTCCATGACCCTCTCCGCGTTCTAGCGATCCTCTGCTGTGGCTTTCTTGTTACGGCTGACCCTTCAGGATCGCACTGGCCGAAGGCGGAAGCTTGTCGGCATTCGCCAGCATCAGCGAGATTTGCCACATCTCCGTGGGCGACAGGCTCTGGCTGAAACCCGGCATACCCGTCAGGCGGATTCCATTCGCTACCTTCCAATATGTTTCGCCGGGAGGATCGTCGGTTACGCCTGTCCCCTTTAAAAGCTCGGGCGGCTTAGGAAACTCCCCGCGAGCAATTGCGGTCGGCTCCTTCCCGGGAGCCCCGTGACACACCGCGCAATGTGTAAGATACTGCCGCGCGCCCGCGAGGTAATTGACTTCGTTGGCTTCGATTGGGACGGTCTTCGGCATCTCCTTTTGCAATCGGGCGTCGAGCGCCATATGCGCCAGCCTCCGTTCAAACGGCATGGGAGGCGCGGTTGTTGCCACCGGCGCCGAACCACGCGAGAAGTAGGCGTACACTCCACCGGCAATGCAAACCAGGGTGACAATTACACCTGCCAAGAAGCTTTTCATCTCCGACTCCTATATTGAGTTCGCCCTGAAAGTTCCCAACAACTGCCGAGGTCCGTCGTTCGCCGAACGACCCGGCGAGCGCAGGATGACGTGCCATTCTTGCTTACCGACTATCAAGTATTATCTACTTAACTAGTCCTAATTGACTTATTCCTGTAATGGATAATGGCCGCACTGGCGTGCGGTGTCATACATGGCCAGCACGTTGGCTACAGGCACCTGGGCCTGGATGTTATGAACCGCGTTAAAGACAAAGCCGCCGCCGTGGCCAAAAAGCTTAAGGCGCTCGCGCACTTCTTTGCGCACGTCGTCGGCTGAACCAAAGGGCAAGGTGTGTTGAGTATCCACTCCTCCACCCCAGAACGTGACTCGCTCGCCGAACTTCCTCTTCAATTCGCCGGGGTCCATGCGTTCGGCCGAGGTTTGCACCGGGTTGAGAATATCGAATCCCGCGCGGATGAAATCCTCGACCAGGTCAAAGATTGACCCGCAGGAATGGAGGAAAATCTTCCACGCCGTGTGCTTATGGATCCAGTCGTTCGTTTGCTTGTGAAAAGGCAGGAACAGTTCACGGTAAGCCTTGGGCGAGAGAAGCGGGCCGTTCTGTGTGCCGAAGTCCGTGCCTGTAACATACGCCACCGAAGGCCGATCGCCGACGGCCTGATATATTCTCTCCAGGTTTGCCAGATTAATCTCAGTCTGACGTTCGAAGATCTTGTAGATATACTCGCGCCGGGCGCTCAAGCTGATGTACCACTCCTCAGCGCTGCGAATACCCTTGGGATCCTTGAGCATTTGGCCTGGGACCTTGGCAATGTCGCCCAAGCTGAGCATGCCGAGATTCAAGACAATCGCCTTGTCCGTCTCCGTATCGAGCCTCAGGGATTCACGTTTTAGGTGCTGCAGTTCCGCGTCCGAAAACGGACCGAACTCTTCCAGGTTATCTTCAACCTTGAGATTGCCTTCATCAATGGGGTGTTGGCGGAAAATGGGGTCGAAGTAAAGTCCCCCCTTCGGCATTCTTCCACTCGGTTGTACGGAGCGGTCTCCTTGCGGATACATGAGGATATCGCCGTCCGGCTCGGGAGTGGTGTTGAATCCCTCCGGCACCAGTGCGGGAGTTCCATCAAATGTCCTCCACTCCTTCCACCCTTCCAACTTAAATCCAAAGGACGTGCCAGTCCCTGCCAGCCTGACGGTGTCAATTCCCAAGGCCTCGAGAATGTCAAGCTGGATCTCGCCCAACATTTGCAGCGGCTCGATGACTTTCACCGGGGTTCCGGGTGGGTCGAGTGCAAGCGCCTGGCGAAGTTTGTAAGCGGCGCTGACATGCATACCCGTCACGGTCGTTGCGCCGAGGTCCAAGGGAACTCGGTCCGGTTCCCTGTGTTGAAGCGCCAGATTCACTCGTTCGCGCGAAGTCATTCTCGGTCACTCCTAGTCAGTCGTCACTCGTCAGCGACCCGTTGTCGTTAGTCATCTTACTCCCACTTTTCACCGTCTGTTTTCTGATTTCCTCGAAAGCCTTTGCGGCGGCTTCCACCGTTCTGGCCACGTCGCCGTCATTATGAGCGGTGGAAACAAATGCGGCCTCAAACTGTGAAGGCGGAAAGTAGATGCCGCGATCAAGGATCGCACGGAAGAAGTGGGCGAATTTAGCGGTGTCCGCCTTTTTAGCGGAAGCATAATCCGTTACCGAATCGCTCGTGAAGAAGCAGGTGAACATCGACCCCACTCGGTTAACGGTGAGCGGCACACCGGCCTTCGTCGCCGCCGCTGCCAACCCCGTGGCAAGCAGGTTCGAAACCACTTCGAGGCGCTCGTAAGTGCCTGGCCGGCGCAGAATTTCAAGGGTCTTAAGTCCCGCTGTAACCGCCAAGGGATTTCCGGAGAGCGTTCCAGCCTGATAAACAGGGCCTGCGGGCGCAACCCAATCCATCAGCGACGCTTTCCCGCCATAGGCTCCTACCGGCAACCCGCCTCCGATGATCTTGCCAAGCGTGGTAAGGTCCGGCTGAATCCTGAACAGCTCCTGCGCGCCTCCGTAAGCCACGCGAAATCCCGTCATCACTTCGTCGAAAATCAGCACAGTTCCCTGCCCTGCCGTCAGCTTGCGAAGCTTCTCAAGGAATCCGGCCCGCGGCGCTATGCAGCCGGCGTTGCCTACCACGGGCTCGAGAATGACGGCCGCGAGCTGATGATCGTGAATTTGGAACGCCTCTTCGAGCGCCACCGGATCATTGAAGGGCACGGTGACCGTCAGTTCCGCGAGCGCGCGCGGCACTCCGGGGCTGTCGGGCAAGCCCAGCGTGGCCACGCCCGAACCGGCTTTTACCAGCAGGCTGTCGCCATGGCCGTGGTAGCAACCCTCGAACTTCAGAATTCGCTCCCGGCCCGTGGCGGCGCGCGCCACGCGCAGCGCGGAAAGAGTAGCCTCCGTACCTGAGTTAACAAGGCGCACACGCTCGATCGACGGATAGGCGCCGTGAATCCGCTCCGCCAGATCAACCTCGGCCGCGGTGCAAGCGCCGAAGCTCGTGCCGCGCTCGAGAGCCTCAGCCAATGCTCCAATGACTTCCGGATGGGAGTGGCCAAGAATCAAAGGCCCCCAGGACAAGACGTAATCGATGTAACTTCGACCGTCCACGTCGACGATAGAAGAGCCCTTGCCGCCGGCAATAAACACCGGGTCGCCGCCCACGGCGCGAAATGCGCGCACCGGCGAGTTCACCCCCCCGGGCATCAGGCTCAAGGCCTTTTGAAACAGTTCTTGAGATTTAGTGGGCATGAGATTTCTCTCTGCATCGCGCCGAAATTGACTTCCCTCCCCGGGTGAGGAGGGGTAGGGGGCGGCAGCCGGGCAGATCACACAACAACCCCCTGTCCCCCTCCTTAACTAAAGAGGGGAGTCGCTCGGCGCATTTTCGTAGGTTGACGGCAGCACGTGGCGAAGCGAACTCGTGTGCCAAAGCGCTCTAGTCAAGCCGATATGCAGTTTCGCCGCCAGCCTCAAATAGGACTGCGATCCATCGACCATATCTTGGATGACCTCCAGGAATCTACGGCTGCGCGCGCCGCATTCAACCATGCGGGTCGGGACTGCGCCGCCCAGGAATTCTCCGAAATAAAAAGTTCGGGCCAGCCGCGCGCCGAGCGCCAGTCCCTTGCCGAATTCTTCCTGCACTCGCTCCGGATAAAGCTCCGGCAACCCTTCCACGAGCGACTGCGCCAACAACTCGCCGGAGCGCATCGCGTAGTAGATGCCCTCACCGGTGACGGGGTCAACCAGGCCGCCGGCATCTCCCGCCAGCGCCCACCCCGGCCCGGCCAATCGCAAGCCCCCCCACGAATCGACGCTCAGGGCGGGAAGCAAGTGGCTGTACACTCTCGCGCCCTCGCAAGCGTAGCCGAACCTGCGCATGAAGGCGTGAAGCCGTTCGCGCAGACCTGCCATCCTATCCTCACCCACTTTCCCGCAGATGCCGACCGAAAGGTGGTCCGGGCGAGGAAACGCCCAGACGTAACCTTCGAAGTCCTCGAAGAATTGCACGCGCAGCAGGTCATCGCGGCCCGGCACATAATAGCCAAAGGTCAGCATCAAATCGTGCGGCCCGAAGTCCTCGGCGAACTGAGCCCGCAACCGGGTTCGCGCTCCTGCCGCCAGAATGAGATAATTGCCTTTGTAATGGCCGCGCTTCCCCTCCAATTCCCAGCCTGAACCCGCTGGCCGCAGCTCAGTGATTCGGTCCTCCACAACCTCCACGCCTGCCGATTGGGCGCGGTGAAGCAACAATCCATTCAGACCAGAACGGGAGTAGATGGCCAAAGGGTTGCGCGACTGGAATCGAAGCGAGGCGTTGTTGGCGGCCACGAACTCAACTTCCCGCACCAGCTTGGCTTCCCCGATCGCCGCCGACAGGAAAGGGTAGCGCGTAAGAGCCTTGTGCGTCACCCCACCTCCGCAGGGTTTCTCCCAGCCAAGCTTCTCCTCAAAGACAGTGACTCGCCGACCGGCGCGAGCGAGCGCTTCCGCGGCCATGGCGCCCGCCGGCCCGCCGCCGATAACGAGCGTGTGGTGTAGCCGACCGCTTGTCACATTCTTGGCCTCACCCTATAACTCCTGACGTTAGGTTGGTTTTCGCAAAAACGCCGCGTTCTTTGCTCCTTTTGGGGTCAAATTGCCAATAAATGGTGTGCAAAACGCGCATAATTTGCAACATTCACAATAGTGACTTCCTTTGTTTTCAAGCACTTCTTAGCTTCGTTCCCACTATTTTGTATTTTTCGTATTGTATTGCTTCCCGCCGCATCCCGAACCGCCCAGAATCTTCTGTGCCTCGGCAGTCGCGCCGCATGTTTACGACAAACTGTCCCCAACGAGACCATCCTAATAGGCTATTGCATGCCTCGTAGCTTGTCAAGCGGAAAATGGGTAGTGTCCTAACATGGCCGTAGCGCCGCCATCTTGGCGGCTCCAGTGCCGGCTGGAAGCCGGCGTTACGGCCCAAATTAGGACAGCACCGGAAAATGCGAAAAAGCGGCGTCGGCGGACCATCAGCCCCTGAAAATCAAACGCGCAGGGCGGTCATTGGGTGGGTGCGCGCGGCGCGGCGGGCCGGAAGGTAGCTGGCGACAAGGGCAGCAAGCAGGAAGAGCACAGCGACGCCGGCGAAGGTGGCCGGATCGGCGGCGCTGATGCGGAAGAGCAGGCTGGTCATCAGTCGCGTCAGGGCAAAGGCTCCGGCGAGCCCGATGCCAATTCCCACCAGCGCCAAGGCCAAGCCTTGACCAACGATCATCCGGAGGATGTCGGCTTGCTGCGCCCCGAGGGCGCGCCGAATGGCGACTTCCTGGGTGCGCTGTGCTGCCGAATACGCAATCACGCCGTAGATGCCGACCAGGGCTAGCAGCACCGCCACCGCTGCGAACGACCCCAGCAGCATCAGCAGCAAACGCCTCTGGCCGATATCCGACTCTACGAGGTCGTCCATGGTATCGACGGCGGCAACCGTCTGATCGGGGTCCAAGGCCTGCACCTGGGCGCGAACGGCTCGGGTGAGCGAGAGCGGGGCGCCCGCGGCGCGTATGGCGAGCAGCGCCGACGGCACAGGCGACTGTGGAAAGGTCACGTACACGCTTTCCGGCCAGACCGAATCATCGAGGGACTGACGCACATTGGCCACGACTCCGACAATAGTGGCCGGCTTGGGGTTGACGCCACCCACCAGCAGGCGCTGACCGAGCGGGTCGAGACCCGCCGGGTACTCCGGCCAAAAATGGTGAGCTAGATTCTCATCAACGACGGCCACTCGTTCCGTGTCTTCCTTGTCGTGCTCGGTGAAATCGCGGCCACGTCTGAGGGGAATGCCCATGGTATGAAAGTACCCGGGCGTGACCGGCAGGAATTTCGCGATCAGGCGTTCGTTAAGTTTCAAGGGCGGCTTCGCGGCGTCCTGCACGGGCGTTCCAGGAAAGCCCATCATAGGCAGCGACATGGCCGCCGTCGCGGCCTGAACCCCCGGCAGGGCGTTGACCTTTCGAACCAACTCCAGAAAAAACGACGTCTTCTTCAGATCGGTGTCATAACGCACGGGAGGCAATGAAACTCGCAGGGTGAGCAGACGCGCGGGGGCGAAACCGAGATCGACGGCGCGCAAGCGGGCGACGCTTTCCATCAGCAAGGCCGCGCCGATCAGCAGCACGACGGAGAGGGCGACTTGTGCGACGGACAGAAGGCTGCGCAGTTTGACTCCCGCCAAAACCCCGCGTGAGCTTCCCACATTTCCGCTCTCGCCGCCGCCTCGCAAAACGCCCATAAGATCGGGCCGCGAGGCGCTGAGCGACGGCGCCAATCCAAAGAGAACACCGGTAGCCACTGAGAGCAGGGCAGCGAACCCGAGCACGGCCCAATCGAGGCCAATCTCACCGGAGCGCGGCAGATCGAGAGCCGTAAGATGGGGGATGGCACGAAGGCTCCAGGCAGCCAAGAGGGCGCCCAGCGCGCCCCCCGCCACCGCTAAGACGAGACTCTCGACAAGCAGTTGGCGGATGAGGCGAACGCGCGCGGCTCCGAGCGCCGACCGCACCGCGAACTCGCGCGAGCGTACAGACGCCCGCGCCAGCAGCAGGCTGGCCAGGTTGCCGCAAGCGATCAGCAGAACAAATCCCACCGCCCCGAAAAGCAGCCAGAGCATGGAGCGGACGTTTCGCACCAGGTCATCCTTCATCGGCGTGACCTCTTCCGGCGTTTTTGGCTTGGCGTCGAGCATGGCGGGATGCGCCTGCGCGTATTGACGGCGGATCACCGTCATCTCGGCGTTTGCCTGCTCGAAGCTCACGCCCGGCTTGAGGCGGCCGAAGACGCTCAGGTAGGGGCTCAGGGCGCGGGACCGTGGAGGGAAGCGCGGCGATTCCTGCGGCGAGGTCATCCAGATGTCGACATTCGAAAAAAGAAAGTGAAAATGCGGAGGAAGAATCCCAATGATGGTGTAGGGCGCCGCCGCCAGCGTGGCCGTCTTGCCCACAATCTGCGGATCGCCCGCGAAGCGGCGCTGCCACAGCTCGAAACTGAGCATCGCCACGGGCGGGCCTCCCGCCGAATCTTCCTGCGGAAGGAAGCCGCGGCCGAGTAGCGGTTCGACACCGAGAATGTGGAGAAAACTCGCGGAAATTCGCACACCGGCCAAAACCTCAGGCTCGCCGACGCCTGCCAGGGTGATGTCCTCCGTGCCGGAAAAAGCTCCGAGATCGGTGAACGAGTGCGCAGCGGCCCTCATCTCTGCGAATCGCGTCGGAGTGGCGCCACCCGAGATGTGGACGAGGCGATCGGGATGGGGGTAGGCGAGCGGCTTCCACAGAATCGCGTGGATCACAGTGAACATGGCAGTATTGGCCCCGATCCCGAGCGCCACCATGATTACGGCGATCGCGGCGAAGGTGGGATTCTTGCGCAAAGTTCGGAAAGCAAACCGCGCGTCCTGCCAGATCGTTTCTGGAAGCCCAAAACTTTTCATTGAATCGGCCCTGCCCGATCCCTCAATTATACTCGATTGGAGCCGGGCCTGAGAATTCTTGAGGATTATCGCAAACCTACCGCTGTTCGGATATTCTCAGTTTGGGAGGGCGCATGCGGGTGAAGATTGTTCTATACCCATCAGAAGAGGGGTACGCCGTTTCCGCGCCGAGTTTACCCGGTTGCTGGTCACAGGGTGCGACGCGAGAAGAGGCGGTGACGAATATTGCAGATGCGATTCGGGAGTATTTAGGCGTACCGGTGGAGCAGCAATGGGGCGATTATCCCAGATTTAGCGATTCGAGTCCACTCGGCGCGCATCGGACAGGGGGACGGCTTGCCGTCCCCTGCTCGCGAGTGGGGAAAGCCCTGCCCTACATGGCAGATTTCGCGGTGAACACGATTTCCCAGTTCACGTCTTCCCGCTGCCCGGGGAAACTAACCCGCAATGAATTCCCTGTCACTTCATGCCGAGCCGTAATTTCCTGCTTGCCCGCCGAGGCGTGAACCTGTCCGAGCGTGATTCCCTGGGGGACATAGAACCAAAGCGTGTAGTCATCCCCGGGCACGGTTTCCGAGGTGCCGTGGAGGCGGTTCTTAGCGCCTTCCCACGCTACGCTCTTGATCGAATAAGCGCCGGAGATGTGGCGGGAATTCCCCACAACTTGTGGCGTGAGCGAGAGGGGATGGATGAGCAGCACGCGCGTATCGTGCGGCTCGACGCTGACGTCCATCTTGCTTTTGAATACGCCCAGGAGTTTCTGCGCCCAGAAATCGAAAACCACATAAGAAGATTGCGCATTCAATCCCAGCTTATCTGCGAACCCGAGCGACCGGGTGGTGGTCCCGCTTCGCCAGTTGGTCACGGCGGCCACATCGTAAACGCCCGAGGGCGCGTTCACCTTCAAGTCGATGATCTCGGGATAATTGTGGATGTAGTCATCGGGCGTGGAGTGCTTGAAGATGTCCCACATGGGCATGTCGGTGCCGCGACTGAAGAGGTCAATGGGGAAAATCGGCATGGTGGGGAGCGTCATCTTCAGCAGCTTGACGCGCTCTTCCGGCAGTTCGGGCAGAACGCTGTCGAGTGAATAGACAACCCCACTGAGCGCGACGTGGCTTACCACAGTGCGCGCCTCCTCGAGCGTCATGCCGAAGCCTTTAAGCGGCTCTTCGCGGTTGCGCTCTGCCTCAACTACCGACGGTGGTCTCCGCTTCGTTGCCTCCGCAAAGCTCATGGGCGGCTCCACGTCCGATTCGCCGGGCATGACGTAGAGCACCAAGTGATTCAAGAACGCGTTGGCATTGATTGAACTGAAAACCGAGTACATCCCCTGCCAACTGTTATAGGGATCTTCTCCGGTGAAAGCGGAGTTGAAATACCCGATTCCGTCCAGCGGCGTTCCGGCCGGACACCCTTCGATGAACCGGTGCGGGCCGATCGTTTCCCGGATCAGCTTCAGGCGATTCCGGTACGCCACAATGGGGTCCACGTTCTTGTCTGCGATTTTATCAAGGTCCACGCCTGGGACGTATTTCAGGAAGTCGTGCTCACCATCGAACTTGTAGTATTCGAATCCCCAATCGTCCAGCGTGGTGAATTCCTTCTTGAGAAAATCGAGAACTTCCGGGTTGGTGGAATCCAATGTGGGAGTGTCGTAATCGAGGATGATCGCTCCGTTCTTTTTGTAGCGCAAATACCAGTCCGGATGCTGCTCGACTGCTCCCGCGTAAGCGCTGGGCACAAGCCAGACCCCGGCGCGCAGGCCTTTCGACTTGATGCGATCGGTCAGCCACTTCGGACCGTGCGGGAATTTCTCCTGATTCCACGTGCCAATCCAGTAATGCTCTCCTTTCGGGCCGCGGTCGTAGCCGTCGTCAAGCTGTACGTATTCGTATCCGTAAGCCTTCAGGTTCGCGGCAATCCAATCCGCGTTGCGGACCACGTCGTCCTCACGAACATCTTCGTAATAGCTGCTCCAGCTATCCCAAACCATGGGCGCGCGGCCGAAATAGCTGTCATCAAACGGAACGTAGGTCGGAGCGCCCAAGACCTTGGTGAAATAATCGGGGATCACCCGGACCATGGTGTTACCCGGCACTGGAATTGAAACCCCCAGCACTCCCGTGTGCTGCGGCTGACGCTGCATTACGGTCTGCTCGGAGAATTCGATCGCCGCGTCCGCCTTGATATCGAAGAGGCTGTGTAAGCTGTTACCCGCCACCTGCCCTAGCGCGAAGTACATCACGTCGGGATTGTGCCTGGGCAGAAACGACGGAGCGCTAAACTCGATTCCCCCGAAACCGTTTTTGGTCTCGGGCGTCATCATCCAATTTACCGGCGCCCCTTGCGGGTCCATCAGGCGCGCCACAATGCGATCAGGCGGAGCCGGGGTTTCCGCAGTCAGCAACCCTTCTGAAGACGTAGTTGAAATCTCGAGCGCCTCCGGTCGCAGTTTGAACTCCCAGGCTGAGCGAGGTTCCGAGCTTCGAATCGAAATTCGATCCGCGCCTAGCTTCTCCGCGGACCAACTCTTCAGCCGTGTCAGACGGTGCTCGCCTTCGAGATTCAGGTGAACCTCGTTCAGGACTGTGCCCAGGCCGTCGCGGCTGACGGTCAGGACTCCATGTTCGCCGTCTGCGGTTACCGTCCAACCGTTGCTGCTTTGCGTGACAGGCGCGCCTGATGCAGGCAACGCCAGATGCACGCTGAGGATAAACGCGATGATTGCCAGATGTGTTTTGCGCATTGCTTCCTCCGTAGTGCGTTACCTGGTCGGTTAGCGCCAGTCCTGCGCACCGTGCCAGATGTAGAGGATTTCGGCAACGTCCTCTTTGAGGCGGTAGACAATGACGTAAGGCGCGCAGACAAGCTCCCGAGTTCCTCTGACCTCCTCGCCTGGTCGGCCGAGGTTGGGGAAGGCCTCCAAGTCCCCGATGCGTCCCAAAATCGTCTCAGCGGTTTTGCGGGCTGCTTCGGGATTGCTCTCTTGGATGTGCTTGACAATCCCCTCGAGCTGGTTGGCGGCGTCGGTTGTCCAGCGGATGCGAGTCACGATCGAAAGAGCCGCTCGATACTGCTAACCACTTCCTCGTGGTCTACCAGGTCGCCACGGTCGGCCGAAGCGATGCCGCGCTCAACGCCTTCGACGAAGCGGGCCTGCCGTTGCAGCATGTTGCTGACCGTCTCTTCCACCACCTGCGCGGCATCCTTGCCTTTGCGGGCGGCAAATTCCTTAAGCCGCGCCTCGGTATTCGGGGAGAAATGAACTTCCATGTCTGCCAGTGTAAGAAATACGGAGCGGGGATGTCAACCGGCCGGTGCCGCCAATGCGGAGATATTCAGTTCATCCGGCCGTGTTCTCGCACAGCCTCATACATCGCCAGAATATTAGCGGTGCTCGTATTAGGCTGGAGGTTATGACACGGAGCGACGATGTACCCCTTGCCTTGTCCGAAAATGCGGATGTTATCCGCCACTTCCCGCTTCACGTCTTCGGTCGTGCCGAAGGGAAGCGTTTGCTGGTTATCGACGGCCCCGTGAAACACGATAGACTTTCCAAAATCGCGCGCCAAGTCTTCCCGGTCCATTCCCGCACAGCGCCACTGCACGGGGTTCAGGACGTCAATCCCGATCTCGATAAGTTCCGGCAGGAGAGGCCGGATCGCACCGTCGTCATGGTGCATCACCTTGACGCCGAACGAGTGGGCGAGATCTATCATTTTCCGCAGCCAGGGCTTGATGAAGCGCCGGAAGGTCGCCGGGCTCATCAACAAGGCGTTCTGCGTGCCGAGATCTTCGGCCACGTAAATGAAATCCACCAAGCCGCGCGCGGCCTCGAGGCTGCCGCGAATCACCGAATCGTGAATGTAGTAGATGCGTTCCATGGCAGCTTCTGCCAGCGCAGGATTCTCGCTCAAGTCAGCGAGCGCCTGTTCCATGCCGCGCATCCGGCAGTAAAGGTAAAAAGGCTCGTAACAGCCGCCCAAGATGGGATACGATGGCCACCTCTCACACTCCGCCCGCAGGTGGATCACGTCCCACGCCATGGGATCCGGCCAGTCGAACCGCTCGATGTCCGACACCGTCTCGGCCGATGCAAGCGGGCTCGTGATCACCTCTTCGTAAGTCCCCAAGCTCTCGCCGTAAGAAATGTTTGCGACTTCGATCCGCCAGACGCTCCAGAGCGACTGCATATGCCAGGTGTCTTCCTTCGCGCCCGGATGTTTGGCGCCGAGGAGTATCAGCTTATCAACGCCCAGGCGCTCCCAAAGTTGGCGCTCTGACGCGCAACCCAGGTCTTTCGAAAGTCGCGCCGTGACTTCCGCCGTAGCAGCATAATCGCAAGGGAAGCGGTCCGGCTGCTTGCCCGCGAGCACAGCTTGCCAGCGTTCTTTCGGCGTCATTCAAACCTCCTGCGGGAATAGTGGCGGAAGATCGATCAAAAGAAACAAGTATGTGCGGATTGGTTCTTTCATGCTTCAACGATTCGTTTCAGCGGGAGAAAGCCGGCAAACGGCATTCACCGGCCGCGAGGCACGATCCGCAGGCCACCAGGATTCCCACTCGGGCCACGAACATACCATGAATCCAATGCTCCCGCAATCAGCCCAATTCTGGGCTCCGAAGATATCTGCTGCCTCAGGGCAGTCGCCTTCACCCGTCCCAATTGCGAACACATGAATCCCACAATCGAACACTGGTTACCCGACTTGTCAGGCTGTCCATGCGCATGACATAGTAATTGCAGGACCTATGTGGGGTCATGGGTGGCGTCGCAATTGCGTGGTGTCACTCCGAGGGCTTCTAAAGTCGGTTACAAAACGAGAATTCTCGAGCTTCAGGCTCTGACTGGCTTGCGGCGAGAGTGGTTGTGCGAGACCAACTCAGAACCTATTGGGGATGACGTGAGAGGAGAAAACCCATGAGCAGCCTGCTGCAGGATCTACGCTTAGCCTTCCGCGTGTTGCGCAAATCTCCCGGCTTTACGGCCGTGGCGATTGGGACGCTGGCGTTGGCCATCTGCGCAAACACTGTGGTCTTCAGCATTCTGAATGCAGTGATCCTGCGGCCGGTGAATGTGCCTCGAGCGGAGAACCTCTACACCATCGAGCGCGTGAGCGATCGCAATCCCCCGGAGTCCTATCCCAACTACCTCGATTTGCGCGACCGTAACCGCAGCTTCGAGAACCTGGCGGCTTACGCATTCTCTCAAGGTGGTCTGGACACGGGCGGAAATCCGGTGCGAGTCTGGTACCTTGACGTCAGCGGGAACTACTTCGGCGCTCTGGGAATTCGGCCTTATCTCGGCCGCTTCATTCACCCCTCCGATGAGCGTGGCCCCGGCAGTGCTCCTTACATCGTGCTCGCCTATGCGTATTGGCACAGCCATTTTCAAGACGATCGCGGCGTGGTGGGCCGCACGGTTCAGCTCAATAAACGTCCTTACACAATCATCGGCGTCGCGCCACCTGGTTTCGACGGGACTCTAATGTTCTTTCATCCCGCTTTCTTTGCACATATAGCTAACCATGACGCAGGCGACCTGAACGCGCGCGGAAACCGTTGGGTTGACCAGCAGATTGGACATTTGAGGGCGGGAGTCACCCCCGCACCGGCCGCCGCGGACCTGAACTCGATTGGCACTTATCTGGAAAAGACCTATCCCAAAGACGACGGGCAGATGACTTTTACTTTGGTTCGGCCATGGCTTTTTGGCGACTACCTGGCTCTTCCCGCACGGGCATTCCTTGCGGGCTTGATGCTGCTGGCGGGGCTCATACTGCTGGCGGCATGCGCGAACCTGGGCAGCTTGTTTGCCGCCCGCGCCGCAGACCGCGCGCGGGAGGTCGCCCTGCGGCTCGCCCTGGGAGCAGGACGACTTCGCATTCTGCGG
>Ga0187852_1000366_pt1 | contig 49482 bp, 45 predicted proteins | sample June2016WEW_6_40_FD_134511 | JGI IMG/M metagenome (GOLD analysis project Ga0187852, IMG submission 134511) | Peatland microbial communities from SPRUCE experiment site at the Marcell Experimental Forest, Minnesota, USA - June2016WEW_6_40 | ecosystem: Environmental > Terrestrial > Soil > Wetlands... | reverse complement strand
GTCTCTCGATCAATAGAGCGGAAGTTGGTCATCGACAGGAAGCCCTCATCACGCGAGAATCAACCAAACAATTCTAACGCATTTCGCCGCGTCGAGCCCGTTAAGTCCGACAGGCTGCTAGGCCGACGATTACCTTCCAAGAGAGCCGGCTTAGACGACGCATTCATTCATCCCTTGGCGAAAGCCTTTACCCATTCGTTACTTCTGGCCAGTAAGGCTAACGAATTATCAAATCCATGCGGTTCGAGCAGCATATTCTTGTAGAAACCGGCTGCCTTGCAACTATTGGCTCACGGCCAATTGAGACACAGGCAGGTTAAACTCTTTCTGATGGTGACTCATAGCGTTGCCATTCTGGTACGGGATAACCCGTCTCGCGTCGAGACTCCTCAAGGACACACCGGGCGGAATTCATCGCATCGATCCGCGTTCGCGCGCTCGATTAAATTGCCGACCAGCATGTCCGGTGGGGATGTTGGTCATGCCCGAAATCCGGATTTCCGGCTCTTGCGGCGGGCGCGGCGGCGCTTAAGCCTTGGGAGGACCGCGCTCCAAGAGACGCGGAATGAACGTCTCGGCCAGCTTGTAGGTTTCCGGCAGCCCGATATCGATGAAGCCGGACTTGAACGCCAAAGCCGCGATGGCCCGGCGAGCGGCGAGCCCCGGCAGGACGTCGCGCTCCATCGAGACGGCCTGATTCGCCGCGATCCTCTCGAGCACCGCCCGCTCGAAAAGATAGACCCCGGCATTGATGGTGCCCGGACGGGCAACCTCCGACTTTTCCTGGAAAGACGTCACGAAGCCATCCTCGACCGTGACGGCGCCATAACGGCTAACATCCTCGACCTCGAGCAGCGAGATCGTCGCTTGCGCGCCGCTCTGCCGGTGCCGGGCGCGCAACGCCTCGATGTCCCAGTGGAAAATGCTGTCGCCGTTCAGCACGAGAACCTGCGCGCTCGAAGTCAACGGCAAAGCGTTGCGCACCGCGCCGGCGGTCCCCAAAAGCTCGGTCTCTACAGCGAAGGCGAGGTCGAAAGGCGGTTTACGGTCCCCGCTATAATGGGCGATGACACGCTCGGCCAAATGCCCAATCGCCAAAACGACCCGGCCAAGCGACGGCGCGGCCTGCAACAGATCGAATTGATAATCGAGGAAAGGCCGCCCGGCGACCGGCGCAAGCGGTTTTGGCACTTCGGAGACGACGCTTTGCAGCCGCGTCCCCTTTCCCCCGGCAAGAATAATGACGTCGATCAAAGCTTCGCTCATACGGGCCTCGCAAATTTACCAGGGAATACGCCCATAGCGCTCGATCAACCATTTGTATTCGTTCTTGCTTTCCCGCGCCGCCGGGCCGCCCGACTGCACCGCCGCCGTGCCCGAACCGGAATGGACCAGACGGATGACCAGCGGCCGTTCCGACGCGTGGCGCAGAAGCGTGATGTTGGGTCCGGCATCCCTCAACAAATGCCCGATGCCCGGACGCAGCAACCGGCGCGGCAAGGACAGCGGCGCGGCTTTTTCCACGAGGTGGCAGCGGCGCAGTCCGGAATCGCCGAGACGGCCGAGCCAGTCGTTGTCGTAATGCCATTTCGATTTCAAATCGACGGCACCGACCCGCGCGAGAGTCCCGGACAGCATCAACCAGCTCGATGGCGTCGGGAAATCCTGGATGTTGACGGGTTTGCCACTCTCGTCAATCTCGACATGCGACATCGACACGAAATCGTGATCCACCAAAGCGAGAAGCGACCAGGCCAGAAACTCCGGCGCCCAGAGATCGTCGTCTTCGAGAAAGGCGACAAAATTGTAGGCCTGGTCCGCAGCCGCGATCGCGGCATTGAGGGCGAGGATTTGCGAGCGGCCGGTGCTACGCGCGATCACGAGATCCGGCCGCTGCGCGAGGCGCGCGGGCACATCGGCATCCACATCCACCCCCGCGATGAACGTGATTTTCAACGGCTGATCGAGAGCTTGCGCCAGCGCGCTCTCCATTGCGCGCTCGATGAAGGTGCGGCTGCCCGCTTCCGTCGTGCAGGGCTTGAGACGCGTGGGGATGATAATCGCCAGCCTCAAATCCTTAGGCGCTGGGACGGTTGCGCCTCTTGGCACCGCGATCAAACGCGCCCCATCGAACCGCGCCACATGCGTGCGCGCCGTTTCGATCAAGGCGCCGGAATCCCCGATTTTCACGGCTTTGCGCGGCAAGAAACGGCGCAATTGGGCCCAAAAACCGCCGGCGAGGCTCTGGCCAGCCAGGGCGCCGTCATGATCGCGCATACCGGATCCCGTCTCCCTTGCCATGCGTCCGCACCACCCTCGCGTTTCCAAAAGCGCGAAACCCTTATACGCAAAGACGCGTGGGACAAAGGGTTTATGCTCGCAGGCTGTTGGTCTACCTCCGCAGCGCCTCCGGCATCGGACCGCCCGTGGCCCAATCGAGCAACTGCACGCTGTGGACGACCGGCAGGCCGGTGCCGCCGCCGATCTGCACGATGCAGCCGATATTTCCGGCGGCGATCACATCGGGCGTCGTCTTGAGAATATTCGCCACTTTGCGCGCCCGCAGTTCGCCCGCGATCTCCGGCTGGAGCAGATTATAGGTGCCGGCCGAGCCGCAGCAGATATGCCCCTCCGGCACGGCGACGACATCGAAACCGGCATCGCCCAAGAGAACCATCGGGGCCAAAGTCACCTTTTGCCCATGTTGCAGCGAGCAGGCGGAATGATAAGCGACACGCAAATGCGGCGCCGTGCCCGCCGGCTTGATGTCGAGCATGGTCAAAACCTCGGCTATATCCTTCGTCAGAGTCGCCACGGCGGCGGCGTCCCCGGCCAAAGCGGGATCGTCACGGAACATGAATCCATAATCCTTGACCGTCGTGCCGCAGCCAGACGTATTGATCACGATATGATCGAGGCCATGGGCGTCGCGCTCCTTGATGAAGGCGCGGATATTGGCGCTAGCCAAGGCATGGGCGGATTGTGCATGGCCCATGTGATGGGGCAGCGCGCCGCAACAGCCGGCGCCCGTCACCACCACCACCTCCACGCCATGACGCGTCAGCACGCGGATCGTCGCCTCGTTGATGGCGGGATCCAAAACCGTCTGCGCGCATCCCGTCATCAGCGCCACGCGCATCCGCCGGCTGCCCTGTGCGGGATAAACGGCGGGCCGGCTGCTCGGCGATGCCGCGGGTAAGCGGGCTGGCGCCATCGCGAAAAGCGCGGCGAACCGCCGGGGAAAAAATGGAGCCAGCGGCTTAAACAGACGCGCGCCTTGCAACGCCAGGCGGAACAAAGCCGGGCGCGGCACCACCAGCGCCAGCATTTGACGGATCAACCGGTCCATGAGCGGGCGCTTGTACGTTTCCTCGATATGCGCGCGGGCATGATCGACGAGATGCATGTAATTCACGCCGGAGGGACATGTCGTCATGCAGGACAAGCAGGAGAGGCAACGGTCGACATGCTTGACCGTTTCCGCATCGGCGGGACGGCCTTTTTCCAGCATGTCCTTGATGAGATAGATGCGCCCGCGCGGACTGTCGTTTTCCTCGTTGAAGAGAAGAAAGGTGGGACAGGTCGCGGTGCAGAATCCGCAATGCACGCAGGTGCGGAGGATTTTCTCGCTGGCGGCAAAAGCAGGCCGCTCCAACAGGCCGGGTGCGAAATCGGTTTGCATGATATGAGCGCTCAGGCCTCGAGACCTAGACGTCCCCGGTTCAAGATGTTGAGAGGATCGAAGCTCGCCTTGACGCGCCGCGAAAGAGCCGCGAGCGCCGGCGCCTGCGGATGAAACACGTGCGTTTTGGCCCGGATATCGTCATCCGCGCGCATCAATGTGGCATGACCGCCGTGGCGGGCCAAATGGCCCCTGATTTTGTCCGGCGCGGCATCGCCCGCCTCGAGCGCCAGCCAGACGAGACCGCCGGCCCAATCGTAATACCAGCGCGCGAGCGGCACACCATCGGCGCGAAGCGCCTCCACGAAAGGCGCCGCCGCGCTTGGCGCTGTCGAGACTTTCCACACAGGCCCCTCCGCACTTGCGACAGGTACGGCATCGCGCAACCACGCCCACAGGCGGGCGGAGACCGGCTGTGCGAGATCGTCGAGACGGCCCGCCGGGCCAAAGCGCGCCACGAGATCCTCGAAACGCTTCGCGACGGAGATCTCCGGCCCTTCGAGCCGCAACAACGCACAGGGGCCTGGCAGCAAATCGGCCCAAGCGCCATCGGGCAGGCAAGCATAGCTCGACACTTCCTGCGACAATCCGCTCGCCTCGCGCAAGACCTTCAGACAAGCGGCTTCGCCGGAAGCTTGCACCAATAAGGTGCGCTCGGTTTCGGCCTTGGGCAGAACTTTCAGCGTGATCTCCGTCATGACGGCCAAAGTGCCGTGCGACCCCGCGATGAGCTTGGAGAGATCGTAGCCCGTGACATTCTTCATGACACGGCCGCCGGATTTGAAAATATCGCCGCGCCCGCTCACCGCGCGAAAACCCAGCACATGATCGCGCGCGGCGCCAGCCTTGATGCGGCGCGGACCGCCGGCATTGACCGCGATCGTGCCCCCGAGAGTGCCCGAACGGTTGCCGCGCCAGAGCGGCGCAGGATCCATCGGCTCGAAGGCGAGTTCTTGCCCCTGCGCCTCGAGAAGCGCCGAAATCTCCGCCATGGAGGTGCCCGGCTTGGCGCGCAGCACGAGTTCGGCCGGTTCGTAGAAGATGATCCCGGAAAGACCGCTGACATCCAGCGTCACATCGGCATCGACAGCGTGGCCAAGGCCGCGCTTCGAGCCATGGCCGATGATTTCGAGAGGCGTATTGGCACTCACGGCCGCCTGCACGACGGCCAGCACCTCATCCTCGTCACGCGGTTGATAAAGATCCATGGCGCTCAAAACCGCGGCAGATCGGGGAAGGGAAGCTTGCCCGCATGGACATGCATCTTGCCGAGCTCGGCGCAGCGATGCAGCGTCGGGAAAACCTTGCCGGGATTGAGCCGGTGCCCAGGATCGAAGGCGCATTTCAGCCGCTGCTGCTGCGCGAGATCGATCTCGGAAAACATCACCGGCATTAAATCGCGTTTCTCCACGCCCACGCCATGCTCCCCGGTGAGCACGCCGCCGGCCTCGACGCAAAGCCGCAGAATGTCGGCGCCGAAGGCCTCGGCGCGTTCGGTATCGCCCTCGATCCGGTTGTCGTAGAGAATGAGCGGGTGCAGATTGCCATCGCCGGCGTGAAACACATTGGCGACGCGCAAACCGTATATTGTCGCCAGCTCTTCCATCCCATTGAGAACGCGGGACAATTGGCTGCGCGGGATCGTCCCGTCCATGCAGAGATAATCCGGCCCGATCGCCGCGACGGCGGGAAACGCATTCTTGCGGCCTTGCCACAATTGCAGACGCTCGGCCTCGCTGGCCGATGCCCTGACCGTCGTCGCGCCTTGCTCCCGCGCAATTTGCGAGACCCGGCCGATGAGATAATCGACCTCCGCCGCCGTGCCGTCGAGTTCGGCGATGACGACGCTCACGGCCTCCCTGGGATAACCGCAGGGCTGATAGGATTCGATCGCATCGACCGAGGCCTGATCCATCATCTCCAGCCCGCCGGGAATGATGCCGGCGGCGATGATTGCGGCGACGCAATCGCCGCCCGCCTGCACCGAGGGAAAGCCAAGCAGCAGGGCGCGCGCGACATCGGGCTTCTTGAGGATGCGGACCGTCACTTCGGTCACGACGCCAAGCAGCCCCTCGGACCCCGTCATCACGCCCATGAGATCGTAGAGCTCGCTATCGAGATGCTTGCCGCCGAGGCGGATGACCTCGCCGCCCATCAGCACCACTTCGAGGCCGAGAATATTGTTGGTGGTCAATCCATATTTCAAGCAATGCACGCCGCCGGAATTTTCCGCGACATTGCCGCCGATGGAGCAGGCGATCTGCGAGGACGGGTCGGGCGCGTAATAGAAGCCCTCCCCCTCGACCGCCCGGGTGATGGCGAGATTGGCAACGCCCGGCTGCACCACGGCGCAGCGGTTTTCATAATCGATCTCGAGAATCTTGTTGAATTTGCCCATGGCGAGCAGGATGCCGTCGGCGAGCGGGAGCGATCCGCCCGACAACGAGGTGCCGCCGCCGCGCGGCACGACCTTGACATTGAGTTCGTCCGCCAAAGCCATGATGGCGGCGACCTCCTCGACCGTTTCCGGCAAAACCACCACTAGCGGCATTTGCTGATACATGGCCAAGGCGTCGCATTCGTAAGGGCGCATCTCGCGTTCGTTGGCGAGCACGTTGCCCGGACGCACGATGGCCTCCAACCGCGCGACGATCGTCTCGCGCTGGGTGAGAATCGCGCCTTCGGGCGCCGGCATGCGGAGCGACATGGGGAATCCTGACGTTTTCTTGTTAGATTATATGACCTGAGAATGGACGCGAGGGAAGTCGGCTTTCGACGCGGCATGGCGTCGGTGGCATGGCGTCGGTGGCAAGACTTCGGTGGCAAGACTTCGGCGTCCGTGGGCGAAGACCGCGTAGACGTCGCGGATGCTAGGAAACACGGAAAACGGTCTCATTATCAAGGCTCGAGACTTCGTGCCGGCCTATTGCCGGTCTTGTGGGCGACGCTTTACATCCGTGACCTAAAAATGCCGCTCGAAATCCATGCGTTCGTGCAGAATGCGCACGACCTCTAGGCCCTCGCCGAGGATGCGATAAAAAATGAGATGCGAGCCGCTCGGGAACTTGCGGTAGCCCGCGCGGAGATCGTCACAGGCGCGGCCCAGGCCTGGATCGTTGGCGAGAAGCTGTAAGCTGCGCTGAATCTGCCGGATATAGAGTTCCGCCTGACCGGCGTTCCAGTTTTTTTCGCTGTAATCCCAAATCTCTTCGATATCCCGTCGCGCGCGTGGCCGCAGAACATAGCGGCTCATTGGCCCGAAACATCCGCCCCACGTTTGCAAGCGACAAAAGCATCGAAATCGAATGGTGTCGCGGCGCCGCTTATCTCGCCCTCGAGCAAGGCTGCGCGCAAGGCGCTCAACTTGGCTTCTCGCTCTTCAAGCAGACGCAAACCGGCGCGCACGACTTCGCTAGCAGATGCAAACCGGCCTTCAGCGACTTTCCCTTCCACGAAAGACGCAAAATGATCACCCAGGGCGAATGACGTATTTTTACTCATCATACGATCCTCCGGCTGCACATATACCAAAAATTGGTACAATTTGCAATAACGACAGACGAGTCAAATGCGAACACACCACCCAAAGGCGGGGCGCTTCATTCCCGGAAGGGCGCGCCCGCCTGATCCCAGCAAACCACAATCGTTCCGGCGCGAATGCCCGGCACGAGGCCGGCATGCCGGAACAAAGGGAACCCAGCCAAACGAATTTACGCCGAGAAATCCATCAGCTTGCCGGGGAACCTTGCGAGGCGCGCTTGCAGCACCTTGGCCTCCCGCCGCCGGGCGTGGAGGATGAACTCGGTATAGCCGTTGGGCTGCTCGCGTCCTTTAAACACGAGATCGCAAGCGGCCTTGAAGGCGGGGCCGTCGTAGCCGGGCGCCATCGGGCGATAGAGCGGATCCCCGGCATTTTGCGCATCGACGACCCGCGCCATCCGCTTCAACACATCCATGACCTCGCCTTCGGTCGTGATCCCATGGAGCAGCCAATTGGCGATATGCTGCGAGGAAATCCGCAGTGTCGCGCGATCTTCCATCAGGCCGATATTGTTGATGTCGGGCACTTTCGAGCAGCCGACGCCCTGGTCGACCCAGCGCACGACATAGCCGAGCAGGCCTTGCGCATTGTTTTCCAATTCCTGCCGCACCTCTTCCGGCGAGAAGTTGGAATTGGCCAAGGGAATCGTCAACAGATCACTCAATTCGGCGGGTTTTCTCGCGCGCAGGGCCTGCTGGCGCTCGGCGACATTGATCTCGTGATAATGCAAGGCATGCAGCGTCGCGGCGGTCGGCGAGGGCACCCAAGCGGTGTTGGCGCCGGCCTCGGGATGCACTCTCTTCATGGCGCGCATGAGCGCCATTTGGTCGGGCGCCGCCCACATGCCCTTGCCGATCTGCGCCCGGCCGGGCAAGCCGCTGGCCAGACCGACATCGACGTTGAGATCCTCGTAAGCGGTGATCCATAGCGTGGATTTCATCACATTCTTGCGGACCATCGGCCCCGCTTCCATCGACGTATGGATCTCGTCGCCGGTCCGGTCGAGGAAGCCGGTATTGATGAAGCAGACGCGATGCAAGGCCGCCTGGATGCAGGCCATGAGGTTCGCGCTGGTGCGCCGCTCCTCGTCCATGATCCCCATTTTGATCGTATAGGGCTGAAGATCCAACACCTTCTCGACCTGCCCGAACAAAGCGTCGGCGAAGGCGACTTCGTCCGGCCCATGCATTTTGGGCTTCACGATATAGATCGAGCCGGCGCGGCTGTTCTTGAAGGGATGCTCGCCGAACAAATCGTGCCGGGCGATCACGCAAGACACCATGGCATCGAGCAGATTTTCCGGGATTTCCTGCCCCTGCGCGTCGAGCACAGCGCCGGTAAACATGTGATGCCCGACATTGCGGATCAGCATCAAGCTGCGGCCGGACAACCGCAATTCGCCGCCCTTGGCGCTGCGGTAGACCCGGTCGCCCGCCAAGGTGCGATGAACGATTTCGCCGTTCTTCTCGAATTCCTCGCGCAACGTGCCCTTCATCAGGCCGAGCCAATTGCGATAGACGAGAATCTTATCCTCGGCATCGACGGCGGCGACGGAATCTTCCATGTCCATGATCGTGGAAATGGCGGCTTCGACCAGAATGTCGGAAACGCCCGCCGGATCGGTCCGCCCCACGGGGTGAGCGCGATCAATGACGATTTCCATATGCAGGCCATTGTTGGCCAGCAGAACCCCCGACGGCGAGCTGTTGTGGCCGCGAAAACCAGTGAAACGGTCGGCATGAACCAAGCCGGTATCCCCCGTGGCGGTGGAGGCGACCAAGCGGCCGGCATCGACGCGGTAACCGATGACATCAGCATGTTTGCCGCGCATCAGCGGCGCGGCGAGATCGAGCTGCGCCTTGGCCTCGGCGATGACACGGGCGCCACGCACGCGATTGTAATGCGCGCCGCGCTCGGCCCCCTGATCTTCGCGGATCGCGTCGGTGCCATAGAGCGCATCGTAAAGGCTGCCCCAGCGCGCATTGGCGGCATTGAGGGCATAGCGGGCATTGGACATGGGCACGACGAGCTGCGGCCCGGCGATCGAGGCAAATTCCTCATCGACATTATCCGTCTCGATCTGCTTGGGCGCCGGCGCGGGGAGGAGATAGCCGATCTCCCGCAGGAAGGCGATGTAGGCGGCCTGATTGAGCGGCTTGGAGCGGTTTTCGCGGTGGTAGGCATCGAGCTGGGCTTGCAGCTTGTCGCGCACCGCCAGAAGAGCATGGTTCCTCGGGCCGAACTCCGCCACGATCCCCGCAAGGCCCGCGAAAAAGACGGCTTCGGATATGCCGGTGCCGGGCAGCGCCTCCGCGACGATGAAATCATGGAGCTTGCGCTCGATCTTGAGGCCGTTTTTCTCGATCATCGTCATTCAAGCCATCTCCCGTCCAGCTAACTGGACCCTGCTCTACTCTTTCAAGAGATCGAGCACGTTCCCGTCATGAAAGCCGGAGCGGCTTTCGGGGAACACGCTCGTTCGTCACGCAAGTTGGCGGCGGCGCGCCGCCCTGTCAATTTTTTCGAAACCGTTTTCCAAATTCCCGACAAAATAATGCTTTTCCTTGATTCGCCTGCTATTCTGGTTTTCCCAAGACGTCATTTTCCCTAAAATGGAAAAAGATTCCACCGGAAACTCTCTCTATCTTACGGTGTTTCGCGATGCCGGCAGCTCCTCTCCCCCGCCCGCGCGGCCGCCCGCGCGCGACACATGCCCCCGAGCCCGGCGCCGTGCAAGCGCTGGACCGCGCCTTGGGGCTCCTCGACATTCTCGCGCGATCCGATGGAATTTCGCTCTCCGAGCTTTCGCACCGCGCCAATCTCGCGCCGTCCTCGGCCTACCGGCTGCTGACCACGCTCGCGGCGCGCGGCTTCGTCGAATTTCTCGAGCGCGATCAGCAATGGGCGATTGGCGTCGAGGCGTTCCGGACCGGCATGGCTTTCCCCCGCCGCTTTTCCATCGCCACCGCCGGGCGCGGCATCATGCAGGAGCTGACGCATACCAGCGGCGAGACCGCCAACATCGCCATTTTCGAGAATGGCGAGATCGTCTTCGTCTCGCAGATCGAAAGCTTGGAGCCGATTCGCGCCTTTTTTCGCACCGGCGAGCGGCGCCCGGCCCATGCCTCGGGCACCGGCAAGGCGCTGCTGGCGGAAATGCCCCGCGCCGCGGTCGAGCGGATCATCAACACGAAGGGCCTGCCGCGCTTCACGGAGAAGACGCTGGTCGAGCCGCAAGCCCTCTTCGCCGATCTCGCCCTCGCCCACCGGCGCGGCTGGGCGCTGGACGACGAAGAGCGCAATGCCGGCATGCGCTGTATCGGGGCAGCGGTCTTCAACGAATATGGCGACCCCGTCGCGGGGATTTCAATCTCCGGCCCGGTGGCCAGGCTCGACGACGCCGCGGTGGCCAGGCTGGGCCCGCTGGTCATGGCCAGCGCGGCGGAGATTACGCGGCTGGTCGGCGGCGTGAGCCTGCCGCGGGCGGGGGCGACGTGAGGAATTGAAGAGCTGGCTATGCGAAAGCCGCGAAAGGGCCGGCCGTCCGGCCCTGGAGCCGTAGTGTGCCAGCCCATCTTCCTGCGATGGAACTATCATCGAAACACAGTATTTTTAGAATAAGACCTTCCGGAATACCGGGCACCTACTACGCTGTAGATCAATCGAACTCGACGCGTGACGCCGGTTTGGCATTCAAATTTTCGGAATTTCTCATGTTCGACAACAAAGGTCTCTCATGACCCCCTCGCACCGAACGCGTACGGCTGTTTGGCTCAGTATTTTACTGGCTGTTTTGCCTGCGGCACCTTCAATCGCGGCTGGCGGCTCAGGCGATCGCCCCGATCGTCCGGCATGCGTTCATTCGGGCCAAGCTTCCCATCGGCACCTTTGCGCCGGCCGGAGACATGCCCGGAAATCTCCCGGTTATGGCGCCAACCCGCACCGAACTCGAGAGAAGTCCCCCGTCGCGCAACCCCAGATCTTCGACCCCTGGAACCAAGACGTCGACGCTGTGCGCTACGGATACGTGGATACCGACTGCCCGAGGCATCTCGACAATCCTCATCAAGGCACGCCGGACGGGTTCTGGTATTCGGCCGTGGGACAAAAGCTTCCATGCTACTGAGCGGGTCGCCAGGGGCAGCTTTCTCCAATTTTTTCTTCACGCGGGCGGGTTGATTCCGCCCGCCCCAAATCCCGCCAACGTCGCCGCCATGTGCGGGGGCACCGGCGCTTCGACGGCCACCGCTTCCTTGTTCTTATAGAGCGGCACCGCAATCGACCTCGCGTGGAGGTGCAGGCTCGGGGCGCTGAGCGTCCCTGTCCCGTAGATCGGGTCGCCCAGGATCGGCCAGCCCAAGGCGGCGCAATGGACGCGGAGCTGGTGGGTACGCCCGGTCAGCGGCTCCAGCGCCAGGAACGCCCGGCCTTCCGCGCGGCCGAGCACGGTGTAGCGGGTGCGCGAGGGCTGCCCCAAGGGATCGACCTTCATCCACCAGCCGCGCGTGGCATCGAGCCGGCCGAGCGGCAGGTCGATCAGCCCTTCGTCTGCTTCGGGCACGCCATCGACCACCGCCCAATAGGTCTTGGAAATTTTCCCCTGCTTGAACAAAAGACCTAATTTTTCCAGAGCCTTGTGGTGGCGCCCGAGGACCAGGCAACCCGAGGTGTCGCGATCGAGCCGATGCGCCAGCGCGGGATCGCGCGGTAGGCCGAAGCGCAGGCCGCCGAAAAAGGTTTCGAGGCTCGGGCCGCCGCCCTGGCCGCGATGCACGGCAATTCCCTGCGGCTTGTCCAGCACCAGCATCAGGCCGTCCCGGTACAAGAGCCGCCCGGCAATCGTCTCCTCGCTCAAAAGCGGGGGCGTAACTTCTGTTTCGTTCGTGTGCATCTTGACCTTCGCCTCGGCTTCGCTTTCCGCTATAGAGCCTGTGGCGGAAAGGTTGGTAGGCTTTTCTGAAGCCGGAACGCGCCCCGGTCCCGGATAATATCCGGGGGAAGAGGCGATCGGAGTTAGGTCATTGCGTCAAGCCACACCAACACGCATCATTTCAGTGCTTTTGCTCGTTGCCGCATGCCTGCTGGGCGGCTGTGGCCGCCGTGGCCCGCTGGAGCCGCCGCCAGGCGCAGCACCGGATCAGAAACAGACCAAGCCGGATCAAGCGGCCAAGCCCCCCAAGCCTGCCGTCAATGGCGATCCGGTGGCTCCAAACCGCCCCTTCACGCTCGATCCCATTTTATAAAGTCTGGCCAATGCATCACTTCGATTATAAAAACGGCGTCCTCCATGCTGAAGACGTCGATCTCGCGGCCTTGGCCGATGAGATCGGCACGCCATTCTATTGCTATTCGACGGCGACGCTGACCCGCCATTATCAGGTGTTCAAAGCGGCCTTCGGGAACTTGGACACGTTGGTCTGCTACGCGCTCAAGGCCAATTCCAATCAGGCCGTGCTGACGACGCTGGCCCGCCTGGGGGCCGGCATGGACGTCGTCTCCGGGGGCGAGTTGCGCCGCGCGCGGGCCGCCGGCGTGCCGGGCAGCCGCATCACCTTCTCCGGCGTCGGCAAGACGCGAGAGGAAATCGCCTTGGCGCTGGACGAGGACATCTTCTGCTTCAACGTCGAATCCGAGCCCGAACTCGACATGCTCTCGGAGATCGCCTCGGCCAAAGGCCGCGTGGCGCGGATCGCCTTGCGGGTCAATCCCGACGTCGACCCCCTGACCCACAAGAAAATCGCCACGGGCAAGGCGGAGAACAAATTCGGAATTCCGCTGTCACGGGCCCGCGCGGTCTATCGCGAGGCGGCGGGCAAGCCGGGCCTTCGCGTCACCGGCGTGGATATGCACATCGGCTCGCAACTGACGAAGCTCGGGCCCTTCGACCAGGCCTTCGAGATTCTCGCGGGGTTTCTGGAGGAATTGCTGCGAGACGGTCACGCCATCGATCACGCCGACCTCGGCGGCGGTCTCGGCATTCCCTATAAGGCGGGGGAAGACCCCGAGAGCTACCATCCCGATCGCTATGCCGCGATCGTCAAGCAGCGGCTGGGGCATCTGCCGCTGCGGTTCATCTTCGAGCCCGGCCGGCTGATCGTGGGCAATGCCGGCATTCTCGTCACCTCGGTGATTTTGGTGAAAACCGGCGAGGCCAAGACCTTCGTCGTCGCCGACGCCGCCATGAACGATCTCATCCGCCCGACGCTTTACGAGGCGCACCACGAAATTGTCCCCCTGCGCGAGCCCCCGGCCGGGCGCGTCACGGCCGAGGTGGATGTGGTTGGACCGGTCTGCGAGACCGGCGACTATCTCGCGCTGGACCGGACCATGCCGGTGCCGGAGGCGGGCGAGCGGCTGGCCATCCTCTCGGCCGGGGCCTATGGCGCCGTGCAGGCCAGCACTTACAATACACGGCTGCTGATCCCGGAAGTTCTGGTCAACGGCGCGGCTTATTGCGCGGTGCGGCCTCGTGGCACATATGACGAATTGATTGGGCTCGACAAACTTCCGGCTTGGTTGCGATAGTGAATGCGACGCCGGCCGTGCATTCGCGGCCGGATGGGAGCCGCCGGATTGAACGCTAACGACGACAGGACCGCCAAAACCACGAAACGTCTCGGGCAGCTCGTGTCCCTGGCGCGGGCGGCCTATCTCTGGGAAGCGCTCTGGCGCGCGCTCATTCCGCCGCTCGTGGTGGCCGGGCTGTTTCTCTGCGTCTCGTGGCTCGGGCTCTGGCTGGAGCTGCCGCATTCCGGCCGGCTGATCGGCACCGGCCTTTTCGCGATTTTGTTCCTCGGCTCGCTTTTTGGCCTGCGGCATTTACGCCTGCTTTCTCGCACGGAGGCCTTGAGCCGGATCGACCGCGCCTCTGGCCTTGGCCACCGCCCGGCCTCGGTGCTCGACGATCGACTGGCGAACGAAGGACACGATCCCGCGACCGCGGCGCTTTGGGCCCTGCATCGAAAGCGGGCCGAGGCCCAAATCGATGGTCTGCGGGCGGGCCTTGCCTCGCCCCGCGCCGTCGAGTTCGACCGTTATGCATTGCGGGCCGGCATTTTGGTTGCGCTGGTGGCGTCCGCCTTCATCGCCGGCCCCGAGCGTTATGCGCGCACCGCCGCCGCCTTCGATTGGAACCTGAAGGGGGCGGATGGGCCGGGCTACCGGATCGATGCCTGGATCGATCCTCCCGCTTATACCGGCAAGGCCCCGGTCTTGCTCGATCTCGCCTCCGCCGCGGCGCGGGACGAAGGACATCCCGCAGAGGTCGAAGCCCCGGCCGGCTCGACCGTCATCGTCCGCTCGTCCGGCGGCCAATCCGAGGTGGAAACCAGCGGTCTGCTTGCCCCGCCGCCGCCACCTAAGGAAGCGGACAAACAAGAGATCGCCAAAGCAGCGGCCTTGGCCGAGGGCGACACAGCGCAAAAATTCATTCTGCGCGGCGACGCCCGGCTGATCCTGCGCCATGCCGGCGGCCTCAAAGGTATTTTCAAGCTCAAGGCCATCCCGGACAAGCCGCCGGCCATCATGCTTCGCGAGATCCCGAAGTCCAACGCGCGAGGGACGCTCTCCCTCGCCTACACCGTGAGCGACGATTACGGGGTGTCCAAGGCCGAGGCGGTGTTTGAAAACCCCAAGATCGGCGGCGTGCCGGCCGCCGGCCCTTCGCTCGCCGATCCCCCGCTTGCCGCCCTTTCCGTCCCCTCGACCCTGAACGGCCTCGGCGATGGCGAGACGACCATCGACCTGTCGGAGCATCCCTGGGCGGGAACGCGCGTCACCATGACCTTGGTCGCGCATGACGAAGGCGGCAACGAAGGCCGGAGCGATCCGGTCGAGATCACCTTGCCGCAAAAACCGTTCCTCAACCCGGTCGCCCGCGCGCTGGTGGAACAGCGCCGCAATCTCGTGCTCGACCCCAACCATAGCGGCAAGGTCAAGGCCGCGCTCGACGCCTTGATGATCGAACCCGGCGCCTTCCAAACGCCAGCCGCGGTCTATCTCGGCCTGCGCTTCGCCTCGGACAGTCTCGCCGGGGTAAAATCCAAGGCCGAGTTGATCGCGACCGCCGATTTTCTCTGGAGCATGGCCCTGCAGATCGAAAACGGCGACCTCACGGACGCCGAACGCGCGTTGCGCGCCGCCGAGAAGGAGCTGCGTGAAGCCATCGAGCGCAAGGCGCCCGAGGAGGAAATCAAGAAGCTCACCGAGAATCTACAAGCCGCGATGGACAAGTTCTTGAATGAACTGGCCCAACAGCAGCAACGCGAAGAGCAAAAAGACGCGAACGCCCAGCAATCCGGCACCAGCAAGACGATCTCGCGGAAAGATTTGCAGGCGCTGATCGACAAGCTCCGGCAGGCCTCGCGCTCCGGCAATAAGGAAGAAGCGAAAAAGGCGCTGGAGGAGCTGCAAGACCTGCTTGAAAACCTCAAGACCGCCAAGCATCAGAAGCCGGACCCCAAGGCGCGCGCCATGGCGCAAGCCCTCAACGAACTGGACCAAATGACGCGGGACCAGCAAGAGCTCCGCGACGAGACCTATAAGGACAGCCAGAGTGCCGCCGAGCCTCCCCGTCCCAACGGCCGGCCGGGTCCAAGGCCGCAAAAGGGTCCGGGCGCCAATCGTCAACAACCCGGCGAAGAGGATGAAGGCGAGCAGGCCGAAGGCCCGCAAGGCAATAGCCGCCAGGGTAAACCGCCTGCCGGGCAGCCCGGCGATTTGCAAAAGCGCCAGCAAGAGTTGAGCGACCGCCTCGAAGCCGTGCAAAAGCGCCTGAAACAAGCGGGCCAAGGCCAGGAGGCGCTGGATGAAGCCGGCAAGTCCATGAGGGATGCCGAGGACGCGCTGGGCCAAGGCCAAGACGGCCAGGGCGAGGCCGTGGACAAACAAGGCAAGGCCTTGGACAATCTGCGTAAAGGCGCCAAAAAGCTGGCCGACGCCATGCAGCAGGGCGACGGCGATCAAAATGGCCAGGACCAATCGGATCAGGAAGGCCAGAGCACGCAAGGAGGCGAGGGCCAGCAAGGCTCGCAAGAAGGCCAGCAAACCGGCGATGCCGACCCGCTGGGCCGTCCGCGCGGCGGCAATCCCTTCAGCAGCAATTCAAAATTCGATCCCTTGGGGATTCCGGCGGCCCAGCGGGCGCAGCGCGTGCTGGAAGAGCTGCGCCGCCGCCTCGCCGACCCGTCCCGCTCCCAAGAGGAGACCGATTATCTCGAACGGCTGCTTCGGCCTTACTAGAGTATGTCCCACGAAAGTTGCAGACTTTTGTGATCGAGGACATGCTCTCGCTTCTTTTAAAAAGAGCGATTTCTTATCACTTGGGTGGTTCCAGCCAAGTGGAAAGCGCTCTGAAACAAGACCGCCCCTGGCGCGGGATAACTCTAACATGCTAGCCCTCGGCCCTTCTGTTTTCACCCTGACGCCCAAGAGTTCCCCATGCATTCCACCGGCAACATCCTCGTAGGCATCGCGGTGGCCGCCGTCGCCGCCGTGCTCTTTTTGGGGCTCGGCAACATGCTGCGCGGCGGCAATCCCAATCTGTCGCAAAAGCTGATGCGCTGGCGCGTCGGGCTGCAATTCCTAGCCATCCTCATCATCTTGGGCGTGCTGTTGTTCCGGCAACATTAGAGCGCGTATCGCTTTGGTGGACTCACCAAAGCGATAAGAACAGGCTCGAACCAAAAGAGGCCGCGGCCATGGTCGTCTTGAACCGCATCTACACCAAGACCGGCGATGCCGGCACGACGGCGCTGGGCAGCGGGGAGCGCCGCCCCAAGAACGATCCGCGCATCGAGACCTATGGCACGGTCGATGAAACCAACAGCGCCATCGGCATCGCGCGCCTCGCGACATCGGCCGATCCCGCGCTGGCGGAACTCGATGCCATGCTACTGCGGATCCAAAACGATCTGTTCGACCTCGGCGCCGATCTCTGCACGCCCGATCGCGGCGAGCCCTTGGGCTACGAGCCCTTGCGCATCGTCGAGCCGCAAGTCGCAAGACTAGAGGCCGATATCGACCGGCTGAACGCGGAACTCGCGCCGCTCCGCTCCTTCGTACTGCCGGCGGGAACGCCCGCCTCCGCTCATCTCCATCTCGCCCGCACCATCGCGCGCCGCGCCGAGCGCCTGCTCGTCGCCTTGATGGCCGATCCCGCCGAGCCGGTGGGCGAACCGGCGCTCAAATATCTGAACCGCCTGTCGGACTTTCTGTTCGTCGCGGCGCGCTATGTCAACCACAAGGCGGAGGGGGATGTGCTCTGGGTGCCGGGGAAGTTTCGATAGGATGTGTGTTACGCATGCGGGAAATGCGCGACTTGCGCTTTTCACTTAAAATACGCATATTGGAGCCAGCAAAAAAGGATACTTGGATATGACCGGCACCGTCCCGGCTTCGGAATTCACCCGGAATTTCGGACGCTATCGCATGCTCGCGCAACGCGAGGCGGTCGCCGTCTCGAGCCACGGATCGATCACCGGCTATTTCATCGCCCCTGACGAATATGAAGAATTCCGCCGCTTCAAACAGCATCGCCGCAGCTTCGCGACTGAGGAACTCTCCGATGACAAAGTGGCAGCTATCGCCGCGTCACGCATGGACGACAGGCATGCGCATCTCGACGCCATGCTCGAACCGAAGTAACGGGGCTCGTGCCGATCCCTACGCCCGAAGCGGGCCTTGTCATTTCCTACGCGTATTTGTGGCACAGCGAACACAGGACCGGACAGGATGAAGGGCGCAAGGATCGCCCCAGCGTGATCGTGCTCGCCATTGAACGCGCGGCCGATCATGAAACCACCGTCATCGTTCTGCCAATCACGCATAGCGCGCCAAAAGATCCCGCCTCCGCGATTGAAATTCCCGCGCCGGTCAAACGCCATCTCGGGCTCGACGAGGCCCGCTCGTGGATCGTCGTCAGTGAAGGCAACGAATTCGATTGGCCGGGCTACGATCTCCGCAAAATACCCGGCTCGGATCGTTACGATTACGGCTTCCTGCCGCCACGTTTCTTCGCCGGCGTGCTCGCGGCTTTCCAGGCCTGGAACCAGGCCAACAAGGGCCGGGTGACGTCTCGCACGTGAGGGCACTCCCTCGTTCGACCAGTCCCGCTCCCCTAACGCATAGGGAAACCAACGCCCCATTAAGGAAATCTACATTCCCCACGTTGACTCGGCTCGCGCGCGTCACTACCAGATCCCGGCATAGAGCGCCGCCCTGCGGCCTTTGTGGAGGCATTGCCCTTGAAAATCCTGGTCCCGGTCAAACGCGTCGTCGACTATAACGTCAAAATCCGTGTCAAGCCGGATGGGTCGGGCGTCGAACTCGCCAACGTCAAAATGTCGATGAATCCGTTCGACGAGATCGCCGTCGAAGAGGCGCTGCGTCAGCGGGAAGCGGGCAAGGCTAGCGAGGTGATCGTCGTCTCGATCGGCCCGCAGCAGGCCACCGAAACGATCCGCAACGGGCTGGCGATGGGGGCCGATCGCGGCATTCTCGTCAAGACCGACGCGCCGGTCGAGCCGCTGGCGGTCGCCAAAATCCTGAAAGCCATCGTGGCGCAAGAGGCCCCCGGCCTCGTCATCTTGGGCAAGCAAGCCATCGACGACGACAGCAACCAGACCGGCCAGATGCTCGCGGCTCTGCTCGGCTGGGGCCAAGGCACTTTTGCCTCCAAGCTGGTTATCGACGGCGGCAACGCCGAGATCACCCGCGAGGTCGATGGCGGCTCGCAGACGGTCAGCCTCAAACTGCCTGCCATCGTCACCACCGATCTCCGGCTGAACGAGCCGCGTTATGCTTCGCTGCCCAACATCATGAAGGCGAAGAAGAAGCTCATCGCGGAAACCACGCCGGAGGATCTCGGCGTCGATCTAACCCCCCGCCTCGCCGTGCTCGATACGAAAGAGCCGCCCACCCGCAAGGCCGGGATCAAAGTGGCGAGCGTCAAGGAACTCATCGGCAAGCTCAAGAACGAAGCAGGCATGCTGTCATGACCACTCTTCTCCTCGCGGAAATTCAAAACGGCGCCTTCGGCGATGTCACGGCCAAGGCGCTCACCGCCGCGCTCGCGCTCGGCGCGCCCGTGCATATTCTCGTCGCGGGCCAAAACCTCGCCGAGGCGGCGGCAACCGCCGCGAGCCTCGCGGGTGTCGAGAAAGTGCTGGTGGCGGACGATGCGTCGCTCGCCCATGGCCTCGCCGAACCCTTGGCCGCTTTGCTCGTGGCTTTGGCACCCGGATATGGCGCGATCGTCGGGGCCTCCACGGCCTCGGCGAAAAACGCCTTGCCGCGCGCCGCCGCCCTGCTCGATGTGATGCAGATCTCGGATATCATCAAAGTCGTCGCGCCCGATACGTTCGAGCGTCCCATTTATGCCGGTAATGCGATCCAGACCGTGCAATCCAAGGACCCGCTCAAGGTCGTCACGGTGCGCACGGCCTCGTTCCCAGCCACGCCAAAGGGCGCCGGCGCCGCGCCCATCGAGCCGGTCTCAGCGGCTATCGCCGGCACGGAGCTTTCGCTGTTCAAGGAGGAGGCGCTCGCCCATTCCGCGCGGCCGGAGCTCAGCGGCGCCAAAATCATCGTCTCGGGCGGGCGGGCGGCGGGCTCGGCGGAGAATTTCGCCGCCGTCATCATTCCGCTGGCCGATGCCTTGGGGGCCGCCGTCGGCGCGTCGCGCGCGGCGGTCGATGCGGGCTACGCGCCCAACGATTGGCAGGTCGGCCAAACCGGAAAAGTCGTCGCGCCCGATCTCTACATCGCGGTGGGCATTTCCGGAGCGATCCAGCATCTCGCCGGGATGAAGGATTCCAAAGTCATCGTCGCCATCAACAAAGACGAGGAAGCCCCCATTTTCCAGGTCGCGGATTATGGTCTCGTCGGCGATCTCTTCACGATTGTTCCCGCCTTGACCGAGGCGTTGAACAAAAAGGGTTGAGCCAGATATAATCTGGCCTGAAAAAGGGGCGCGCGAAGGCTGCTAAACTCTTTTAGAGCTTTTGTGCGCTACAATATTCCAGCTATGACAAGGCGGCAGCGCTTCCGGGGTCCAGAAGAACTCGGCGCGCAAGAAAACCAATCGAAGCGGGTGAAACCCATGAGTATCGAAAAAGTCGGCGTTGTCGGCGCGGGTCAGATGGGAGCGGGCATTGCCCAGGTCTGCGCGCTCGCGGGGATCGATGTCTTCGTCAACGACATCAACGACGAGCGGATCAAGCACGGCATCGACGGGATTGCCAGCGCGCTCGGCAAGCTGGTCGAGAAAAAGCAACTGGACGAAGAGGCGAGCGTGGCCGCCCTGGCCCGCATCAAGCCCGCGCCGAGCTATGCGGATTTCGCCGATTGCGATCTCGTGATCGAAGCGGCTTCGGAAAACGAAGAGATCAAGCGCAAGATTTTCTCGGGGCTCTGCACGTTTTTGAAGCCCGAAGCCATGCTCGCCTCCAACACGTCGTCGATTTCGATCACGCGGCTCGCCTCGGTCACCGACCGTCCCGAGCGCTTCATCGGCATCCATTTCATGAACCCGGTCTACAAGATGCAGCTCGTCGAGCTGATCCGGGGCATTGCGACCGAGGATGTGACCTTCGAGGCCGCCAAGGCCTTGATCGCACGGCTCGGCAAGACGGCGACCGTTTCGGAAGATTTCCCCGCCTTCATCGTCAACCGCATCCTGCTGCCGATGATCAACGAGGCGATCTACACGCTCTACGAGGGCGTCGGCTCGGTGGAATCGATCGATACCGCCATGCGGCTAGGGGCCAACCACCCCATGGGACCGCTGCAACTCGCCGATTTCATCGGCCTCGACACCCTGCTCTCGGTCATGCAGGTGCTGCACGAGGGCCTCGCGGATTCGAAATACCGGCCCTGCCCGCTCCTGGTGAAATATGTCGAGGCCGGCTGGCTCGGCCGCAAGACGCAGCGCGGGTTCTACGACTACCGCAGCGGGACGCCGGTTCCGACGCGGTAGCGGAGGACCATCCGGTCGCGGGCAGAGCTATCCCGAAAGTTCGTTGCGTAAAACGAAGCCAAGAATGTCAGATGCATCGCCTGCCGGCGGCCTCGCGGCGTAGTCGCGGACCAAGCGATCAATGGGTTTTTCCGCGCCTTCGCGCCCGGTATGTTTTGCATAAACTTACATCAATAGGAATACAACAGGTATAGATGGCTCTTGGTGGCCTATCTATACTAATTACATTTATAATCCATACTGCGCATCCAGTAATTCCAGATATTGGATGGATGCGGATGATTCATAATTTAGCAAAATATTGGAAAATGCGGCGGGCGTCGCGCCCTTTTTATCCCGCTATTGCTTTCACGGACGAAGGCGTCGTTTGGGGCGCCGGAACTGTTCTCGCGCGGATGCGGGCAGACCCCTCGGGCATTCCCGCGCTGATTGTCGATGGCGATCACGACCGCATCATTGCGCTCGTCGCGGCCACCACCCGGCGTATTCCGCCAGGCTTGACCAGGCATTTCCAGGCGGCGGCCGCGCAATGGCGGCGCGGCAACAAGGTCCAGGCCAATTTCCATCTCGCTTTCGCGCGCCTCCCGCGCCTCGACGGCCCGGACGACGCCTTCCACCTGTTTACCGCCGAACAATTTCTCTTCGCCGGATTTTCTCCCGCTCTGCTGATGCAGGAGTTGGGTTTTGAAAAATCCCAAATTGCGCTGCTGAAATTTCCGGGACAGCCCCGCGTTCCCGCCGGGAGCGGGAAACCGAGCGGGGAGTATTCATCTGGGCAGCAAGGGGATGCCGCGACGGTGACGCCCGCGTTCCGGCACCCATCGCAATCCGCGCAGCCAGAGCGCGAGAACGCGCGCAACGCCGAAGAGAGCGTTGGCCGGGACGAAACCACGCAAAGTCTCATTATTCCAGTCAGTACGGCGGGCGCACCAGCCGCCAACTCTTCACCGGAAGAGGTACGAGCTCGCATCGCCAAAAACGCCGCAAGCCACGTCGGTTCGTTGGAATGGGAAGGCGGAGTAGATCACGGACGATGGGGAACAGCTGCAAACAAATGCAATCTCTTCGTCTACGATATGCTAACCGAAGCAGGCGCAAGTCCTGGATTACACTATCATGAACTTTGGTCTCTACACCCATATCCGCCGTCTGCTGGAGAATGGGCAGACGCGGGTCATGTGATACCGGGATGGCGAGTCTTAGGCCCCAACGAAGAGCCGGAAGCGGGAGACGTCGTTGCACAACCCTTAAACTATGCGGACGCAACCGGCCATGTCATGATTGTCGGACCAAACCATACTGTAATAGGGACCGGCGATTCAAACCATCGCAATGGAATCATCGAACAAATTCCGGAACCCGACAATCTAGGCCCCCTAAGAACTGTGGCGGGCCCAAAAGTCTATAGGAGATGGACCCCGTGACCCGTTTCGGTTTTGCTCGCTTGCCGGCGGCTATTCTCGTTGCGGCCAGCCTTAGCCCGTTCTGGCCCGTCTCAAGTTTCGCGGCGGCCCCGAACGGTTGGGAAAAAATGACGTTTACGGAAAAGATGAGTGTCCTTCACGATGAACTGCGCGGCCTCATGGATCTAGAAGCGATTCCATCAGCCCATAGCTACAAGATTCTATCCGCCGAAGCGCGCCAAAATATCGACGATTGTCTTCGCTATCTCGCCGATCCAGGCCACGATGGCGAAGACAAAGACTTTGCCATCGTCACCATGGATAATTTGGATTTGGCGGATTATGTCCGGTTTGTGCGAGGCGCCATCAGTCTCGCCCAGAGAGGCTTGATAGCTGCGCATCAACTCCAACTTATTGCTTCTCCACCCTATGATTGCAACGATACGCTTCTCATAAACTATCAGGACAAAACCGTTCGGGAACTCCTCGAATCGATCAAGTCTCTCCCCGACACAAGCGCGGAATATAAAACACATATCGACGACATGCTGTCGGGAAAAGCCTTGGACGACGCGATTCAATACAAGCGGGAATGTTGTGACGAAGATGTGAGATGGCTCGCCCTGCCATCCGAAAATCCTCAAACCGCCGGTTACCCCGCCACTTATGCCGGCAAAATTGCCGCCATCGACGCGGCCGAAAATCGTGTGGTGGCGGATTATACCTTGCTTGGCTTCAAACCATTCGACGATCTCTCGAACGAAGGCGTGAAAAACCTCGACGATTGCCTCGAATTTCTCGCCAAGGGCGGCCAAATCCGCCAGCAACGGCAGATTGCCATTCTATCCATGCACGAATTGGCGCTAACCGATTATATTCGTTTCATGCGGGAACTCATCGCACTCAACCGGCGTGGCCTCGTGACACAGATGGAATTATATCTCGCCATCGACCCCGGCATCAACTTTACGGACGTGTTCTACAAACATTTTGAGAACAAGGACATCGAACCTTTGTTCCGGACGGTTTTTGAGCACCCCGATGCTCCGGAGGACATGAAAGCAAGGATTGACGAAATCTTCGCCAACAAGGAGCTGCAAGAAAAAGCCGCATCCACGCAAAAGCGCAAACTGCTGATGCCGCCGGATTGATCGGAATCCACCCTCCAGCGCACAGCCCTGGACTGCTTCGCCTCGCTCGCAAGGACGGCGCCTACCTCACTCGGCCGCGTCACGCCCCTCGCGAAACCCTTCGGCCCCGGTCTCGAATTGCAAGCGTGCGAGCCGGGCATAGAGCCCATCCTTCGCCACCAGACTCCGGTGCGTGCCTTCTTCCACAATCCGGCCGGCATCGATCACCAAAATCCGGTCCGCTTTCAGCACCGTGGCGAGGCGATGGGCGATGACCAGCGTCGTGCGCGTCGCCATCAGCTTTTCCAGCGCGCCCTGCACCAAAATTTCGTTTTCGGCATCGAGCGCCGAAGTGGCTTCGTCGAGCAGCAGCACGGGCGCGCTTTCCAAAATCGCGCGGGCGATGGCGAGGCGCTGGCGCTGGCCGCCGGAAAGCGTGACGCCGCGCTCGCCGAGCGGGGTGTCGTAGCCCTGCGGCAAGAGACGGATGAACTCGTCCGCCGCCGCCTGGCTCGCGGCGCGGCGCACATCGTCGTCGCTCGCCTGCGGCATGCCATAACGGATGTTGTCGGCGACGCTGGCGCCGAAGATCACGGGATCTTGCGGCACGCTCTTGATGTGGTGGCGCAGATCGGCGGGATCGAGCGCCTTGATGTCGATCCCGTCATAGAGAATCCGCCCGGTTTGCGGATCGTAAAAGCGCAGCAAGAGCTGGAACAAAGTGGTTTTTCCGCCACCCGAGGGGCCGACGATCGCCACCGTCTCGCCCGGCTCGACCTTGAACGAAAGATCGTGCAAGGCGCGTTCTTCGCCCCGTGTGGGATAGGCAAAGCTGACGCTTTCGAAAGCGAGCGCGCCGCGCGGGGCCGCCGGCAAGGCGGTAACGACGGCGGGCGCCACGATCAAGGGCTTCACCGCCAGCAATTCCCCGATGCGCCCGGCCGCGCCGGCAGCGGTGGTGATCTCGTTCCAGACTTCGCTCAATTGCCCGAGCGACGACGCGCCGAGCACGGCATAAAGTACGAATTGGGACAAAGACCCGCCTGTCATCCGCCCTTGCAGCACATCCTGCGCGCCGAGCCAGAGCACGCCGACGATGCTGGAGAAAATCAGCATGATGATGACGGCCGTCAGCACGCCCCGGGCCGCCGTGGCGTTGCGCGCCGCCTCGTAGGAACCTTCGACGGCATCGGAATAACGCGCGGCGGTCGAGTCCTGCGCATTATAGGATTGCATGGTGCGAACCGCCCCCAAGCTCTCGGCGGCATAAGCGCTGGCTTCCGCCAAAGTATCCTGCGCCGCCCGCGAACGCGCCTTCACCAAGCGGCCCGACGCCACCAGCGGCAGAACGATCACGGGGATCAAGAGAAGCACGAAGGCCGAAAGCTTGGGGCTCGTATAGACCATCAAGCCAATCGCGCCGGCGAACAAAAAGAGATTGCGCAGAGCGAGCGAGGCGGAAGCTCCGAAAGCCGATTTCATCTGGGTGGTATCGGCGGTGAGCCGCGAAACCAATTCGCCGATGCGCGACGTGTCGTAAAACACCGCGTCGAGACGGCAGAGATGTTGGAATACGTCGGCGCGCAGATCCGCGACGATCCGCTCGCCCAGCGTCATCACGACATAATAACGCGCGCCGGAGGCCAAGGCCAAAACCACGACGACGGCCAACATACCCAGGAAATACGTATTGATAACCCCCGAGCCCGCGGACGAAAAGCCGAAATCGACGATGCGGCGGATCGCCATGGGGACCGCCAGAGTGGCGGCCGAGGCAACCGTCAGCGCCACCAAGGCAGCGGAAATCCGCCCCTTGTAGCGCATCGCATAGGGCAAAATCGGTTGGAGTGTCCGGAGCTTAGGCCGTGGCTTGGCGGGCGTCTCGAAGGGCGTGGTCTCGGGTTGGGAGGTATCGGTCATGGGGACGATATGGGCTTTCAGGCTGCGGAGGTCATCGCCTTCGATGTCGCGGCCGGCGCCGGCCGGCTGCCGTTTGGGGGAGAGAACGCGCCTAGCCTCACGGAGTCAACCGCGCGCCGTTCAAAGAATTATCGGGGTCCCAGCCATAGGACAAGGTTTCAAACCGCATCGACATGGCGTCGATGAGCAGCAGCCGGCCCACCAATCCCTCGCCGAAGCCGACGATCTCGCGGATCACCTCCAAAGCCATCATCGATCCGGCGATGCCGGTCAGAGCGCCGAGCACGCCGGCCTCGCTGCAGGCGGGCACGCTACCCTCCGGCGGCGGCGCCGGAAACAGGCAGCGATAGGTTGGATTGGGCGCCCCACTGGCCGCGCGCTCGTAGGGACGCAATGTGGTCAGCGAGGCGTCGAATGCGCCCACGGCCGCCGTCACCAAGGGCCGGCGCTCGTGGAAACACGCATCGGAGAGAGCATAGCGGGTGGCGAAATTATCCGACCCGTCGGCGATAATGTCGTAGGACCGCACGAGATCGCGGGCATTTTCCGCCGTGACGCGGAGGGCATGGGCCTCCACGGCGACATGCGGATTGAGCCGGCGAATGGCCGTGGCGGCACTCTCAATCTTCAGCCGCCCGACATCGGGCGTGCCATGGATCACTTGGCGCTGAAGATTGGACAGCGACACGATGTCGTCATCGGCGATGCCCAGGGTGCCCACCCCTGCCGCGGCGAGATATTGCAGCAGCGGCGCGCCGAGACCGCCCGCGCCCACCACCAGCACGCGCGCCTTTTGCAGCTTGGTCTGGCCGGGGCCGCCGACACCGTGCAGCACGATGTGCCTGCTGTAACGTTCGATTTCTTCCGGGCTCAACATGGTTTAGAGCATGTCCCGAAAAAGTTGCAGACTTTTTCGATCGAGGACATGCTCTAACTCCTTATAAAGAGAGCGAGTTCCTATCGCCTTGGTGATTCCACCAAATCGGAACGCGCTCTTGGTTTAACCGATTGGCCGCGCGGCCGGAAGGGGGCGCGACCCGATCCGCGTCTTATGCTTGTCATCGCGGCGGCGCGCCACTATGGACCGGGGTGAAATATTCGCCCCGCCCCAACCGATGAGCTCAAGATGACCGCTTCTGCCCAAGATCATGTCAAACGCGTCGTTCTCGCTTATTCCGGCGGTCTCGATACGTCGATCATCCTGAAATGGCTACAAACCACCTATGGCTGCGAGGTCGTGACCTTTACCGCCGATCTCGGTCAGGGCGAGGAGCTGGGGCCGGCGCGCGACAAGGCCCTCCTGCTCGGCATCAAGCCCGAACATATCTTCGTCGAGGATCTGCGCGAGGAATTCGTCCGCGATTACGTCTTCCCGATGTTCCGCGCCAATGCCCAATACGAGGGGCTTTATCTCCTCGGCACCTCCATCGCCCGGCCGCTCATCTCGAAAAAGCAGATCGAGATCGCCCGCAAGGTAGGCGCCGATGCCGTCTCCCACGGCGCGACCGGCAAGGGCAACGATCAGGTCCGGTTCGAGCTCGCCTATTACGCGCTGGAGCCTGACATCAAAGTCATCGCGCCCTGGCGGGAGTGGGATCTGACCTCGCGCACCGCCCTGCTCGATTTCGCCGAGAAGAACCAAATCCCGATCGCCAAGGACAAGCGCGGCGAGGCGCCGTTCTCGGTCGATGCCAATCTGCTGCACGCCTCGTCCGAGGGCAAGGTGCTCGAAGACCCGGCGGAAGAAGTGCCGGATTACGTCTATAGCCGCACGCTCTCGGCCGAGGAGGCGCCCGACAAGGCGACCTATATCACGATCGATTTCGAGCACGGCGACCCCGTCGCCATCGACGGTGATCCGCTCTCGCCCGCGACGCTGCTCGCCAAGCTCAACGAACTCGGCCGCGCCAATGGCATCGGCCGGCTCGATCTCGTCGAAAACCGCTTCGTCGGCATGAAATCGCGCGGCATGTACGAGACGCCCGGCGGTACGATCCTGGCGGTCGCCCATCGCGGCATCGAATCGATCACGCTCGATCGCGGCGCGGCCCATCTCAAGGACGAGCTGATGCCGAAATATGCCGAGCTTATCTACAACGGCTTCTGGTTCAGCCCCGAGCGCGAAATGCTGCAAGCCTTGATCGACAAGAGCCAGGCCTATGTCTCGGGACAAGTGCGGATCAAGCTCTACAAGGGCTCGGCCGTGCTGGTTGGCCGCTCGTCGCCCAACTCGCTCTACGATCAGGATCTCGTCACCTTCGAGGAAGGCGCCGTCGCCTACGACCACCGCGATGCCGCCGGCTTCATCAAGCTCAACGCGCTACGGCTGCGGACGCTGGCGAAGCGGGATTTGAAGCTGGGGAAGAAGTAGGGGGCGGGGACTTTTTGGAAAGATAGAAACAGCGGCAGCCCCCTCCACCGCCTCCGGCGGTCCCCCTCCCCCGCTTCGCGTGGGAGGATAGAGCCGCGGCAAAATCCTCCTCCGCGCAGCGGGGGAGGGGGACCATGCGAAGCATGGTGGAGGGGGCTGGTGCGCTTCACGCAATGGGAATCCGCTCCCACACCATTCGCCACGTCGCCAGCAGAGAGGAACCCAAGTTTTACACTAAAATTTTAAGGAGACCCCATGCCTTTCCTCGAGAGAATGCTTTACATTATATCTAAACAATCAAAAACACCGGTAAATATTAAAGTTTATGAGCCTGCGTTACAGACGGAACGTAGTTTTTCCTGCCAGTTCATTATAGACTGGCCCTCAGAGCCGCATAATGGCAAAGCATACGGCGTTGATTCAGTGCAAGCGCTCCAGCTCTGCTTTAATATGATTGCTGTACATCTATATACGTCGGACTTTCATAAAGAAGGGCGTCTCGTTTGGGAGCAACTTGGCGACGGCTATGGCTTTCCCCTCAGCCGCAATTTAAGGGATTTGGCACAAGGCGCCGATAAACTTGAATGAGCGGCATCACGGAGCTGGCGCGGCCGCGCCGTGCCTCGTCCGCCCCGCCCACACCATCCGCCACGTCGCCAACCCCGACGCCTCGTTCACCCCCTCCCCAACCCTCACAAACCCCTCGCGTTCGTAAAACCGCACGGCGCGCGCGTTGGCCTGATTGACGTCGAGCGCCAGCCCATCCGGCGCCAAAGCCTTGGCGGCGTCGAGAAGCGCCACGGCGACGCCCCTGCCCTTCGCCTCAGGCGACACCACGAGCTGATGCAGATAAGCGCGCGCGGGCTCGAGCGTGACGAAACCTTGCAGCGCTTCCGCCTCCGCCACCAAGGTGGACAACCCCTCGCCGCCTAAAAACGCCGCGATCCACCCGCGCCGCGCCTCGAAATCCACGGCCGGCATGGTTTCTTGCCAGGAGCGGACCCAAAGCGTGGCCAAGGCCTCGATGTCGCCCGGCGCGAGCGGCCGCACCACGGTCACGGTCTCGCCTCGAATCGCGTCCGTCACGGATCTTGCCTCGAAATTGCCAGGCTCATCGCGGATGCCTCGTGACGAAACGCTTGGATGGGATTGATTGACGTTCTTCAAAACCGCATACCGGCTTGCCGCAGGGTATCATTTTTCCTTGAAACGCCTTTGAAAAACATGATGTGACACGTCCGATATGACCGGCGCCCCGCCCCTCGACGACCCGATCCTGATCGCGCGCGCAGACGACCGTCTTTTCGCGTGGGATCCGCGCGCGCTAAGGAACCACAAGCTCTTCGTCCCGATCCTGCTCCTGGTCCTGCTGGTCCACGTCGCCGCGCTGGTCTATTTCCTCTATCGCGACAGCAAAGCCACGATGCAGACCTCGCAACTCGAGGAGACCCCCATCGAAGTCGTGGTCGAGCCGCCGCCGGACCAGCTCAAGCCCCCGCCGCCGAAGCCGCCGGAGAAAAAGCCGGAGCCGCCCAAGCCCAAGGAAGAGATCGAGAAGCCCGCCTATAGCGCGCCGCGCGCACCCAACGAGCAGACGGTCGACACCAAGCAGACTCAGCAGAAGACCGAGGCGCCGAAAGCAGCCACGCCGCCGCGCGACGGCCGCCCCGAACCGGCCAAGGAAGCCTCGACGCCAAAAGATCAGGCCTCGCCCGATAAGCCGCAAGAGGCCACCGCCAAGCCGGAGGAAGACAAGCCGGATGCCGAGGCGCTCGACAAAGCCACGCAGCCAAAGAAGAAAACCGACGCCAAGGATTCCAAGACGCCGCCAAAGCCTAAAAAGCCGGCCACGACGGATGCGGTGCGGCAACTCGCGGGCCTGTCCAATTTGCAGAATTTCAGCTTCGCGGCGCCAACCCCGAAGGCGCCGGTCTATGGCGGGACGGAGGATGTGCGCTATCTCGCCATCGTCCAAGGCCTGATCATGCAAAAGGTCAAGAATCTGCCGCGCCTGGACCGCTATCAGGAGGGCGGCGAAGTCGCGGTCTATTTCCACATCGACGATACCGGCCGCATCATTTCGATGGAAATCATGAAAAAGAGCGGAATTCCCGCCATCGACGCCATGGCGATGGACGCCGTGCGCCAGGCCGCGCCGTTTCCGCCGCCGCCGCGCGCCGTGCCTCATGGACTCATCTGGGGAACAAGCGTCGAAGGACAATTGCCTATGCGCGTCATGCGCTGATAATGACCGGCATGACCGGTCATGACATCGCCGCGGCTTTACAAAGGGATCCCGGCGCGCCGGTGGCGATCCGCCGCCTGGTGCTGGCGGATTTCCGCTCCTATGCCGCGCTCGATCTGCTGGTCCACCGGCAAATGGTGATCGTGACCGGCGAGAACGGCAGCGGCAAGACCAACCTCCTCGAGGCGATCTCGTTGTTGTCCCAGGGCCGGGGCCTGCGCCGCGCCGAACTCGCGGCCTGTGCCCGCGCGGGCGGATCCGGCGGCTTCGCCATCTCCGCCGAACTCGAGACAGCCTCCGGCATGATCCAGTTCGGTACCGGCTACGAGCCCGGCGTGGGCGGCCAGCCCGCCACAAGGCGCTACCGCGTGGATCGCGAACCGGTTGGCTCGGCCCGCGCCTTTGCCACGCATTTACGCATGGTCTGGCTGACGCCCGCCATGGACAGCCTGTTCAACGGACCGCCGGGAGACCGCCGCCGCTTTCTCGACCGGCTGGTCCTCGCCGTCGATGCCGGCCACGGCACGCGGGTCGCGGCTTTGGAACGGGCGCTGCGCCAACGCAACCGCGTCCTGGAAGACGGCCCCCGCGCCGACCGCGCCTGGTTGGAGGCCATAGAACGCGAGGTGGCCGAACTGGCGGTGGCGGTCGCTGCCGCGCGGACCGAGACCGTGGCGCGCCTCGGCCAGTTAATCGCGGAGCGGCGGGACGAGGCCTCGCCGTTTCCCTGGGCGGATGTGCGAATCGAGGGCGACGTCGAAAAACTCTGCGCCACCTATTCCGCCTTGGAGGCCGAGGACCGCTACCGCGCGATGCTGCGCGACAATCGCGCGCGCGACGCCAGCGCCGGGCGCACGCTGAACGGCCCGCAGGCCAGCGATCTCCTGGTCCGGCACGGTCCCAAGAATATCGAGGCAGGCCTCTGCTCGACCGGCGAACAAAAAGCCCTGCTCACGGGCCTGGTGATCGCTCATGCCCGCCTCGTCGCCGCGCTGAGCGGCCTCGCGCCGCTCATCCTGCTGGACGAAATCACCGCCCATTTCGATTCCGCGCGCCGTCTCGCTCTGTTCGAGACGCTCGCCGAAATGCCCGCCCAAGTCTGGATGACAGGCGCCGACGTCACCGCCTTCGCCCCGGCCCTCGATCGGGCGCAGGTGCTCCGGGTCGAGCCGGGGCGAGTGATCGAGGGGTAGGTTTGGGCGCAAACGTCTCCCTTGTGGGAGAAGGAAGCGTCGCGGCGGGAGAAGGAAGCGTCGCGACCCTAAAACGCTTATCGCCCGGATGATTTCACCCGGGCGATAAGAAGTTAGAGAATTTCATCGATCACAAAAGCCTGCGGCTTTTGCGGGAAATGCCCTAGAACAGCCCTTCGATCTGACCGTTGGCATCGAGGCCGATCCGGTGAGCCGACGGGCTTGCCGGCAGACCCGGCAGGGTCATGATGTCACCGCAGGTCAAAACGACGAATCCGGCGCCCGCCGAAAGCCTTGCATCGGCGATCGGCACGATGTGCCCGGTGGGCGCTCCGAGCGCGGTGGCATTGGCCGAGAAGGAATATTGCGTCTTGGCCACGCAGATCGGCAGATTGCCGAAACCCAGGGCCTCGATATCCGCGATTGCCTTTTTGGCTTTCGGTTCAATCGCAATATCGGACGCGCGGTAGATCTCCTTGGCGATCGTGCGCATCTTCGCGGCGATTGGCTGATCGAGTTCGTACAGCGGCTTGTAATGCGTGTGACCTTTGTCCGTGATCGCCACGACTTTTTCGGCCAATTCGATCGCGCCCTTGCCGCCTTCCGCCCAATGGCGGCACAGCACCGCGTCGGCGCCAAACTCATCGTGGCAAACCGATTTGATCAACGCGATCTCGGCATCCGTATCGCTGTTGAAGGCATTGATGGCGACGATCGGCGGGACGCCGAATTTCTTCACGTTCTCGATATGGCGGCCGAGATTCGCCATGCCCTTGTGGAGGGCTTCGAGATTTTCTTTCCCAAGATCGGCCTTGGCCACGCCGCCATGCATCTTGAGCGCCCGCACCGTCGCGACGATGACCGCCGCCTGCGGCTCGAGACCCGCCTGACGGCATTTGATGTCGAAGAATTTTTCGGCGCCCAAATCGGCGCCAAAACCGGCTTCGGTCACGACATAATCCGCCAGATCCAGCGCCAGATTGGTCGCGATGACCGAATTACAGCCATGAGCGATATTGGCGAAGGGACCGCCATGAACGAAGGCGGGCGTGCCTTCCAGCGTTTGAACGAGGTTCGGCTCCAAAGCGTCTTGCAGCAACACGGTGAGCGATCCGGCGGCCTGGAGCTGCTCCGCCGTAACGGGCTTGCGGTCCTTGGTCAGGCCGACGACCATCTTCTTCAAGCGAACTTGCAGATCGGCGAAATCCGTCGCCAGGCAGAACACGGCCATGACCTCGGAGGCAACCGTAATGTCGAATTTCGTCTCGCGGAGATAGCCGTTGGCGACGCCGCCGAGGCCGATCACGACATGACGCAAAGAGCGGTCGTTCATGTCGCACGAGCGGGCCCAGGTCACCCGGCGCGGATCGATATCGAGACTGTTGCCATGGTAAATGTGATTGTCGATCAAGGCGGCGAGAAGATTATTCGCCGACGTGATCGCATGGAAATCGCCGGTGAAATGCAGGTTGATCTGCTCCATCGGGATCACTTGCGAAAAGCCGCCGCCGGCCGCGCCGCCCTTGACGCCGAAGCACGGGCCAAGCGCCGGTTCGCGCAGGGCCACGGCGGATTTCTTGCCGATCTGGCGCAACGCATCGGCAAGGCCAACCGTCGTCGTCGTCTTGCCTTCGCCGGCCGCCGTCGGGTTGATCGCGGTGACCAGGATCAGCTTGCCCTTTTTGGCATTGGGGCGCTTGGCGAGGCTTTGGATGAATTTCGTCTCGACCTTGGCGATCATCCGGCCATAAGGCACGAGGGCATCTTCCGGGATCCCGATTTGCGCGGCAACCTCGGCGATCGGCCGGGGCGTCGCGGCGCGGGCGATTTCAATATCGGTCTTCATAGGCCATCCTCACCATTGCGTGGGGCGGCGCGGCAAAGGGCCGGTTATCCCCAACAAAAGAAAACACTAAAGGCGGGCCTTGCCATGCTTTGAAGCCCCAGGGCAATCCGCCAGACGGCCAAAATAGCGTTCCCGGGCCGCCAAGGCCTGCTAAATTATTTGAGAAATGATTCGAAGAAATTGAGTGCCCTCCGTGACATCGATCCCGCCGCCCCAAGGAATGACCGATGCCGACTATGAATCCATCGAGGCCGCCGTCACGGAAACCGTGCGCGGGCGATGGTTTCTCGCCGAATTCGCGCGCCGGACACGGGCCGCCGATAGCAAACTCCTGCTGGAGGGCATGGCCCGGCTCGAAACTCTCGTTACGGCAAGCCAGACTCAGTTGCCGCCGCCCCAAGTTTCGGCGGATCCCTCGATCCGGCTGCTGATCCAGCGAATCAAGGAGATCGCGGCGCAGCTCGAGGAGACCGGCCGGGAAATGCGGGAATCCGGCGCCGGAGAGCGATTTTGTCAGGCGGTGGACCTGCAAGCGCGCGCCGTCGCGGGGCTCATGCGCACGGGACCCGCGCCGAAAGCGAGCCAGCCCGGCGCTCCCGCCATCGCCGCACCTCTCGCCAAGCCGCGGGAAACCGCGATCCCGGCCGTTGCGCAATCCGGCGCGGCGGCACGAGACCCGAGACTTCAGATTCTCTCAGGGCTTGATCGTCTGTCCCTGGCTCAGAAAACCGCTCTTTTTAGCTGAAACGGCGGGCGCCTGTTGGCCCGCCGGCGGCGTCTGCGCGGGAACGCGGCGCCGTCCCCCGGCATAAGCGGCTTTGGCCTCGCGGATATTATTGAGGAACTGCCGCGTCGCCTGGGCCCAGGTGTAAGTCATGGCATGGGCGCGAGCGGCCTCGCGCGGAATATCCAGCGCAGCGAGGCAAGCCACCCGCAAATCTTGATTGAGCACCCCCGCGCCGCTGTCGCCGATGACATCGAGGGGGCCGGTGACCGGAAACGCCGCGACGGGCAGGCCGCTCGCCATCGCCTCGAGCAACACCATGCCAAACGTATCGGTCTTGCTGGGGAAAACGAAGACATCCGCCGAGGCATAAAGCGAGGCGAGTTCGGCCCCCGTTCGAAGGCCCAGGAAATGCGCGCGGGGATAGGCCTTGCGCAACGACAGGCTCGAAGGGCCTTCGCCAACGACGACTTTAGAGCCCGGCAAATCAAGCGCCAAAAAGGCTTCGACATTCTTTTCCGGCGCCAAGCGGCCTGCATAAAGGAAGATCGGCCGCGGCAAATCCCAGGCGGCGCGATGGTCCGGATTGAACAAGAGATGATCGACCCCGCGCGACCAGGGCATGAGACGCTCGAATCCCCGCGCGCTCAATTCGCGCGCGAGCGTCGGCGTCGAGACCATCATCCCATTGCCAGCATTATGGAAACGCCGGAGCGCGGCATAAGTGAGCCATTCCGGAACCGGTGTCCGGGCCGCGATATATTCGGGAAAACGAGTGTGGTAACTCGTGGTGAAGGACATGCCCTTGCGCAAGCAATACCGGCGGGCGGCAAAGCCAACCGGCCCTTCCGTCGCAATATGGATATGATCGGCCGGATCTTGCGCCATTCGCCGGGCCACGTCGCCGGGACCCACGAGAGCAAGCCGGATTTCGCTATAGGTCGGAAGCGGAATGGTCCGGAAACCGGCGGGCGACAGAAATGTGACCTCCGCCCCGCATTCCGGCGCTGCTTTCGCCAAGGATTCGAGCGAACGGACAACTCCGTTGACTTGAGGCCGGAAGGCGTCGGTGGCGATCAGGATACGCATCAAGCGGCGGCGCTAATCGAGGCGGGAACACTTTTTTGAGGCTCGCCAGCCATGCTACGGTCCTGACCTATCGTTTGCCAATGCAAAATCTCGAGCCGGCCGTCGAAATGCTCGGCGACAGCAGTGCAGGATTCCACGAAATCGCCCGTGTTTATGTAAGTGATTCCATCGATGTCGCGAATGGTCGAATGATGAATATGGCCGCAGACGATGCCATCGGCCCCTTGCCGCCGGGCTTCGTCGGCGAGGGTCTTTTCAAAGGAACCGATGAAATTCACCGCATCCTTCACCTTGAGCTTGGCCCAGGCCGAAAACGACCAATAGGGGAAGCCGAGAGCGCGGCGGACACGGTTGAACCAATAGTTCGAGTAAAGAGCGGCTTCATAAGCCCAGTCGCCGAGCAAGGCGAGCCAGCGCGCGTGCTTGACCACGACATCCAGTTGATCGCCATGAATGATCAGCAATCGTTTGCCGTCGGCGGTTTCATGAATCGCGCTATCCATCACATCGACGCCGCCGAAGTTCATGCCGAGGTAATCGCGCATGAATTCATCGTGATTACCCGGAAGATAGATCATCCGCGCGCCCTTGCGGACCTTACGCAAGAATTTCTGCACGACGTCATTATGCGATTGCGGCCAGTACCAGCCGCTCTTCAGCCGCCAACCGTCGATAATATCGCCAACGAGATAAAACGTTTCGGCGTCATGATATTTGAGGAAATCGATCAACAGATCGGCTTGGCAACCCCGTTTTCCCAGATGAATATCCGAGAGGAACAACGTGCGAAATTTCGTGGTTTCTGGATCGTCGCTCACGCTGGACCTGCCGAGGTTCGGTTAGACCTTTCGGGTGTTAATCAGAGTCTTGTGTGATTTGGATGACAATCACGAAACAAAGCCGCGAAGGCTGTTGAAAAACCGCCATGCGCAATTCCTAGCCCGGCGCCACTCTTGATTTCAACGCAGGCCTTGATTTCAAAGGCCGTCACGGGCATCAAGCCGTTCATTCCCGCCCCGCGGGCTGGTGCCGTAACGCGCTGCCCCGTCATAAAGTTCATGCTCACGCATGTTCCGCGAAAGCGGAGCCGGCTAGTGCGTAAAAACATGCTCAACTCTTCGAAAGAGAGCGATTTCCATTGCCCCGGCGATTCCATCGGGGGATGAGCGATCGAAGCGGCCCGTGACTTTAATATAAGCAATCGCGAGACCCAGTGGTGGCCGTAAAAACAAGCCAGATCGTGACCGCCACGGCGCTCAGGCTGTCGATCCTGTGGTCCTGTCTTTTTGCCGCGGTGGGAATTCACCTTCCCTATTTTACCGTTTGGCTCGCCTCGCAGGGGCTCTCGAACAAGATGATCGCCCAGGCGGTCGCGGTCCCCATGCTGTTGCGCATTTTGACCACGCCCGCGATCGCCACGATCGCCGACCGGCACGGGATCGCGCGGACCCTGGGCTTTGCGGCCACGGCCGCATGCCTCAGTTACACCGCCTTGAGCTTCGCGCCGGGGCCGGCCCTGGTTTTCATTGGCGCCGTGGCCGTCGGTCTGGCCCAAGGCGTCATGCCTTCCCTGGCCGATGCCCTGACATTGACGGAAATCCGGCGCCTTCGAGATGCCGGGCTTCGCACGCTCGACTATGGCCGGATCAGGGTTTTCGCCTCGCTCAGTGTGCTGATCACCATGCTGGGGTCTGGCGCCCTGGTGACGCTTCTGCCCGGACGCCAAATCATCTGGCTTCTGGTGGGTATCAGCATTTTCCCCGCCGCCGCGGCGATCTGGAACGCACGGCAAAGCCGCCCGGCGCGGGTAAACCCGCGCGATCCCGGCAAGCTCACCGCGAGCCCGGACAAATTGCGGCTCGCCATCGTCTGCATCGCCGCCGCCGCCCTCGTTCAGGCAAGCCACGCCGAGGTCTATACGTTCGGCACCCTGCATTGGCGGGCTTTAGGCCTCTCGCCCGGCTTCATCGGCATCGCCTGGGCGTCCGGCGTGGCCTGCGAAAGCGTCCTTTTCGTCGCGGTGGGCCGGCTGTCCGGGGGTGAGCGCGGCGCGGCGGGTTTGCTGATCCTAGGCGCTGCCGGAGCCGCGATCCGCTGGACGGCCATGAGCTTCGATCCGCCGGCGGGCGTTCTCTTAGTGTTGCAAGGCATGCATGCCCTAAGCTTCGCCGCGACCTATACGGGCAGCGTCATCTTGCTGGGCTCCCTGGCCGGCCCCTATCATCGCGCCAGGATGCAAGGCTGGCTCGCTTCCGCCGTCGCGCTGACCACGGCGCTCGCAACCATGGCCGCGGGCGTCTTGACGGATAGTTTGGGAGAGCGAGCCTATCTCGTCATGGCAGGGCTGGCCGTTTGCGGCTTGGCTCTCGCCGTCCTGGCGGGCGTCCTCAAGCGCCGGTTGGACGGCGCGGCCGCTCAGCCCCAGAGCGCGGGGTCTGGGGGATGGACGGTGGAACCGTCGTAACGCAGCCCATCCGGCCGGTCGCGCGCAAGCAGCAGCGGCCCATCGAGATCGACGAATTTCGCCCGGGGCACCAAAAGCATGGCGGGCGCCATGGCGAGCGATGTCGCGACCATACAGCCCACCATGAGATCGAAGCCGAGAGCCTTGGCCGCCTCGGCGAGCGCCAAAGCCTCGGTCAAGCCGCCCGCCTTATCGAGCTTGATATTGACCGCATCGTAGCGCTCGCGAAGCGCGCTAAGGCCGGCCCGGTCATGAATGCTTTCATCGGCGCAAACCGGCACGAGGCGCTCGACGCTGGCGAGGCGCGCATCGGCTCCGGCCGGGAGCGGTTGCTCGATCAGCGCCACGCCCGCTTCCGCGCAGGCCTCCATCATGCGCTCGAGCGCGGCCGGCGCCCAAGCCTCGTTGGCATCGACGATCAACCGCGCGGCCGGCGCCGCCGCGCGCACCGCGCGGAGCCGCTCCTCGTCGCCCTCGCCTGCAAGCTTGATCTTGAGCAGAGGCCGGGCGCTGGCAAGCCGCGCGGCCTCCGCCATTTCCGCCGGCGAGGCGACCGAGATCGTAAAGGCGGTCGCCGCCGCTTCCATCCGCTGAAGACCGGCCCGCGCGAAAGCCGGAACGCCCGTGGTTTTGGCGTCCAAATCCCACAACGCACAGTCCACCGCGTTACGCGCGGCGCCTGGCGGCAAGACGTCCAGCACGCGCCAGGGGTCGCCTCCAGCTTCGAGAACGGGCCGGACCGCTTCGATTTGGGCAACGACGCTCGCGATCGTTTCGCCGTAGCGGGCATAGGGGACGCATTCGCCTCGCCCGCGCGCGCCGGCACTCTCGAGCGTCACCGTGACCACCTCGGCTTGCGTCTTGGCGCCGCGGGCGATGACGAACCGGCCAGCGATCGGAAAAGTTTCGACCGTGATTTCGAGAGCGATCATGACCGGTCTTTCCTGCCCTTTCCCACGCCAAGCTTTGCCCTGGCGCGCGTCCCGCATGGATGGAATCGCCCATGCGACGGTAACTCGCCCTCTTCAATAAGATGTTAGAGCCAGATGACTCTTTTTAAAGAATCGGATGCTTTTATAAGAAGAAAGAGATGCTATGAGGTAACCTTAACGAAAGGACGGGACCGGTAAGCTCCACAGGCCGTCCGGGGGTGGATCATTCCGGGGAACGTCACCTCATGATTAAGCACAAAATTCAAACTAATGGCAAAAGCTGCCACAACTTGGACGCGGTAAGCCATTAACGGATGCGGCGGTAAAGCCGAATCCCCCGTTTCCGATCTCTCCATTTCGAGCGACATGTCAAAGCCTCCTCAATTCTCGGCCGAAACCGATGGCCCGTCGATCCGGTTGGCGCTCGCGGGCTCCTGGACGATCGACGCCTCCTCTCGTCTGGAGCGCACTGGGGTCGCCCTCGTACCGGCGGCGCTGGCGGGGCAGGCCGCGATCTTCGACCTCGGCGGCATCGAAAGACTCGATACGGCGGGCGCTTGGCTGATCGACCGGTCGCGGCGGGATCTCAAAGCGAAGGGCATCGAGACCCAAATTGAGCGGGTCCGGCCGGAATTCACGATTTTGCTGAACGAGGTCAGCGCGCGCGATGTCGAGATTCCCCTGTTGCGCAAAGGCTCGGCCATCGTCGATATTCTCGCCGATACCGGGCACGCGATGGTCGATTTCGGCCGCGATATCTTCGCTGGCGTCGCCTTTCTCGGCGAGCTCATGGCCTCGTTTGGGAAAGTCATCCGGCATCCCAGCCGTTTTCGCGGGACATCGCTGTTCTTTCATATCGAGGCCTTCGGATTTCGCAGCGTCCCGATCATCGCCTTGATCAATTTTCTGGTCGGCGGGATTGTCGCGCAGCAAGGGATCTACCAGCTCAAACGCTTTGGCGCCGTCAATTATACGGTTGATCTTATTGGTGTTTTGGTCCTCCGCGAACTCGGCGTCCTGTTGACGTCCATCATGATCGCCGGCCGGTCCGGTTCCGCGATCACGGCGGAAATCGGCTCCATGAAAATGCGCGAGGAGATCGACGCGCTCCAGGTCATGGGCATGCGCCCGACCGATGTTTTGATCGTGCCCCGTCTCCTGGCCTTGATCGTCAGCCTGCCGCTCCTGACCTTCATCGCCGATTTGTCCGGAATTTTCGGCGGCCTGATCGCGGGCTGGCTCTATGCCGGCATCAGCCCCTCCGCCTTTATCCATCTGTTACAAGACGCGATTGATTTCGAAGAACTTTCGGTGGGCCTTATCAAAGCCCCTTTCATGGCCTTGATCATTGGCCTCATCGCCGCCATCGAAGGCTTGAATACGCAAGGTTCCGCGGAATCCTTGGGGCGCCAAGTGACGGCCTCCGTCGTAAAGTCCATTTTCATGGTCATTGTCGTCGATGGCCTGTTCGCAATGTTTTTCGTGAGCATTCATTATTAGGGAGTAGGTTGTCTGACGAACGCAGTTGCTGATTTCGCCCCCGCGCCACCCCGCGCAGTTTCCCGGCCGCTTGCCGAACCTCCGGCAATCAGCGTCCGGGGTCTCGTCGTCGGCTTCGGCGATAAAATCATCATGGACGGACTCGATCTCGATGTCCGCAAGGGCGAAGTCTTGGGTTTTGTCGGCGGGTCGGGCGTGGGGAAATCGGTCCTCACCCGCACCATTCTCGGTTTGGTCGCCAAGCGCGCCGGACGGATCGAGGTATTTGGCAACGATCTCGATCGCTTGACCCCATCCCAGTTCAGCGCGATCCAACAGCGCTTCGGCGTGATGTTTCAGCAAGGCGCCCTGCTCTCCGGGCTGACCGTCAAGCAAAATGTCCAGATCCCGATGCGCGAACATTTACGGCTATCGCCGTCCTTGGCCGACGATCTCGCCATGTTGAAGATCGGGCTCGTCGGCCTGCCCGCCGATGCCGCCAATAAGATGCCCTCGGAATTGTCGGGCGGCATGATCAAGCGGGCCGCCCTTGCCCGCGCCTTGGCTCTCGATCCCGAATTGCTGTTCTTGGACGAGCCGACCTCAGGCCTCGATCCGATCGGCGCCGCCGATTTCGACGAACTCATCGGGACGTTACAAAAGACGCTTGGCTTGACGGTCTTCATGGTGACCCATGATCTCGATAGCCTTTACGCGATTTGCGACCGGGTCGCGGCATTGGCCGATAAAAAGGTCATTGCCACGGGCTCGATCGAAACAATGCTCGCGTCCAACCATCCGTGGTTGCGCACTTATTTTCATGGACAGCGGGGGTGCCGGTTCTTGAACTCCGCCGGTTCCGCTCCCCTCTCCCCGCCCTAAGAAATCGCAAGGTCCTCGATGGAAACCCGAGCTAATTATGCCTTGATCGGTGCGTTCACACTGACGGTCATCATCTCAGCATTTGCCTTCGTTTTCTGGTTTTCCGGCGCGGAAAAACCGCTCGGCATGCACAGCTACAAGGTTGTCTTCAACGGCGCGGTCACCGGCTTGTCGGTTGGCAATTACGTTTTGTTCAACGGCGTCCGGGTTGGCGAAGTCGACAAGATCGATCTCATGAAGGACGATCCCTCGCAGGTCTACGCGCTGATCAGCGTCGATGCGCGCGTGCCCGTGCGGACAGATACCAAGGCACGGCTCGAATATTCCGGTCTGACCGGCAGCGCTTCCGTTGGCCTCGCCGGCGGCAGCAGCAATGCGCCGGTCCTGACGGGGGTGGGGAACACGCCGCCCGTTCTCACCGCCGACCGGTCGGATTTCCAGGACTTGATGCAAACCGCCCAGAGGATCGCCGGGCGCGCGTCCGACATCATCGAAAAAGCCGACAAGCTGCTTGATTCAAATTCCGGCTCGATCGATACGACGGTCAAGAATGTCGCGAAATTTTCCGATGCGCTCGCGTCCAATTCAGACGGCATCAAGGATTTCATGAGCGCGGTCGCCGATGTCGGCCGGAGCATCAAGCCGCTGACCGTGAAACTCGAATCCCTGACCTCCGACACGGATGATGTCGTGAAAGCCGTGGACCCGAAGGACGTCAAACAAATCGTGTCCGATTTAACGGCGACGTCCTCCAAACTCAATACCGCGGCGGGCAAAGTCGATACCGTGCTGACGAACCTCAATGGTTTCCTCTCGACGACGGATTCCAAGGGCGTATTCGAGGAAGTCTCCGAGGCTGCCAAGTCCATTCGGCGTCTCGCCGACGACACGGATTCCCGGACCCGTGAAATTTTGTTCAACCTCACCCGGTTTTCCAATACGGGGTTGAAGCAATACGAGGGCCTGGCGACCGACGGGCGTCAAACCCTCGTCGAGGTCAACAAATTGGTCCATTCCGTCGAATCCAACCCGACGCAATTCCTGTTCGGGCGAAAATAATCCGGGGGCGCGCGGAAGCTTCCGCGTGCCAGATCTTTTCGTATCAGGTCTTTTATTGCCGCGAAGGCCCCGGCCCGCCGGCGGCGCCGGCCAAAATACTTACGCTCAGGGTGTTGGCGGATCGAATTTCAAGTGTTTATTTGACGCTTCCCATTGGGCTAAACCCTCCGGGTCGCGTGGACGCTTGCCGGTCCAGGGCTGAACGAGCCTGCCGGTCGTGGCAGCGCGCAAGACCGTTTTTCGAGACAAGAAACATAGCCGGTAATTACCCGCCGCCCAAATACTCGTGACATAATGTGCTTGCCGCCCTGTTGACGGCGCAAGCGGACAAATCCGCGATATGGGAGGGTTTCATGGCAGGAAAGCGCATATTGATGCTGGCCGGCGACTTTGTCGAAGATTACGAAATCATGGTCCCGTTTCAGGCGTTGCTCATGGTCGGCCACAGGGTCGACACCGTGTGCCCCGGCAAGGTGGCCGGCGACAAGTTGGCCACCGCAATCCACGACTTCGAAGGCGATCAAACCTATACCGAAAAGCGCGGCCACAATTTCACGATCAACGCCGATTTTTTCAACGCCCAGGCAAGCGATTACGATGCGCTTGTCCTTCCCGGTGGCCGGGCGCCCGAATATCTGCGCCTTGACGACAACGTCACGGCGCTGGTCCGGGACTTCGCCACCCAAAACAAGCCAATCGCAGCCATCTGTCACGGCGCCCAGATTCTCGTTGCCGCCGGAGTCATCAGGGGCCGCAAGGTATCGGCCTATCCCGCCTGTAGACCGGAAGTCGAATTGGCTGGCGGCATCTATGCCGACATTCCCTTGGATGCTGCGGTCACCGACGGCAACCTCGTGACCGCCCCCGCCTGGCCGGCCCATCCCGCCTGGCTGGCGCAGTTCCTCGTGGCGCTGGGGACTGAAATCAGGACATAAAAGCGCGCTTTGCGACGGCCGGAGGATTGCCATGTGTGAGATCTATGTCAAGGCAGACCCAATTCTTTACGAAAGCCGCTCGCGCTCGGTGCGCGTCAACGGTGTCGTCACGAGCATTCGCTTGGAGAACCTCTTCTGGGATGTCTTGAGCGAGATCGCCAAGCGGGATGGGTTGACCACCAACCAGCTCATCACCAAACTCTATGACGAGATCGTGGACTATCGAGGCGAGGTGTCGAACCTCGCCTCGTTCCTGCGCGTCAGTTGCCTGCGCTATAAGAGCCTGGTGCTGGACAAAGAGAATCCGGTTGGTCAAGCTCCATCGAACGTCACGGTCTTGACTCCCGCGAAGGCGGACCACCGTCAAAGAAGCTGACGACGGCGGCGCCGCGGTTCACGATCAATCGCGGAGCGGCGGCTTTGTCCGGGCCGGGCGCGGGACACGGCATGCGCGAGATGGCGCGATTTTGAAAATCGAGACCTCTTATTTCTGACGCAGCCGCACGAACGTTCCGAGATCATCGGTTTGAAAAAATTCGATTCCGGCCTCTTTCAGGGCGCTCAAAAGCCGTTCGGCGGTGCTGTTCCGCACCACCACTTTATGATCGGATTCGATCCGCCTAATGCTGGAAATCGAAACGCAGCCATGGCTCGCCAAATCTTCGATGGACCAATCCAGCAAGGCGCGCGCGGCCTTCACCAGCGGTCCCGCCGGATCGTCGGAATCCAAGACGGGGTGAAATGAATCATTGGCGGTATTCACATCGCTAATGTCCATTCCGACACCGAACCATTCGCGGATCACCCCGGATTCATCGAAGACCGGCGCACTTCGCGCGAGGAAACAGCGCGTGATCCCATCGCCGCAGATCAACCGGTATTTCGCGGCATAGGGGGTCGATGCCGACCAAGCCTCGCGGAAAGCTTGTCTGACGCGTTCGCGGTCGGCGGGATGAACGCAATCGAGCCAGCCCTCACCGCTGCTTTGCTCGGCCGTTTGCCCCGTCAAATTAGTCCAACCCTGCGAGGGCGGCTTAAAACCATCGGGGTTGACCACCCATGTGAAGCAATGCGACGCCCGGGTGAACGTCCGCAGCCGTGCCTCTGCCCGGTCGCGCGCCTCCTCCGCTTCCACGCAGGAGGTGATGTCCGTGAGAATACCGGCCGCGAAAGCCGGCTCCTGCCGGGCATCGAAAAAGACGTCGATTCGATGCGCGACCCAGCGAACGCCACCATCGGCGGAAAGAAGGCGCAATCGCCGGTCGAGATGGCGCACCTCACGCAAATAAGAATCGACATCGTCGGCCGGCAGCCGGTCATCGGGGTGGATCATGCTTGTCAGAAGCTCAAAGCTCGCCGGATTGGAGGCGCTGTCGATCCCCAAAATCGCGTAGAACCCAGGCGACCACACCAAACGTCGTGTCTTGAACGAATAATTACATACGCCGACCCCAGCCAACGGTTCAATCGCACCGTAAATATCCGCAAGGGAATGCAAATCCAGAAAGTGCGTCAAATGATTTTTCCCGATCTCGCTCGCACGCCTAACAAGATCCGGCCGGCATCATACTGATCTCCCGCAAAGAGCGGCGCCAAATCGAGAGGGCCGGTTACGGCCTGGACGGAACCATCAGCGCCGGGCGGAACAAAACCAACTGCCTCAATAAACAAGAATAACCATTCAGAATGCTCGGATCAATTATATTTCAGGCTAAGTCCGCCATTGTGGAAAAGTCTCAAACTCGCGAATCGTGACAAGGCTCCATGCTAGAAGCGAGCGGGCTCTTGTCCTTACGGAGCCTGACGAACGTTCCCTTATCGTCGACCTGAAAGAATTCGATGCCGGCCTGGCTCAACGCTTTCATCAACAGGTCCATTGTCTGGTTCCGCGCGCCATTCGCTTCTCCGGATTCAAGCCGCCTTATACTTGAAATGGACACGCCGCTTTTATTGGCGAGATCGTTGATGGACCAATCCAACAAAGCCCGCGCGGAGCGGACAAGCGCTCCGGTGGGGCCCGTATTCTCCAGCTTACTGAAAAAGGTCTCGTCGAACTCCTTGAGATCGCTAATATCGAAAGCAACACCAAACCATTCGATCAGCGCCCCGCGGCCATCGAAAACCGGCTCGTTCCGGGCGATAAACCACCGCATGACGCCATCACGGCACAGAAGGCGATATTTGGTGGCATAGGACGTCTTTGCTTCGAGAGAATGAAGCCAGGCCCGGCGCGTCCGTTCGCGATCGGCTTCATGGACACGATCAAGCCATCCCAAACCTGAACTCTGTTCCGCCGTTTGCCCCGTAACTTCGGCCCAGCCGCGCGCCTGGGAGATTTCGCCATCCGCTGTCGCAACCCAAGTAAAACAGAGAGTTGTCTGCATCACCGATCGAATGCGCGCCTGGGCCAAATCGCGGGCTTTGAGCGCTTCGACGCGATTCGTGACGTCGCGCATGATCCCAACCGCGAAAATCGGACTTTGGTTCGCGTCGTAAAAAACCTGCGCCTTATGCGATATCCACCTGAGCGAGCCGTTACGCCGGATGATCCGGAACTCATCCTCCATGACATGACGCCCGCGCAAAAAAAGCTCGATGCCGCAGCCATTCAACCGGTCGTCAGGATGGATGAAGCTTTCGAAAAGCTCGAAACTCAGAGCTTCCGTACCGTTAAGGTTAAAAAGCAATCTCAGGCCTTGCGACCAAACAAACGCCTGTGTCGCGAAAATAAAGCGCCAAATGCCAAGTCCGGCGTCGGGCTCCAGGGAGCCGTAAACTTCACGTAGCAATAAGGAATCCGGACGGTGTTGCGCGCTCATCAGTTCTTGATTCCAAGACATAACGAATCGGATAATAATTATACCATGTTTATAATGCACCATAGCCTCAAAAATAAACGAGATAAACGGCACGAACGAACCGTTATACAATGTAACGAATTATCATACTCAGGTTGCGCTGACATAAGGGAACCAAACTTCACGCTCGTCCACGAGAGAGACAACCGTTCAACGGCCGGTTTCACATCATGGCTACGCCTTTACCGCCCGCTCCAGAGACTCGGACGCAGGCGGAATCGCTGACTTGCGCTCGCCCGCCAGGCATTGTATGCGCCCTATTAACTATGGCACAATCAAAAATCGTAACCATGGAGGATGAATTGGCATTCTGCTCTCAATCGGTCCAAAAACCACAGTTTCGCCTCTTACTGGCGTTTTGGGCGCTTTTCGCCGTGACGGGCGCGCAGGCGGCCCCGAAAGCAGCGGTCTTCGATTTTCAGCTTGCCAATCTCGGGCAACTCCCGCCAACACAGGCTGACGTGGACCGTCTGCCGCGTCTGAGCGACGAACTGCGAAAACTTCTTGGGGATAGCGGACTTTACGACATCGTCCCGGTGTCGTCCCTCAAGGCGGAAATCGATAAAGCGGCGCCATTACGCTCCTGCGGCGGGTGCGCCACCGGATATGCGCGGAAACTCGGGGCGCAAATCGCCATCACCGGCGAGATTCAGAAAGTGTCGAACCTCATTTTGAACATCAACGTCTATATCGCGGATGTGAATGGGGCCACCCCGGAAAAAGCCTATAGCGTCGACATCCGCGGCGACACTGACGAGTCGTTCGATCGCGGGGTCAAATATCTCGTGAAGAACAATATCCTCCACGAATGAAGCTAGTCCCGGACGCCGGAAGAATTCACCGCCGCGCCAAGGCTTGCAAAGGTTTCGCGCACGCCGGAGATCGCATGGTCCCACCCGTCGATCCGGCACCGCACGAAGCTGCTGTCGATCCGGATCCCCGAGGCTATGGCTCTTTCTTGAAGGTGCATCAGATTGCGCGCCTCGATCAACAGGGGACCTAAACCCTCGGTCATCGCTTGAAGCCGCTCATCCATTTACCCGCTCCCCGGCGTCGCAACCCCGCGCCTTGTCTATATGATGCCAGCGAAGGGTTAAAGACGACCTATCGGCCGCGGGATAAATGCGAGGGTCCACCGCCGCGGCACCGGCCCGTCTCGAGCATGGTCCGCAATTTTTTGAACGCGCGACTGATCACTGGGGGCCACCCAAGGCATGAGCGCCTAATGCAAACGGCCGCCGCAATCCCGGAGATAAGCGACGGCATCCTCGGGCGGCCATCCATTCGCAATGAGACGGGTCAGTTTGGCCCGGTCGCTTTCGCTTATACGAGCCGGCTGCTGGCCCTCTGGTGTCAGCAAACGCAGAGCTCGCAGCAAATTGAAAAACTTCTGCTCGGAATTGATCAGCATTCAATTTTGACCGCACGGGGAACACGCATTACTTCCCCATGGTGCGGCTTCCGTGCTGGAAATCAAGAAACATCGCGGTAAAACGAGGTCACATCGAAAGCTGTGGTTAACACCGGCTATAAATTGGATGATCCCTGTTCGAGGGCTTTCCGCTTTGGCGGAATCGCCAAAACGGAAAGCCCTCGAGTTGTCATGGATCAATGTCCAGGCCTCGTTCCCGTCGTCATATCCCGCCATGGCTTGACTTGACTTTGCTTGGCTTGACTTGCCGCTTCCCGGAGCGGATTTTCCGGTACGGTAGTTTAAGGATGGATATCATCGGGTGTCTGCTAGAGAAGACGAGGTGGCCGGCCGCATTCCCGCTCCGATGATCCGTACCAAAGGGCTCACCAAGTCCTTCGACGGGCGTGTCGTCGTGAACAAAATCGACCTCGATGTCCAGCCCAGGGAGATCTTTGGCCTGATCGGCCCGAACGGTGCGGGCAAGTCGACACTCATCAAGATGCTCACGACCCTTCTGCCGCCGGCGAGCGGAGAGGCCTGCGTCGCGGGTTGCGATCTCCGGCGCGAGGCGAGGCTTCTCCGCGCCCGCATCGGCTATGTCCCGCAGCTGCTATCCGCGGACGGATCGCTGACGGGCCGCGAAAACCTGCTTCTATCGGCGCGGCTCTATCTCATTCCCCTGGCGGAGCGTGCCGGGAGAATTGCAGAAGCCTTGGAAATGACCGGACTGAGCGAATCGGCGGACCGGCTGGCCCAACACTATTCCGGCGGGATGCTGCGGCGCTTGGAAATCGCGCAAAGCACCCTGCACCGGCCCGTCCTGCTCATCATGGACGAGCCGACCGTCGGCCTCGACCCCGTGGCCCGGAATGCGATCTGGGATCACATCCGCGATCTGCGCACACGTTTCGGCACGACCATTCTGATCACGACCCATGTGATGGAGGAAGTGGAAGCACTCTGCGATCGCGTCGGCATCCTGCATCTCGGGCGTTTGGAAAAGGTTGGCACGCCGGCGGAACTCAAGGCCGAGATCGGGCCGGATGCCACGCTCGACGATGTTTTCATAAGCATCGCCGGCGCCCGCATCGAGATTGGAGACGAGTATGGAAATGCCCGCCAGGCACGCCGTAGCGCCATCGCGCATCGCTAGAGCGCGTTCCGCTTTGGTGGACTCACCAAAACGACAGGAACTCGCTCTCTTACTAAGGAGTTAGATCATGTCCTCGATCGAAAAAGTCTACAACTTTTTCGGGACACGCTCTAGAGCGCGTTCCGCTTTGGTGGACTCACCAAAACGACAGGAACTCGCTCTCTTACTAAGGAGTTAGATCATGTCCTCGATCGAAAAAGGCTGCAACTTTTTCGGGACATGCTCTAGCGGCCTCCTCGCTCCGGTCGCCGGATATGCCACCCAGGCCTATGCCGTGGCCGCGGCCGAGGTGAGCAAGCTCCGCCACGATCCAACCGAACTTTTGACCCGGGCGGTCCAGCCGGCAATCTGGCTGGTCCTCTTCGGCGAGGTCATGGCGCAGGTCCGGGGACTAACCTCCGGACAAACCCGCTATCTCGACTTTCTCGCGCCGGGCATTCTCGCGCAGAGCGTCCTCTTCGCGGCGATCTTCTATGGCATCGCCGCGATCTGGGAGCGCGATCTCGGTGTGCTCCATCGCTACATGGTGAGCCCCGCGCCGCGTAGCGCGTTGGTGCTGGGCAAGGCGGCGTCCGCGGGGATACGGGGCCTGTCTCAGGCGGTCGTGGTCTATTTGTTGGCGATCGCCCTGGGCATCGCCGTCGATCTCAATCCACTCCATCTCATTGCCGTCGCGGGGCTGATCGCAATCGGCTCGGCGCTGTTTTCCACCTTTTCCCTGATCATCGCCTGCATCGTGAAAACGAGGGAGCGCTTCATGGGCATCGGCCAAGTGTTGACCATGCCGATCTTCTTCGCCAGCAACGCCATCTATCCCATCGACCTGATGCCGGGATGGCTCAAGGCGATTTCGCTCGCCAACCCCCTGACCTACGAGGTCGATGCCCTGCGGACACTGATGCTAACGGGCGGCGAGAGCAAATTCGGATTGGGCCTCGATTGCACCGTGCTGGTGGCCACGTCGGCGATCCTCGTCGCGATCGCCGCGCGCATCTACCCCCGGATGACGGCCTAAGCGGCACGATAACGCTCGCATATGCGACGGCATCGCGGCGAACCAACGGATGCTAGTGCACGGAGTCAGTCGGATGGTTCAGGCAGTCGCCTGAGCTTTGCGAGGATGGTTTCGGCGGGTTTCGTCCAGATGAAGGGCGTGGGATCGGCGTTCTGACGTCGAATATAGGCGC
>Ga0187852_1000364_pt1 | contig 49548 bp, 41 predicted proteins | sample June2016WEW_6_40_FD_134511 | JGI IMG/M metagenome (GOLD analysis project Ga0187852, IMG submission 134511) | Peatland microbial communities from SPRUCE experiment site at the Marcell Experimental Forest, Minnesota, USA - June2016WEW_6_40 | ecosystem: Environmental > Terrestrial > Soil > Wetlands... | reverse complement strand
GGTGGACAACTGGCCGTCGGAAAGGCCGTCAAGAGCCGTGCGGGCGGATCGGATAGACCTGTTGACAGACCGAGCGCTGGTCGGCCGCCCAGCCTGGTTTCTTACTGTCTGAATCGCAGGGGGATAGGAGATAGCGCGATCTGAAAGTGCACCCCCCTCCTTGCACAGTTTTGGTGCAATTTCGCGCTTCGAATGCGCATAGGTCTTGGGCTGGCCGTGCGAGGGCGAATCGGGGAGGGCTGCGCAGGCTCGGCTAGGCTGAGGCTTACTGGAACGCGCCATTTGTGACCGTCTCTCCGGCTGATCGATATTTTACCATCCAGCCATCCATAGTCTCGAATGCGATTTGTGGTTCCTAAAGCAGTTAGGTTGCTGAGTTTCTACTTTTCTCGTGTGGGCGGCGAACACACCCGCGGCATTGGCAGGCCCTTGCAAAACTGGTGGGGGTTTCGGCGGAGGCGTGAAGCGGACCGCATGGATTCTTTGCTAGAGCGCATCGGTTTTCAGAGACCCATCCTCATACAGGAAAACACAGGTTGCACTTTTCCAAACGACGTCAAACCGCTTGGCAAGATCAGCTCCAAGCCCCATCGTCGGATCGACGAGGAAGATGCGTTTGTCTTTGGTATCGCGGCCAAAACTTAGGTCCCATACACCTACTTTTTGATTTGGGATCGAAAAAACGGCGAAACTTTGCAGCAGCGGCATATCATGATACCGAAGCTCCAATCGGCCGGCTGGTTTATTTACTTTGACCCACTCCGCAAACTGCTTCTTGAAAGTATTCACTGCTGACTGTATGTCCGAGACTTCCAGATCAGGCAGCCTTCGAACAACATTGGGGGCTCCATCCGGCCCCACCATGCAAAGGCTGACTTGGGCACCAGTCATAAGAGCCTTTTGGAGCAGATGCGCCTTGTTCATTATGTGAAACAGGGAGACGGCCACAATATGAACTTTGGAATCCAGGTTTACCTTTGACAAGGTATCAGCCAGTGGCAGTACTCTCTCAAGCTCGTCGCGAGTCAAAAAGATTCGAGTTATGCCCAAACGCGCGCAAGTCGCTGCATTTGTATCAGTACGTTCGATTTCAGTACGGAGCAATGCTTGAAACTTTTCAAAGTGCTTTTCTGCGAGCAAGAACTCATAGATCAACGAGACACTAGAAACTGCAAGCAAAACGACCCCGAGTTCCTTGAAAAGTTCTCTCCCGTATTCCCAAATATGGTAGTAGAGCAGCAATAATGAAATAACCATCAGAAGGAAGCCGGACAGCATAAAGATAACCAGAACTAATCTGGTTAACCTGCCAACATCTTTCCCTGCGGTGGTGGTCCGATCATTCATAGGAGCCCCTTTCCCCACATTTTCAAAATCTAGAAGATTCGGCTGGTGATTGGCCCTCCGTAACTTCTCAATTCTCGACGAGGCATGGCCGCCAGGATATTACCACCGCGTGCGGGAAGACCGGGCCGAAAAAAACCACCTCTTGTGGATTCGCGCCGCGCGCACAATTCGTGTCTTATTCGCGATGACACGACGCACAAGGCAGGCCACTGCGAGCGTAGAGCGCAGGGGGTACACTTTTGCATCGCGTTCGCCCAAACAGCCAATCCAGGCCGCACACGCGCTCGCCTATCAAAATTGCACCAACTTTGTGCAAAGAGGGGGGTGCACTTTCAGGCCGCCCTATCTCCTATTTGTTACCGCCGACAAACTGTGGCCGCTCTGAGGACCCAAATTCGCAGCCCCTGCATGTGCTCGCGAAATCCAGCAGCGTCCCTCGAATCACGCCCCCGATTCGCGCGCGGTAGCCGAGCCTGCGCCGCCCCCGATTCGCCCTCGCATGGACAGGCAAAGACACAGACGCGCTGCTACAGAGAGTGTGCACCACAATTGTGCAAAAAGGGGGGTGCACTTTCAAATCGCGCTATCTCCTATCCCGTCAAGGAAGTGAGAATCGAAGTGGGGACTGGTATACTGAAAACCTGGGAAAGAACCAGCAGTCAACGCTCAGCGCAACGATTCGCAAGGGCTGCTTGAACCGCCCCGCGCTTCGCGTCAACTGCGTCACTTTGATGGAGGAACACCTTGAGTCCCGAAGAAATCACCGGCATGTTAAAGCAAGTACGGCGAGGGAAGCTTTCCGTGGAAGACGCCGTAGAGCGCCTGCGCACGCTTCCTTACGAAGATCTGGGTTATGCCAAAATCGATCATCACCGTTCGTTGCGGCAAGGATTTCCGGAGGTGGTGTTCGCGCGGGGTAAGGACCCTTCGCAGGTGGAAGGCATCGTGCGCCACATGCTGCGCAACCAGCACAACATCCTGGTGACGCGCGGTGATCGCAGTTTATACGAGCTGCTTCGTCCGCTCGATCTGAAGGTGGAGTTCCACGCGCTATCCGGCGCGATCAGCATTCGGCGCGAACGGAAGATTCGCGGCAAAGGCAAGGTCCTGGTGGTGTGCGCAGGCACGTCGGACATCCCGGTGGCGGAAGAAGCGCTGGTGACGGCGGAGATCATGGGGAATCGCATCGATTCGCTTTATGACGTTGGGGTGGCAGGAATTCACCGCCTGCTGGGCGAGAGCCATCACTTGCGTGAAGCGCACATTATCATTTGCGTGGCAGGCATGGAAGGGGCGCTTCCCAGCGTGGTGGCCGGCATGGTCGGCGTGCCGGTGATCGCGGTGCCTTCCAGCGTTGGGTATGGCGCCAGCTTCCGCGGCCTCGCCGCGCTTCTCGGCATGCTCAACAGTTGCTCACCCAACGTCTGCGTGGTCAATATCGATAATGGATTCGGGGCGGGCTATCTTGCCAGCGTGATGAATCGTTTGTAGGGCAGTCGGCGTCTGCCCGGGGCAGGGCGCGTGTCCCCACTGGCCAATGCCTAAGAGTAGGGCTTGATTTTGAGAAATCCTAGGGCGTAAGATTCACTTGGACGCGGGTGAGCCTCCACCAAAGAGTTGGGTATTGGGCGATGAAAACCCAGCCGCACAGGTTGTGCTTCGGCACAGAAAAGTCGCTTCCCCATTAGGCCCCCGCGTCCACATTCCCCACGCAAAGGTCCATGCCTGCCGTACTACTCCACATCATCCGCAATTTGCGTTCGCGGTTATTTCAGCTCCAACGCGTCTTTGTCCGGAAACTTCGGAAACGGCGCATGCGGCTCCGTCTGGTACCAGAAGGCCGTCGAAGAGATATCGTCTTGCAGTGGAAGATACCGCCCGCCTGACCGCCAACCCAGCGCCTGGATGGTCACTCTTAAATCCTGCTCAAAGCGAACGGGATCCATGATGTGCCAGCGGTAGAGGCTGAAGCGCTGTTGGGAATCGTAAAGACCGTCGGGGCGAATCACCAGCGAGAGTCCCGTGTAAGGAGTCGTGAACTCCGTGTAGTGACGAGCATTCGCCGGCCCGCTTTCAAAATCGTACGAACCGCAAAAATAGTCTTCTGTTCCGGTGCCGCAAATGGTGGGAAATTTCGTGTCGCCGTCGATAAAGAACTTCACTTCACCTTCCCCCCACCATCCGGTACTATGGGTCCCGTACGCCAAGTACGTTCCCACGTATTGCCCCCAGCCTTTTACTCCGTCCAGAATCACGTGATCGGTTTTGTAAGGCAGCGGGTTGGAGCGCCGGAATTGGGCGTGAAAGTAGCCCATGTCGTTTGGGACTTCCGTGAGCGTGTAATCCACCTGATAGAACAGCGTCATGGGCTCGGTGTCGATGTTCTCCATCGTAATTCTGGCCGACTTCCGAAAGGGCATCTGCCAATACGAATTGAGGCCGCTATTGGGGTTCACGCACACCGCCAGGGAGGAAATCTGGCCGTATCTTCCCCAACCTGCGGCGAAGAAATCCCCAGCCGGGACCTCCACGGAGGGGTCACGCTCGCCATCCCAATAGATCCGCAGGATGGAGAAACGCCAGCTTCCTGTGGGGGTCATCCAAATGTGCTGAATGGCGCCGGGCCCTTGGACCTCGGCGATGGTGTAAACCTGCTTGGGCTCGATCTTGACGGCGGGCGAGATCTTCCAGGTCTGGCCGAGTTCGCGCGCGGCGTTGGCCCCCAATCCCTCGGTCGCCATCCCTCCCTTGCCTTTTTCCCCCGTCATGTTCTCCGCGCTGATGGATCGCGTCTTGGCATGTGAAAGCCGCGAGAGGTTGCCCATTCCCTGGCCCAGGCCGTTATACGTAGACTGCGCCTCTTGTGCATTCAGCCCCGAACCACCGAACAGAAGTAAAATCGATAAGGACCAGATCAATCCCTTCATCATGCGTCCCTCCTTGATATGAAGTGGCGATTGAAGAATCGCGAATAGGAGCGCGCGGCATGGTCCGCGGCAGGGAAGATCCTTCACTTCCCGAAAACGCGCGCAAAAATCTCGTCCACGTGGGTCAGGTAGCGCTCCACGTTGAAAACCTCGGCAATTTCACTGGGCTTGAGGTACTGGCGGATGTCGTCATCGCGCTCCACGAGGGTGCGATAGTCCTCGCGCGTATCCCACACTTGCATGGCATTCCGCTGCACCCAACGGTAGGCTTCTTCGCGCCGCGCTCCCTTTTCCACCAAATCCAATAATAACTGCCCGGAGAAAATCAAACCCTTTAACAGGTCCAGATTCTCCCGCATGCGATCCGGATAAACAAACATGTTTTCCACAAGGTTCGCGGTCTTGGCAAGGAGATAATCGAGAAGAATGGTGGAATCGGCAAGAATCACGCGCTCGACGGAAGAGTGGGAGATATCGCGCTCGTGCCAGAGCGCAACATTCTCAAGCGCCGCGTGCGCATTCGCGCGCACCACACGCGCCAAGCCGCAAATCTGTTCGGCGGTAATGGGATTGCGTTTGTGCGGCATGGCCGAGGAGCCTTTTTGTTCCGGCGAAAAGTACTCCTCCACTTCGCGCACCTCGGTGCGCTGCAAACCGCGAACCTCCAACGCAATTTTTTCGAGCGAAGCCGCCGCCACCGCCAGCGTCGAGAGGTAAAAAGCGTGGCGGTCGCGCTGGATGACCTGCGACGACACCGGCGCGGGCTCCAGGCCCAGGCGCTCACAGATTCCCCGCTCAATTGCGGGGGGGAGATGAGTGTAGGTGCCCACCGCGCCTGAAATTTTACCCACGCGCATCTGCCCGGCGGCGTACGCCAGCCTCTCCGTATTGCGCTGGTTCTCGGCGTACCAGAGTGCGAGCTTGCAGCCAAAAGTGATGGGCTCGGCATGAATGCCGTGGGTCCGGCCGATCATGGGCGTATGTTGAAACTCCAAAGCCCGTTGCTTCAGAACCTCGCCCAGGTGGTTCAGCCCGGCAAGTAACAGAGACGAGGCTTCCCGCACCAGCAACGCTTGCGCCGTGTCGACAACGTCGTTCGAAGTCAGGCCGTAGTGCAGATAACGTCCCTCGCGGCCCACGTGCTCCGCCACATTCGTCGTGAAGGCAATGACATCGTGCTTCACCTGGCGCTCAATCTCGAGAATGCGCTCGACTTCAAACCACGCCTTCTTGCGGATGGCGCGCGCGGCGCTCTTGGGGATCAACCCGGCTTCGGCCTCGACCTCCGCCGTGGCGATTTCCACGTCCAACCATTTCTGGAACTTGTTTTCGTCGGTCCAAATGCGGCCCATTTCCGGGCGCGTGTAGCGGGTAATCATAAATCATCCACAGATTACTCAGATTACGCAGGAATCGAAAAACCCACCGGCTATACTGTATGGATTCTGCGCGCAAATTCAAGCGTAAACCCGTACCTGCTAATACAGAACATCAAGAAATGCATAAGCTTCTGGAAAGGAAGGAGCGTTATCCAAATTGAAAGACCTGGGTAGGCGCGGTCTGGCTGGCAACATGTAAGGCGGTATGCTCGCCGCAGGTGCGCTGCTCCAGGGCCTGTTCGGCCGTGAGGCGGGCGATCTCCGGGTGATTATTCGTTTCGCTCAGGTGGGCAAGCACCAGCACCTGGGCGGCGCCGTCGAAGTCTTCTGTGAGAAACCCCGCCGTCGCCAGGTTCGAGAGGTGGCCCTGGCGCCCCATCACCCGCTGCTTAACGTGCCACGGATACGGGCCGACTTTGAGCATGTCCAAATCGTGGTTTGACTCGAAGATGAGACAGTGACAGCCTTTCACTCTCTGCTTAACAACTTCGTGTACATACCCCAAGTCGGTCACCACTCCAATCTTAATGCCGTCCGATTCGAGGGTAAACGCTACCGGGTCCGTCGCGTCATGCGGGATGGAAAACGGCGTGACTTCGATGTCGCCAACAATGAACTTCTGCCCGGCGGTGAAAAGCTCGAAGGCGCAAAGCTGGGGATCCCACGAAATCACTTCATGCGTGAGGCGAGTAATAAAAATCGGCGCCTTCCAATCGATTCCCAGCAGCCTCAAGCCATTGATGTGGTCAACGTGTTCGTGAGAAACAAGGATGGCATCAAACCCGTCGGTGCGCTCGCCAACGGTTGTAAGACGCGCGTAGGTCTCGCGGCGGTTCAGGCCGGCGTCAACCAACAGTCGCGTCTTCTCCGTTGCCACCAGCGTCGAATTGCCCTTGCTGCCGCTCCCCAGGACGCAGACGCGCAGGCTCACGCGGCCTCCTGGAGTCCGGAAGTGACACAGGAAGTGACGAGTGACAAGTGACGAGTGACAAGCAGGGAATTGCAAAGTCGAACGGCAAGGTTGCGAGTGAAGATCGACACACCCGTGACCTTGCGTAATTCCCCGCACCCCGCTGCCGCCCTGCCTTGCCTCATATTTCGATTCCCGCCCCTAAGAGTTAAGACCGATTATAGGACGGATCGCGAAAAATCGGAAAAGCAAAACCCGCCGCCCGGAAATCCGCCAGGGGTTCGACGTCTGCCCGCCAAGCGTCTATTTCTCTTTGACGACCACCAGATTATTGGTCACGGAAAAAATGCCGGACACGGTGTTGGCGCGAAGACCTGCCATATCCTTGTCGGCCTGGTTATCTACCACACCTTCCAGCGTGCAGTTCCCGCTTTTGACGATAATCCGAATCGGCTTGATAACCGGCATGGCGTATTTCTCCAGCGCCGGGAATCCGTAAATAGCCCGGTAGAGTCGAAGGCGCAGCCCATCGTCCATAGTGGAGGTCGGGAGCACCTCGATCTGATTATCAACCTTTTCTACTCCCTCGATGTGTTTCACCACATTCTCGGCATCATGTTTGAGAGTAGGGTTGGTAACCTTACCCGCCAGAGTCACGTTGTAGCCATTCACGGAGAACTTGATGTCATCGAAGACTCCCAGGTAGGGGAGCATGAGGAGTTCGTGCCGGACTTCTTTGACGATCCGGGCGACGCCTTGCGGGGGGATCTCCCTGGGGGTTTGGCCGCACAGAATCGACGGCAGCCCCAGGATAGCAAGCAGCAGAAGTTTACTGCGCATGGGCTCACCTCAAATTGAATTGGGGCACTGTGAAATATGCCCCGTAGCAACCGCGGCAGGACCAATTATATTCCGGCAAAATCGCGAGAGCAATCCTGTAAGGAGGGGGCAATTTGGTGGTTCAGCAGCCGAGATCAGCGCGGGAGAGCTTGAAGCCATTGACGGGGCCCAGAATGGTGACAGCCAAACTTTCGGGACGCAAGAACTCTTGCGCGACCGCCTGCACTTGATCGGAGGTGACGGCGTCAACGCTCCGGGCGATCTCATCCATCGAGATGTAACGGCCAAAGTACATTTCCTGCCGCGCCACGTTTCCCATGCGACTGGGAGAGGACTCAAGACTAAGCAGCAGGCTTCCCTTCAAGTAATCCTTGGCGCGCTGTAATTCTTCGTGACCGATCGGTTTCGCTTTCAACTCACAAAACTCCGCGAGCACCAATTCGATAACCTGTCGCGCCTTGTCCCCGGCCGTGCCGGCATAGACGCTCAGGCAACCCGCATCGTGAAAGCTGCTGAGACTGGAAAACACCGCGTACGCCAGGCCGCGCTTTTCGCGGATATTTTGGAACAACCGCGAACTCATTCCACCTCCCAGAACCGAATTGAGGATGTACGCCGGAAACCGGTTCTTATGGGGTTGCGGATAAGAGGGCGCGCCGACGCAAAGATGGACCTGCTCCAAGTCCTTTTTATGGCGCACCTGAAGGTGGGGATGGGGGGTCGGAACGGGGCCGCTTCGCAGGGCAGGTCCCGCGGGCAGATCGCCGAACTCTTGCCTGACCAGGTCCACGATCTGGGAGTGCCGAAAATGCCCGGCGGCGGCGATCAGCAGATTATTCGGCGCATAGTGCCGGCGGAAGTAGCGAAGCAGCCTTTGGCGATCGAAACTGCGCACGCTGCGGCGCGTCCCCAAGATCGGCCGCCCGAGCGCGTGCCCGCGCCAATAGGTTTGAGTGAAAATCTCGTGCACGAGGTCATCCGGAGTGTCCTCCACCATCTTAATTTCTTCCTGAATGACGCGGCTTTCGTTGGTAATATGCGCGGGTTCGAATAGCGGGTTCTTAACCAGGTCGGCGAGAATGCTGAAAGCCCGGGGCAGGTGCTCGTCCAGGACCTTGATCGAATAGTTGGTGGTCTCCTTCCCGGTGAAAGCATCCAGGTGGCCGCCAATCGAGTCCGCCGCGCGGGCAATCTCTTCCGCGCTGCGGTTCTTGGTTCCTTTAAAGAGCATGTGCTCGATAAAGTGTGAGATACCGTTATCCTCGATGCGCTCCTGGCGCGCGCCGGTGCGCAGCCAAATACCTACGGAGACGGAGCGGACAGATGACATGGACTCAGTGAGAATTGTGAGCCCGTTGGGAAGAACATCTTTGCGAACATTCGCCATGCGTCGAACCCCTTGGTGTGGAAAAGCCCTTCATGTCAAAACCAAAACGGCAAAGCCCGCACTTGCCCTCTACTTCTTTTGTACCACAGAGCCCGCCAAAAGACCACGGCGGCAGGCAAGAGTGATCGGTCATCAGTTTCCAGTCGTAAGTAAAAGGCTCCGTACCAAGTTGTGGCTTTATTGAGAACTGATGACCGACAGCTAACGACGGTTGGTGCGAGCTTTCCTCTTGCGCGAATTTATGGGTCTGCCTATACTGGTAATTCTCTTACGCAGGTGATGCAAGCCTCCTGGCGTGCTCCCGGCGGAAAGAGGTACGGGCCTGTAGCTCAGGTGGCTAGAGCGCACCCCTGATAAGGGTGAGGTCGGTAGTTCAACTCTACCCAGGCCCACCAATGCTCACCTTTCATCCCCACCACGCCTCACCCGGCATCAAGCGCCCGCGGACGAAGTCTTCGTTGAGTTCCAAACCGAGGCCCGGCTTGTCGGAAACCCGGTACTTTCCGTCTTTGATCACCGGGCCGTCGTAGATGATAAATTTTTGCCAGTCTTCAGGAAGCATTCGGCCGGGCGAGAATTCCTGGGCGCGAAAGTCCCGGATCGCCGCGGCGCAGTGGGCAGAGGCCAGCGCCCCTACGGGGGTGGAAGCGAGGTGGGCGCAGACTGGAATTTCAAACAGTTCCGCCAGATCGGCAATCTTCTTCGACTCCAGCAGCCCGCCTGCCTTGGGGATATCGATCTGTACCAAGTGGCAGCCCTGATTCAGGATGAAGGGCATGAAGCCCCGGCGCTGGTAAAGGTTTTCTCCGGTCAGGATCGGCACCGGCGATTCTGCGGTCAGCTTGCTCCAGGATTCCGAATAAAACGGCGGCATGGGATCTTCCAGCCACATGGGATTGATCGGCGCGACGATCCGCGCCAGTTGCAGCGCATCGATCCAATCGAACTCCCAGTGGCAATGCACGGCGATGTCGATATCCTCTCCCACCGCCTCGCGCAATTGGCCAAAACCTTTTCCAATTCGCGAGATGTCCTTGGGAGTCAGGTGACCGGTGACCGGATCGTGGCCGGGTTCGCGGCTCTCGGGGTCATATTTTTTGGGGAAGGCATCCGCATCCGACTTGATGGCCGTGATCCCGAATGGGTGGCCCTTGATGGCCGCCGCAAACTCGCGGCAGGAGGCTGGATCGAGCATATCCTTGGGCCCGGTCGTCCAATAGGCGCGAACTCCGTCGCGGTACTGGCCGCCGAGCAACTTGCACACCGGGACCCCGAGAATCTTGCCCGCCAGGTCCCACAGGGCGATTTCCACGCCGCTGATTGCGGTCACCGTGACTCCCGCCTGTGAACCTGCCCCGCCGGTGGAACGAATCATCTCGGTGTAGAGGGGTTCGATGTCGAGAGGGTCGCGGCCCACCACGATTTTGCGTAGGTAACCCAAGATCACGTCCTTAACCCCGCGCCCCCAGTAAGCTTCGCCGATCCCGGTAAGGCCGCTGTCCGTTTCGATTTTTACCAGGTTTGTTTCGGTGTTTGCCTGGACGAACATGGTTTGCAAATCGGTGATCTTGACCTTTTTGAGCAGGGGCGCAGCCATGGCCCGATAGCCAGAGAGAACCGCTGAGGCGGGAACCAGGGCGGCGAACCCTTTCAGGAAGTTTCTCCTCGCCGTTTGTCGCATGATGATTTCACCCGCATGTATGGAATGGTTGTACCGTGTGACGGGTTGAGTCTAGGTTGCGGCTGTCGGCAAAGTCAATCGCACAATCCTGCATATGTTCTCGGTGAAATGGGCGCCTTGGAAGAACAATGCCGGGGCGCTAACACTTAGGGGAAGCACACCATGAGGTCCGTCGTGCGACTCCACCCAGAAGGCTCAGGCATGGAACACTTTCTGCGCCCAATCCACCGCTTCCAAGTAAGTAGCGGAGAGTTGCGACTCATCCTGCCGGAGGCGGAGCGCGCGTTCGCTGACCTCGCTCCATCTCCCCGCTTCGAAGGCGGTGACCAAATCGAGGATTTCCCGATAGAAGTTGGACCTTCCCAGGAGGGCGGCCCGAACCCTGTCAGGCAGAGCGATTTCCGCGACAATTTCTGACAATGGCCGGCCCAGCATTGCATCCATCAGCGAGAGAACTCCCAAAAGGAACAGGCTCTGCTCGTCTTTCCGCGTCCGCAAGTTCGCCGCCAACAGCTCGCAGCACCGGCCCCGCGTGAGCGAAGTCAGGACCAATTCGCTCGGCTCACTGCCGCACATTCCCAGAACGGCGGCCACCGACGCCCATTTCTTGAGCGCTCGATCGCCCAGCAGATTCAACGCGTGCCGCGTGGAGTTGATATCACGCCGAAAGCCAAAAAGGGGCGAGTTCACAAAACGCAAGAGCTTGTAGCAAAGCGAGACTTCCTGATCAATCAGTGCCGCAATTTCGTTTCGGTCCAATTCCGGTTTGCAGATGGCCTGAAGGATCCGCAGGTAGTGAAGCTTGAAGGCCGGGATGTGACGGGTGCCGACGATCTGTGGCTTGCAAAAGAAATAGCCCTGGAAGTAATCGTAACCGCTGTCACGAGCTTCCGCGAGTTCGGCGCGCGTTTCCACCTTCTCCGCCAGCAGTCGAATCCTGAGCGGCGAGAATTTGGCCGCCACCTTCTTTCTGTCACCCGGCGCCGAAAGCTTAAAATCGATCTTAATGATGTCGGCCAATTCGACAAAGGGTTGAAATTTCTCGGCATAAACAAAGTCGTCCAGAGCGATCATATAGCCCAGGTCCTTCAACCTTTGGCACGCGGCGACCACTTCGGCATCCGGCTCAATCGTTTCGAGAATCTCAATGATGGTCTCCTCCTTAGGCAGGAGGGTGGCATACTCGTTCACGAGGAATTGGCGGGTGCAGTTGATGAAGGCTTTTCGACCTGCGGTAAGCGTCTTCGCGCCGGCGTTCAAAAAATTGTCAACCACATCGCGGACCGCGGCATCGCCGTCGCTCGCAGTGTAGCGGTTTTCCAGCCCCGACCGGAAAAGGAGTTCGTAACCGTAGACTTGTTCGCGACGATCAAAAATCGGCTGCCGAGCGATAAATCGAGTTGGACTGGATGTAACCGAAGGCGAATCGGGCAATATTGGGCGGTAGTCCACCTAGTTTCTATCGGCACTTTTTGCCAGAAGATAAGATATCCTCTGGGCGAGGGAAAGCCGCGAACTTTCAAGAAACGTCCGCGTTACCCTCTCGTACCTGCGAGCGGGTTGAATGATGGCGGCAAACTGAAGAATCTGCCCCGCACAGTCAGGCCACCTAGGGCTTAGTGGGAAAATCAAAAGAGGGGAAGCGGTGGTTACAACAGTGGACCCTGGTAGAGCACCGTCATCGGCACAATTACTGGATCATTCAGTTTTCCATACTTGGATACAATCTTGAGAACATTGTTCTTGTAAGTGTAGATGAACTTGCCGTACTTGTGCATGTTCTCGTCTTGGTTCGCGCCTCGTAGGTTGGCCACCGCAGCCCCCTTGGCGGCCTGCGCGCTTGCCACCCGGGCCTTCATCGCCGTGCCGCCTGAATTCTCCCAGTTCACCAGGTCCTTCGCATACTGCTCCAAGGGCGTGGTAGCCGCCAGGGTGGGATTGGCGCGATATTTCGCGACTTCCGTATTAATAGTTGAAACGGAGGTGCCAGAGGACGTCAACTGGCTATATTGCTGGTTCAAGGGGCCTTTGCTGACGGTCTGGGCCTTCGCCGCCTCGGCGAATTCCATATTCTCGTCGATCATGTCCTCGTGTTCAACCAAGGCACGGCCGCTGGTGGAGTCGTGCTGGATCTTGCCGGTCACCGCCGTCATTTTCAGGCTGCGCACCTGCGCGAGATCTTTGAACAATTTGTAGGCGAAGCTGGTCTTGATGTCGTTGGCGGGAATCATGCCCATGTGGTCGACTTGCGCCCGCTGATAGCGGGTGCAGCGCGCGCCGTAGCACATCACGAGAGCCATCCGGATCACGGTTTTTCGGGCGGGGACAACCGACTTCACAAAGGTGGCCAAACCCGTATAGTCGGCGAGGCGAACCACTCCAACGCCATTAGGGTCGTTGGTGTAGCAGACATCCGTGGTGCGAGGATCGCCATGGGCCACCACGTAAATCTTCTCCGCTTGAGCGCAATCGGCAGCAATCTGCATAATCCGCGCGTTACTGGTGGTGAATCCGATCGTTGCTCCGTTAAGTTCCACACAGCGGTGCTCAATCAACGAGTTTTTGCCGATAAAGAGCTTGACCAAGCCATGTCGTTGCTTGTCCTGCTCGTAGCGCTTCTGTAGCGCCTTGACGGTGGAATCAGCCGCCCCTCGGCCCGTGCTCTGGTATTTATCCTCAAGGTTTAAGACGACGTAAAGGGACATATAGTCTATGCTACCTACTCTCGCAGCCCCGCACAAGGGGAAATTCTTTCGCAAGCCGGAGGAGTGTCGACGGGGTATTCCGCAGCCCGGATAAGCCGCCCCGCGCAGCATGCCTGCCGGGAGAGTATAATCGTGAAGATGGAGTGCGAACTCCTCGTCCGTTTGCAGGGCAGCGACCCATTTCATTAGCAATGGATATGCCTTCATGAACTCGGAAAAATATTCGCGGCAGATTCTCTTTTCGCCTATCGGGGCAGAGGGGCAGGAGAAGCTGCTGCGCGCGAAAGTGGTGATTCTCGGCTGCGGGGCACTCGGGACGGCGCAGGCCAATGCTCTGGTTCGCGCGGGCGTGGGGACCCTGCGCATTGTGGATCGGGATTTCGTGGAGGAATCGAACCTCCAGCGCCAAATGCTATTTGACGAGGGCGATGCGAAAGCAAGCTTGCCCAAGGCGGTCGCCGCGGAACGGAAGCTCCGCCAAATCAATTCCGACGCGCGAGTGGAAGGAATCGTGGCCGACGCGGACAGCAGCAACATCGAGGAGTTCATCGAAGGCTTTCAGGTGGTTTTGGACGCGACGGACAATTTCGAAACGCGCTACCTCTTGAATGACGCCGCGGTGAAGCTGGGGATTCCCTGGATTTATGGGGCTGTGGTGGCAAGTTATGCGGCTACGATGACGATTCTCCCTGGGCGCACGGCGTGCCTTGCCTGCATCTTCCCGAAATCTCCCCGCGGAATGCACGAGACCTGCGATACCGTCGGCGTCATCGGCCCTGCCGTCTCCTGGGCCGGCGCTATTCAATCCACCGAAGCGCTCAAAATTCTGCTGGGCCGCGAATCGGAATTGCACGAGTCATTGCTCGCGTACGACCTGTGGAGCAACCGCTTCCAACAGGTGAAGGCTCCCCGGGATCCTCAGTGCACTGTTTGCGTGGCCCATGAATATGCCTATCTCGAACAAGGCGGAGCAACGCACATCAGCATGTGCGGCCGGAATTCCGTGCAGATTCATCAAACCGAGTCGCGGGCGCTCGACCTCGCGCAACTGAAAGCCCGCCTCGAGCGGTTCGGCCCCGTGCTGGCCAATGAGTTTCTGCTGAAGTGCTCTGTCGACCCTTACGAGTTGACGGTATTTCCGGATGGCCGCGTGATCGTGAAGGGAACGCGGGACCCCGCCGTGGCCCGCGGGCTCTATGCACGCTACATTGGCGCCTGAAGCTCTATGAACCCAAAGTTACTCAGCACACCGCGGCAAAGCCGCGACCAATCGTGTCTTGTAGGGGCGCGCAAAATGAATGTTTGCTAGAAGGACAAGTAATTGCGACCTTGCATTTCGACGGAGCCGCAACCAAACAATTCAAGCATACTTATTATTGCAATACCTTAAACAGTACAAAGATTTTCGCGCGCAGAGAAGAATTTGAGTGATGGTAATACAGCGGGAAGCCCACGGCTTTTCTCCGTGACCTCCGTGCCTCTCCGGGGATGAAGTAAGCCTCCGAATCCGGGCGGTGCCTGCCTCAAATTGAAAACCGAAAAGGCGGTCTTTGCGAATCACGAACCCATGCGCGAACCATGGAGCCCACTATGCAGTGCCTCCTTGCGACGTTGCGGAGGAGGGTGTATATATTTCATTTCAACTTCCGGCATTGCCAGCCAAACGGAAAGTCATGCTGCCTACTCTGAGGTGTTTGATGAAGCTCGGACTCCTCGTCGGCATCTTGTTGTCATGGTAATGGCTCAACCTGCTAGGCCGCAGCAAACGCAGAAGCCCTTGAGCAGGGACCAAGTGATGGATTTGGTGAAGTTCGGGATGAACAGCGCGGCCCTAGCGAACAAAATCAAGGAACTCGGCATTGATTTGGAGCCGACCGACGATTACCTCCAGGCCTTACGCAAGGCGGGCGCGCAAGAGCCGTGTTCTGCACGGCGGGTCCTGGTACTATTCACCCGGGATGGTCCGCGCTTCGTTACGCCGCATGGACCCTCCGGACCACCGGAGCCTCGGCGGTGGCTTCCGTTGCGGGGGGAATGTGGTTAGCCCTTGATACTTTTTTCTCTTTCCTTTACGTCTTTTATCAGGTCCGGGACTTTGCCCCCGTCGAGATTTTCCTGGAATGGCTGATTCACGCGCCTGTAATCCGAAAAAAGTCTGCGTTGCCGCTTTCGCTGTCGCCGTGAGGTCTATTTGATGACGCGGAACCGAAGATTCGTAAGCTGTCCCGATTGAGCGGCCCCAATCGTCTCGAGGTGGATTCCATTCGGCAGCCCGGGACAGCTAAAGACCCGAACGCCATCGCCGAGCAACACGGGCGCGAGGTGGATCACAATCTCGTCGATCAGGCCCTCCTGAAGGCATTGTCGCGCGATGTCGGCGCCAATCACCAGAACATTCTTGCCTTCAGCAGTGCCGAGGGCCTGTGCCACCACGCTCCGGATGTCGCCCGACACAAACGTGATCGTGCGATCCTCTTCGTCGACAGGCGCCTGATGCGTGAGCACGAATTGCGGACCGCTCCACGCGCCGCCGCACACCGTGCGCGCCTCCGGCCGCTGCCCGGGCTTCCTCGCAACGTTGTAACTTCGCCTGCCGCTCAGCACGGCGCCGGTTGACCGGATGGTTTCTTCCACGATGCTCTGGGTCCCGGATGAACCCGAAGGGTCAGGCGCCGCTGCGGACGGAAGCTCAACGTAGTCGAACACCCAATCCATCGCGTCGTTCGGCCCGGCGATGAACCCATCGAGCGACATCGTGAAATGCCAGAGAACTTTGCCCATTATTCCCATGATCCGCTTCCCGCCGACCAAAATATACTCCTGAAACCCGATGAACTCAAAGTGGGGCAGCACGGCCTGATCGTCGCGATCACTTATAATATCTCACCACGGAGGCACAGAGATCACAGAAGGAAGCACCTGGCTTTTCTCTGTACCCTCCGTGCCTCTGTGGTGAATCCCCTTTTTGTGTTCATTCAAAAGCCCTTCGCGTTGTCCCTCCGAGAGAGCACAAGGACTAACTTGCGCTTACGGGTGGAATGCCCGTCCATCAGCCGCCGCGGCGGCCGAGGGAAGGGACGCGGTTATTCTAGGAGTCTTTCGTCGTGCAGTCCCGGAAGGTCAAGCAGGATGAGCTCGGAGTCCTTCGCCGCCTTGATACTCAATTCGGGTTCGTCAGCGACCCGCGCCTGATCGCCCCCCGCGAGCTTCACCCCATTTACCGAAACTTCCCCTTCGATAGCGAACACATACACCTTGCGATCGGGCTGGCTTTGGTGCTTCACCTCACCACCCGCCGGAAGCGCAGAAACGTAGATTTGCGCATCCTGGTCAATCGCAAGCGTGCCCGCAATATCGCCACCCGAAACGATGGGCAGAAGCTTGCCCTTCCGTTCGGAGGGCGTGAACTGGTGTTGCTCCCACCGCGGCTTGCGCCCCTCTTTGCGGGGGAGAATCCAGATCTGCATGAAGTGTAGATCCTTCTCCTTGGAGTGATTGAACTCCGAATGCATGATGCCCGTGCCCGCCGACATCACCTGCACTTCACCCGGGTGAATGACGCCCCGGCTGCCTGTGCTATCCTCGTGCTCAACCTCGCCCGCGAGAACGTAGGTAATGATCTCCATGTCTTGGTGTGGGTGCATTCCGAAGCCATGGCCGGGCCCAAAAACGTCATCGTTAAAGACCCGCAATGCCCCCCAGTTCATATTCGAGGGATCATAATACGGGCCAAACGAGAAGTGCCAGTAGGTGTCGAGCCAACCGTTGTTGGCATGGTGCCGTTCTTCCGACTTGATCGTCTTAATCATGTTGTCCTCCCTGACCTGCATTGCCCTGATCTGCCGCAGCGCGGACCTGTTTTCTTAGGTCCGCGGCCTTTCTTTGCCCAGAGGGAACTTGTCCATTGGGAACAAGCCTTTCCTTGCCCAGAGGGAACTTGCCCATTGGGAACGACCCGCGGACCTACCGAACAGGTCCGCGCTACGCCGGCTGTTCACTCGCCGCCCTGCATTCCACTTACGGCGCGGTCGAGTGAAAAGGCTCCTGCGCCTCGAATCATCAGCGTTACGGTCATTGCCAGCACCAGCAGGTGGTACTCAATGCCTTCACCCTTCTGTTGGCCCGTCCAGTTCATGAACAAGCCATTCGGCAAGTGCACCATGAATATCGCCACGAGCATGGTGACGGTGATGCCAAAGGCAGCGATGCGGCTCAGCAAACCGAGAAGCAATCCCAAACCGCCGAAGAACTCCGCCGCGATCGCCAGAAAGGCGAAAACCGCCGGGATATGCATGGCCTGAGTAAAGAATCCCATGGTCCCTTTGAACCCGTACCCGCCGAACCAGCCCAGCATTTTTTGCGAACCGTGCGCGAGGAATACGACGCCGAGCACCAGCCGCAATACCGTCAGAACCTTGTCATCCGGGGTTTGGAATAATCTTTTGAACATCTCGATCTCCTTAACTTTGGTTTTCCACGACCACCGTCGCGGCCCTGCCCCAACTTCCGCTAAAAACAAAATCCGTCAGCGGCTTGCGTGTACGTGCGGAGGGGTCCGCAGGCGGCGCTTCCTGGTAACCCAGCGCCAACACCGCAACCGGTTCGTACCCCGCCGGGACGGCGAAAAGTTCGCGCGCCGAGCGTGGGTCGAACCCGCCCATCTGATGGATGTGTAAATCAAGCGCCGTCGCCTGAACCGTCAGGTTCGCCACCGCCTGGCCCAGATCGTAGAAAGCGTGGCGATTGGGGCGGGCGATGTGATCAAAGTCGAGCTTGGCGACCGCCAGGATCAAAACCGGCGACTGCTGCGCCCACTGGCGATTGACATCCACTAAAGTACTCAAGAGTCGGTTGTAGCCTTCCGCGTCTTCGCGCGTCGCCACGATGAATGACCAGGGCTGGGCGTTATAACTCGACGGCGCCCAGCGGGCGGCTTCAAAAAGCTGCGCGAGTTTCGCCGGCTCGACCGGGCGCGGAGAAAAAGCCCGCGGACTCCAGCGGCGAGCCAGGAGTTCATGGATCCCCGAGCTTGCTTCCTGTCGATAAGTTGCTGATTTCGTTGCCTGCATGGTCCCTCCTGTTTTCTTCCTGATTGCCAGGGCGTTGTTTCCTGGCTCCTTCCAAAGTACACTTTACTACGATATTCGTGACAACGACTATTGGATGCATGAAAAGCCATTAAGATTCACGGACTGCATCCAGCAGATCCAGGAGCTTGCGCAGGTCGGCTTTGTCCATGTGGCTCAGCCGGTTGCGGTTGAATTCTTCCATGGGTTTGTCCAGTTCCTTCAGCGTTTTCAGTCCGGCCGGGGTAATGCGCACCGTAATGATGCGGCGGTCCTTGCTGTCGCGGCTGCGGGTCAGAAAGCCGCGGCGCTCCAGGCGGTCCACCAGGCGCGTAATATCAGGGTCGCGCGTGATCATGCGGTCCGCCACCTCGCGGCAGCACAACCCCTGCTCCCCCGCGCCCCGGAGAATGCGCAGGACGTTGTGTTGGTTCGGCGACAGGCCCACCAGCTTCAGGATCTCCTCCCCGCCGCGGGCAAGCGCATCCGCGGTGCGCATCAGGTTCAGGAACACCTCGGATTCCAGACTCTCGAAAGGCTTGCCCTGCTTGATTTCGTCCTTGCGCTTGGATGGCATGGGTCCAATATAGTCGTTGTAACGATCGTTGTCAAGTGGGTCAGCGCGCTGCGGCATAGCCGCAACCAATCGGGCTCGTAGGGGCGCCCCTACGAGCGGCCCTTCCTCGTCCGCTCCAGCACAGATTATTTAATGTTGCTGCTCCGGGGTGGCTGCCCTATAGTCTGAGGGTGAGGAGTCGCCAATGAGAACATGCAGGGGAATGGGCATGACCCGGGAGCGTTGCATAAAACTACTGAGCGTGTTAGCCATCTCGTATTTCCTCGGCTCGCGGACTATTGCGCTCGGCTGCGACACCTGGGTGGCGTTGCCGGACGCTACCGCCGACCACTCCGTGATTCTGGCCAAGAATAGTGACCGCCCGCCGATGGAGGCCCAGGTTCTGGTCCAATTTTCCCACCAGCACCATGCGCCGGGCGAGATGGTGAAGTGTACCTACATTGAAATCCCTCAGGTGGCGGAAACCTTCGAACACATCGGGTCCAAGCTCTGGTGGGCGTTTGGTTATGAGCAAGGATTGAACGAGTATGGCGTGGCGATTGGCAATGAGGCGGTATTTTCCAAGGAGCCCGTGCAGTGGGGCGACGGCCTGCTGGGCATGGACCTTCTGCGGCTGGGACTCGAGCGCGGCAAAACCGCTTATGAAGCCATGCACGTGATGATCGACCTGCTGGAAAAGTACGGCCAGAGCGGTGACTGCGAGCGCGCGGGCGACTGGGGCCACGCGAATTATCACAATAGCTACATCATTGCCGACCCGCATGAAGCCTGGGTGCTCGAGACCGCGGGCCGTTACTGGGCAGCCAAACACCTCACCCACGGGGTGTTTTCTATTTCCAACATTTACCTGATTGAGAAGGACTGGGACGAGGCCCATCCCCGGCTGGTCGAGCATGCCATGGAGATGGGCTGGACGAAATCGGCAAAAGACTTCAACTTCGCGCGCGACTATGGTGACTACTGGAAGAGGGATTCCAAGAATCCCGGGGCCATGCAAATTCGCCGCAACATGACGATGTCTTGCCTGCGCCGGGACTTCTCCCACGTTACCCCCGCCAGCATGATGGCGATCAGCCGCAGTCATCTGGAGGGGACCTTCATGGAGCCGCGCTGGGGGGCGCCGGAAGCCTTCTGGCCCACGCCCTGCATGCATGACACTCCCCAATCGGGCTACCATTCCGCCGCGTCCTTTGTGGTTCAACTGCGCGCCGAGATGCCGCCGCTGCTGCGCCAGGTGTATTGGGCGAGCTTTTCCAATCCGTGCTGCAATGTGTTCAAGCCCTTCTACCTGCATGGGACCACTATTCCCCGCGCTTACGCGGCCGGCACCAGCACCTATTCCGCCGACTCGCCGTGGTGGTGGGCGAACCGCTTGAAGTTGCTGTGCGACCTCAACTACCGCGCCGTGAACCCCTCCGTGCGCAACGTGTTCGACCAGACCGAACGCTGGGAAATCGACCGCCAACAGAGTGTTGAAGCCGAGGCTCTGGGTGATGTCAAAGCAGGTCGAGACGCCGATGCCGTCGCGCTTTTGCAAAAGTTCACCGATGAGAACTGTGCGCGGGTCGGAAAAGAATATCAAACGCTGAACCAGACCTTGCCGGAAACGCTTTCCACCGCCGGCGTGAACTATTTGTATACGGACTATCTGAAGGATTGGACCTCCCAAAAAGGCGTGCCGTTGCCCTTGCCTTAGGGTTTCCCTTGCCGTGAAGAGGCGTAGAAGAGGCGTAGCGCAGAGGTATTCGACTCCGAGGCGAATTCCTCTGCGGCCCTTTCTCATTGCCCGGCAATGAACCGGTTGAGATTTCGATTCGAAAGTGCCGCAGAGGAAAGCCAACTGCGCTTACCTCTGCGCTACCCCGCTCATATATAGGCTACACACCTATCGGCGAATGCGGTGAAGTTCAGTTCAAGAAATAGCTCCGATAGAGAGTATCGCGTTTGACGGGGCGGAAGCCGGCGTCCTTAATCATGCGGCGGAGCTGCTCCTCGCTGGAGGTGCGGGTGACACCCGCGGCTCGCACCACGTTTTCCTCGATCAGGATTGAACCCACGTCGTTGCCGCCGAAGCGCAGGGCGATCTGGCAGATTTTGTGGCCGGGCGTCAGCCACGACGCTTGCACGTTCTCGAAGTTATCCAGGTAGATTCGCGCCACCGCGAGCGTTTTGAGGTAATCCACCGCCGTCACTTCTTCCTTGATGAAGTTGCCGAGCGAAGTGTAGGCGCGCTGGAAAAACCAGGGGATGAACGCGGTAAAGCCTCCGGTTTCCTCCTGCAATTGGCGGACGCGCTCGAAATGGTTGACCCGGTGCTCGAGCGTCTCGCCGCAGCCAAACATCATGGTGGCGGTGGTGCGCATCCCCAAATCATGCGCGGTGCGATGCATCAGCAGCCATTCGTCCGTCGTACACTTCAGGCGCGCGATGCGGCGGCGAACCTCGTCGTCAAGAATCTCCGCGCCGCCGCCGGGAATGGAATCGAGTCCGGCGTCCATCAGGCGCACGATGGTATCGCGCAGCGTGAGGCCGGAGATTTCCGCGATATTCAAAACCTCCGGCGCGGAAAAGCAGTGCAGGTGAATCTGCGGAAAGCGCCGCTTGATGTTGCGCAGGAGATCCTCGTAGTAACCGATCTTGAGGTCCGGGTGCAGGCCGCCCTGCATCAGCACGCCTGTGCCGCCCAGCGCAATGGTCTCCTCGATCTTCTGGAACATCGAGTCGAGCGGCTGGAGATACCCTTCCGGCGAGCCCACCGGCCGATAGAAGGCGCAGAACGAGCAGTATTCCGTGCAGATGTTCGTGTAGTTAACGTTGCGGTCGATCTGATAGGTGACCACGTTGCCGGGATGAAGGCGCTTGCGAACGGCGTCCGCCTCCATGCCGATGCCCAGAAGGTCATCGGAGCGCAACATGTCGAGAGCTTGGTCTTTGGTCATGCTCATGACGATTCACGTCTGGAGTCCGGGGTCCGCAGTCCGGAGTCAGCGGCCACGTCCTGGGTCCGAAGTCCGGAGTCTCAAAACGGCGATCATCGGTCGTTGATGGCCTCTGCCTGGCTCACGCGAACGACAACGGCTTTTCGGCGGGAATGAGGCCCACCTCGTGCGCGAGCTTGTAAAAGAGCTTTAGCCCCTTCAGATTCTCCTCATCCAAAGAATAATCGATATTTTGGGTCAAGTAAATCTTCACAGCGGAAGGCGTCATGCTGAGTTTGGGCGCATATTCAGCGGCGATATCATCAACGTGCGCGAGACCGAAATCGAGCGAAGCGGCAAAGTCCGCGCGGCTTCGGGAGAGATTTGCGCTGGAGTGGGCCATCCACACCGCAAACACGAAGGGAAGGCCCGTAAATTTCCTCCACTCGCGGGCGAGGTCGTAAACCTCAACCGGTCCATGGTAGGCGAGCGCCGGGTCACCGATCAGCAGCGCGGCATCCGCGTGCCGCAGCATCTCGCCGGGTTCAGGCGCCGCTGGCGAGAACGTGACGCGCCGCCCGTAAAACTTGTGCATCAGGATTCGCACCAGCGCCGCCGAGGTGCGCGAGGATTCGTCCAGCGCCACCGTTTGCACTTGGTCGAGCGGCAACTTGCTGAGCAACAGCACGCTCCTTACTTCGCGCTTGGAAGCGATTGACATGCCGGGAAGAATCTCGACATCCTCGGTCCGCTGGTATTCGATGGAAGGGACAATACCCACGTCCGCTTGGCGCTGGGCGATCGAGTCCGCACAGCCACTGGGGACCGTCAACTGCAAATCAAACTTGCCTCGCTGCTCGCCGTGGAGCATGCCCCAAATGAGCGGAACCGTGTTGAGATACTGAACAACCGACAGGCGTAAGACTGGCATGATGGTTATGAAATCCGATGCTCCATTTTAACGCACGCGCGCGGACTGTCAAATGCCGTTCCCGTATGGGTGGAGAGGGCGCAGAAGGGCTCAATCGCTCCAAAAGCTTCGCCCCTCGCCCTGCTTTCGGCAGTCACGACGAACGCTAACTAGTTTTATTTTCATCAACATCGTGGAAAGCGCCATGTAGGTCCTTTATTTTCATCAACATCGTGGAAAGCCTGGTTTCGGACATATTTTCTCCATTTGTTTTCAACAACATCGTGGAACATCCCTTCATTTTTCCCCCCCGCATTTTTCGCGACCCGATCACCGCTAATCCACTAACCATATCAATTTCAATAACATGCGATTCTGAGAGATTTTGACAAATCGTCGCTAAATCCTTTCCTTTCTGACACATCGTGGAAGACCGCGGTGTTTTGTAGTCCTTTGCTTTAGGCTAGCATGCTCTTAAACACGATGTTGAGGGAAAGGGCCGTGTCAAAGAGTTGAAGAAGATGAAAGAGTCGAAAAGAAGACTCATCAACTCCTACGACTTTTTCGACTCCTTCAACTCGCAGAGCAACGACGTCGAAGAGTCGAAGAAGAAAAAGGAGTCGAAAAAGAAAACTCCTCAACTCCCTAAACTTCTAAGACTCCTTCGACTTCTTAGACTCCTTCAACTGATATCTCATGGCCCCTCTCATCATCCTGTCCCAACGCCTCCATCTTCCTCTGGTGGCGTTTAAGCTTCAGCAGCAGGTTGGTGACCCGCCGGATTTCCCGGAAGTTGGAGTCCTGCATTCTTCGCATCAAGCGCGCATTGGGGTGGGTGGGGGCGATTTCCGCAGCGCGCTCGTAGGGCGACGGCCCTTTCACCGACTCCTTCAGGATGGCCTTGCGCTGCTCCTCGCAAATCTCCACCTGCCGCCTCAGAATATTCTCCAGGAGGTGACGCGCTCGCTCCCGCGCCTCCCATTCTGCTGGGGTGAAGCAGGAAGGCGCCCCCTGCTCTTCCGCTTCGGCAGCAACGGCTTCTTGGGGGCTTTCCCCCGGCTGGCCGCCCTCCAGCGCTGCATTCGTTTGGTTGTTATAGTCGGTCATGCCAATGCCAAAAATCGATTTGACTTGGGCGACGATTAATTTCGCCCGCTCATAGTCCTCAGGGCCGTCCTGATCCTCATCACGCTCAAGGCGGCAGAACAGCGCGAGGGCGATTTCGCCCATCTCCTTCACCACCCCCTCCTGGTGCAGACTCTTCATCTTCTCGTGGTCCTCGCGAGTAGTGATGTAATACCGGCGTGCCACCGATTGGACGAGCAGGCGCAGGCTGTCCGCCGTGATCTTGAGGCGCATCATTTGGGCGTGCAGCCGGTCCTTGCGTCCCAGGTTCACGTCCTGGGCCTGGCGCACGGCGTAGCCTTCCTGCATGCGGTCGGCGCGGTTCTGGAGCCACGTGGCCCGCGCCAGACGGATCACCAACCCCTCCTGCGCGGTATCGGTGGGATTGTACGTCGCCCACAGTCCTTCCACCAATTCCTGGTAGTGGATGGGGTCTTCGCCGAGAGCACGCATGGCGACTTCCTCCGCCTCCGCGTAGAAGCCATGACGCAAGTTGGCGGCGCGGATGCGCTCGCGGCCCTCGTCGGTCACCGGACCGTGGCAAAGCTGCTGGTTCCGCAGGTTCGCGGTAACTTTCTTCTCGGTCATTTCTGGTTTGTGGACTAAAGACATTAAGAACCTCCAAGAGGCTGTGGCGAGTGGTGAGTGGCTAGTAAAGGACTGGTTCTCGCCCCGCAGCTCGCGAGCCGCTGGGCTTTGCCTCCTGCCGGCTGCTTACCGCCTCCTGCTCACTTCACTGCCTACCGTTTTCTGAATTCCGCCGGCGGCTTGTCGAGTTCTGCGGCCTAGCATGTCCGACAGCCAGCGGTAGCCTTCAACGATAGCAGATGTCTCTAGTCTTTGTCAATAAAAGAGTTGTCGCATGATACACTATTTACAAACTAGGACAAAAAGTCAGAAACTCCTCCTGCGCGCGAAAGGAGAAGCCTTTGGAAGGGCGCCTAATTGTCAGAAATTGTTCCTGAGCAGCAGTGAGAGTAGTGCGTGGTCGAGGTTTACAGTAGAGGCGGCTCGCGAACCGCGAGTCTGCCCATCAGCGACCGTAGCGCGGACCTGTTCTGTAGGTCCGCGGTTCTCCCCTGGGGATCGCGGGGATTGCTGCTATTCACCGGTTGGCTCGGTGATGGTCGTCGACGGTCCGGCTTGAATAAAAGTCCTCATCGATACCCTGCTCAACTTCGGCGAGACTGCGCGTCGTAAACGGGATGACCCCACACCTTTCGACGTCAAGGTTGCGGACCTCAAAATCGCCAGGTTCGTGGCCAAACAGCAGAATGACCTTGGAGCCGCTGCCCAAATGTTCGGGTGAGCCAAACCGCGATTCCATCTCCGTATTCGTCTGCCAGAATTGTGCGCCTTTGAGTAGCTTCACCAGTCGGAACTTCACTATCCGCCACTCCTCCCCAAAGTCTTTCTCCGTGCGGCTCGAAACGACCTCAGCAAGCGCCGCGTTTTCCGCTTCTCGCCCGAGAAGGTCAAGAGGGTAGTCACAGTTGAAATGTTCCAAAGCTGCCTGCACACGGTCTTGCTCCGCCAGGTATTGCGGCCATGCCTGGGGCATAAGCTGTTCGAGCTCAAGGCAAGGCTGCCATCGAGTAATGCAAGAAAGATCGAAATTCATCAGGCGCTGAACGTCCGACGGGAGCGCATTGGGGGTGAATCTCGCATACGCCATCAAACATCCCTCGCATCCGCCTGGTCTCCCGATCAGATAGTCCTTGTGCAGGGCAAGCTGCGGCACGGGCCCTCCAAATAGACTCAGCCGCGAAGCGCTGCCTGCCATACCAGTCAGAGTGTAGCCGTAGTCGGAGAACGACCGAGGGGGAACCACGATAGATGCGTCGAAGCTCTTACCCCACAGGACGCCGTCGATTACAGTGATTGAGGCGTGAACCAAAACCGGCCTGCCACCAAGCCAGCCGCCGATGACGATGTAGGGAACCGCCAGCCAGTATGGTAGAAGCCGTTTGTAGAAAACATCGGCGATCACAACGTGGTATTCGCACTCTGCTGCGGTGCAACTCCCGTCGTAGTGTCCCCACGCTCCCCAGCGGCTCATGATGTTTTGTGCATCGGCCCAGGTGCTCTTGCGCAGCTCAAGCTGACGAATGTCGGAAAGGAGCGCTTCGGCCCGATGACGCAGGAGGTGAGCTTGAATTTGAATGAATGCGGCAAAGAGAACCACCAGAACCGCAAACAAAAGGTAGAACCGAAGAGCAAGACGAGACGTGAGGTGGCGTAGCAGCCATGCCGTGGCCGGAAAGGTGCTTCGGTCTAGAGCCATATCGATTATGACACCACAGCGATCCCGAAAGTTCCTAAGTCGGCTGTTTCCGTGTCTGGCCAAAAACCTTGCCGGATTTTACGTTCTGGGAGGCTCGTTTTCCGGCCATTTTCGCGTGTGCTCCGGCCCCGCCCGAGAGGATTCGTTTTCGGCCAGACAGAGGGAATTCTACTGCAATCGGGGCTTAAGCGGGATGCTTACTCGTACCGGCCTGCTACAGAGTCTCCCGATAATTCCACGGCATCCAGGCGACGGGATTCTGGGCCAGATCGGTGGCATGATTCTGTAGTTCGGTAAGGTAGTCGAAGGGATTGGCGTCGTTCAGCTCGCAGGTATGAATGAGGCTCATGTAGAGGTCGCCCACCTACGCCCCGTTACGGGTTTTATAGAATAGAGAATTCTTGCGATGCAGGATGGCCTTCTTCAGCGCCCGCTCACAGATATTGTTGTCGAGGGGGGCGCCCCGTCGCAGACGCAGATAAATCTTCCGCATGTCAGGGGGAATATCAGAAATCTCGTTGGCCATCGTCTGCCCTCCTCGCCCCGTGAGGCAATGGACAGACCTTAGCAACTTCCGTCAGCTCAAGTCACGCACCCTTGCCGATTGACACGGTTCTTCCCCTTAATTTGAAGTTCTCCCGAAATGACAAGAAAAGCCGCGGACCTACAGAACAGGTCGCGCGCTACGAGCGCTCCCGTGTCCCGTGTCCCGTATCCCGTACCCCGTCCTACCCCGCACGATTCTCGTACCACTTCACATTCCCGGTGGAGGAGCCGATGGCGACGATGTCTTGGCGGCCGTCGCCGTTGATGTCGGCGATGGCTAGGCCGGAGGTGGCCATTTCCGTATCGAGGAGTTGCCTTTGCCAATTCAATCCCGAATTGTCGGCGGCGTAGTAGACATAGAGGCTGGTTCCGGGTCCGCGAAAGCCCGCCACGATTTCGTCGTTGCCGTCGCCGTCCAAATCCGCGCAGGCCAGGCCGTGGCCTTCGTGGAAATTGGGGTCGATCACGTGCCGGGTCCACAACTCAGGCGGCGAGGCTTCGGAATAGACCACCACCTGATCACCGTGCCAGGGTTCGATGGTGGCGAGGAAGCGCTTTCCGGCCACCTTGCCCACACCGATTTCACTCGCACCGCGTTTGGGGGTTGACTGCTGATCGCCTGCGCCCAGATGTGTGCGGGTCCAGGTGAGATCAGCACCGTAGCCGGCGGAGTGAAACAGGTGCACACCCTCAAAGCTCGCGGTCAGAATCTCGTCGCGGCCGTCGCCATCCCAGTCGAGCACGTTCAGGCCATGCACCACGGTCAGGGAATTGTCGATGTGGTGGGAAAGCCACTCGAGTGGCGGCGCTTCCGCGGCGGAGGCGTGTCCACGCCGGTAAATCTCCGGCATCTCGAACCAGGTGAGCGGGGCGGGCTCTTTGTAATCCGGTGCCACGGCGCCGAAGCCCAGCAACGGCGCGTCCACCAAACTCAGGCGGCCCTTGCCATCCAGATTGGCCCAGCGCAGACGATGGGAAGTGGGGATTTTGCCGAGAGGGCGCAGGCGCCACTCGCGGTCCCAGCCCCCGTCGGGCGCGGCCCACCAAAGGCTGCCCCCATGCGTGCTGTCGTCGAGCGCAAAATCGCTGGCCAGCGCCATGCCTCGCGCCGGGTATCCCGGGTGAAATAAAGGCGCCAGGCTGATGTTCTTTGCGGTCGCCGTGGTGACCGGATGCGGCTTCCAGGTGGGATTCTCGTACCACTCTATAATGCTCTTCTCGGAACTCAGCGCGAGGATGTCCAGGCGGCCGTCACCATTCACGTCCGCCACCGCCACCTGATAGCCCTCGGGAATCTTCGCCACCTCGTGCGTTTGCCATTGGATCATGTTGCGCTTCTCCACCGCGGAAGTCCGATGGGCTGCCCCGTGGACGGATTTCGACGTGAGCGCCAACCCCAGTCCCAATGCCTGCTGCAAAAAGCTTCGGCGCGAAGGCTGCCCGGCGCTCCCTGAACGTGGTTTTCGGATCTTCACGGGGATTAGTTTAACGCCGCTGTGCCTCCCTTGCAGGAATTTGCGGGGCGCGGGAATAATCAGGTTACGCGAGGAGTCTTGGGGCGAGCTGACCTACCTCGGCACCGGCGATTTGGGGAAGTGAATTGTCGTTCCCTTTCCGCCGGCGCCGAAGTTTGTTACCCGACGCAGGGAGGTGAAGTCATTCTTTCCAGTCGAACACAATGTGCATAGTAATCCTAGCGGTTACTGGGGGCAGCGGTCAAAGTAATAGAATTTCTGCTGGCGATAAAAAACGCTTGGGTAAAGGAATTTTGTCATTACGATAGACGGCAAGGATGTCGGTGGACCAAGAACCCACGTCGCTGGTATTCGTGATGGCACAAGAATAGCGCGTTTCCCGGGCTGGGGCGGGGGCAGGGTTCTTCAGCGAACAGCAATGGCGCCGGGCCCCGACGGAAAGAAACAGTCACGGTGTCACGAGCTGTGTGCAGTGCCAGCGGCGCAGGGAGTCAGGGACGGAGGATGGAGCGCACGAGTTTGCGGGCTTCCACGACGAACTGCTCCATTTCCAGGAGGAATTGTGCGGGCTCATTTTTTGCCAGGATCGGGTACTCCCGCGTCACGACCGCCCAGGAAGGATCCTCCTCCAGCTTCCAATCCTGAGATTCGTTGGTTCCGTAACCCAACTCGTGCACCTGGCAGAGGTGATCGGACAAGCTGACCAAGGCGACCAGCACAGGATGGAGTTTTGCCTGTTGAACGTCGTGGTGATGTTCGACCACTTCCGTGATGTCCTCAGGAAGCCGCCAGTGCTCGGCAAGGATTTTCCCCGTGTCGCAGTGGGTAAAGCCCAGAGCGGAACGCTCGGCTTGATGGAGCGGAATCTGCTCGGTCCGCGAGAGTTGGGCTGCGGCTCGGAACTCCTCCTGGAAAGACATCATGTTGACTAGTTCGCCCAGATCGTGCAGCAACCCTGCCAGATAAGCGCGCTCCGCTTCCTTGTAGTGGGCTTTGCGGGCACAGAAGCGGCTAACCAGTGCACACCCGAGGGAATGCTCCCAGAAAACCAGGGGGTCAATGACCCAGCTCTCCTTGGGCAAGAGATTGAGCAAGCTACAGGATAGGAGGATTTCGCGGACTTGCCGCACGCCGAGGACGACAATGGCGCCGTGGACGGATTTGACCTCGCGTGACCGGAAATACAGGGCGGAATTGGCCACCCGCAGGCACTGAGCGGAAATCGACTCATCGCACGACACCAGGTCGACAATGCGTTGGACCTCCACTTGGTCCACCGGCCTTTCGAGATAGAACAGCAAGGGCCGGATGATGGCCGGAACCGTGGGGATGGAATTCAGCCTTTCCACTCGTTCGCGAATCAGCTCTCGGAGTGTGGGCGTCATGGGCGACCTTGTTATTCCTCTGCATATTATCGGCAGCGGGGGCCTCAACATGAGCCCGAAGCTCGGAAGGCAGTAAGCACAAGGCAGTCGGCAGTGGGCAGCAGGCAATAAGGCAGTTGGCAGTCGGGAATGGGGATTTCCCTACGGGTGCCAAGCTGTTATTTCCCCCTGCCAGTGCTTGCTGCCTACTGCCTAGTGCTTACTGCTTACTGCCTTCTACCCCTTCCGGGGCGGAGGCGAGGACGACGACATCGACCCGCCTGTTCTGGGCTCGACCGTCAGCGGTCTCGTTGCTCGCCGCGGGGTGATACTCCGCGTACCCGGCGGCGGAGAGGCGCGCAGCGGGGAGATTGTATTGGGTAATGAACAAGCTGATCATTTCCGTAGCTCGGGCGGTGGAAAGCTCCCAGTTGGAAGCGAACTGCGCGTTGTGAATGGGCACATTGTCCGTATGGCCCTCGATCCGAATACTATTGGGTTGATTGCTCAGCACTTGGGCTATGCGTTGCACTGCGGCTTCGGAGGTAGCCCGGAGATTTGCCGACCCGCTATCGTAGAAGCCTATTTCCCGCAGGCTGATCACGAGGCCATCGCGATTCGCCTTCAGCACCACCTCGTGCCGCTGGATTTCCGGTGCCAGGGCAGTGCTGAGTTGTTTTTGCAACGTCCCCAGATCCTTGGGAGAGGCGGGGGATCCCCTCATCTTTTCAAACGGGGAAGCCATTTGCCCACGGCCTGACATCCCCTTGCCATCTTCGATAAGCTGAATGTTTTCTGCCGGTAAGGGATCAGCGGTCACCATGGGAGTGCGCGAGTTGGCCGTCTGGAAGATGCCCATTTGTTCAAATGCCTCCTGCATCGCCGCAGAGATCTTTCCCACCTTACGTTTATCCACCTGGGAGGAGGAAAAAAGAACCACGAAAAAGGCAAATAGGAGCGTGATGAAATCCGCATAGGAGACCAGCCACCGCTCGTGGTTCACGTGCGCGGCAGCTTTCTTCTTTCGGCTCATGAGGAAGACTCCCGGGATTCCGCCGGCGGGGGAGCGTTCGCCAAGAAGCCCTGCAACTTCGTTTCGACCATGCGGGGGTTTAGACCTTCGAGAATCGAGATCACGCCTTCCAGCATCATCTCGCGCATTTGCTGCTCAGTCCGAATGCGTATTTTGAGCTTGCCGGCAGAGGGCAGGAAGAGCAAGTTGGCAGCGCCCACGCCGTAAATGGTGGCGACGAAGGCCACGGCAATGCCGCGGCCTACTTCGTCGATGTTATCCAAGTGTTGCATCACCTGAATAAGGCCCAGGACCGCGCCGATAATCCCCACCGTAGGGGAGAATCCCCCGGCGGCCTCGAAGACCTGGGGAATGCGCTCTTCGTGCTCGGCTTGATTATCCAGTTCAAGTTCCATCATCTTGCGCAATTCCTGGGGCTCGGTACCGTCCACCGCCAGCATCAATGACTTGCGAAGAAAGGGCTCTTTAACGTTTTCGAGTTCGCGGTCGAGCGACACAATTCCTTCTTTTCGAGCTTTATGGGCGAAGCCGACGATTTCTTTAACCAGCTCTTGCGGATCCCCCTGCGGATCGAAAAAGACATGACCCAGGCGTTTGACGCTGGACAACACGACAGGGAGGGGAAACTGCAACATGACGGCGCCGAAGGTTCCGCCAAAAACGATCATGGCGGCGGTCGGCTGGATGATCTGGGCGAGTTTTCCGCCCTCGATCATCAGGCCGGCCAGAATCCCTCCGACGGCAAGCAGCAATCCACCCCAACTACTCTTGTCCAAGTTCAAGCCCTCTTACTCCTCGGGTTCAGACGGTTCCATGTGCTCTTCCCGCTCCTCAGATTCCTCCTGTTCCTCCAACTCCTCAGGCTCCGCAAATTGTTCCGCTGGATTCTCTGAAGAATGGACAACCCACCGCGGCCCACGAAGCTTGCGGCGGTAGTCAACAATCCGCGACATCACCTCATCCACGGTTTCAAGAACAACAATCTTTTCGCCCGTAATGAGAGTGATGACCGTATCGGGCGCGTTCTCGATGAACTTGACGAGCTCCGAATTGACCACCAGTTGACGGTTGTTGAGCCGGGTTAAACGAATCATAACTTTCCTGCCCTGTTTCACCGGAAGTAAGCAGGCTCCCGCATGCGCTAATCTCCCGCATTGCTATATCGGCTGTTTCCCTTTTCACTTGCGCGGAATTTTTGGGTTTGTCACCGGTTGCCGCTAACCGCATGGAATGATTTTGTTTTCGCCCGCGACAGGGGAGAACAGACTCGGTTTCAAATGACCGAATGGGCCACGCGAAGCCGCCGCTTGCTGGCGACGCAGAAATCGTCCATCACCCCCGGAGGCGGAGCTTAGGCGGCTCTCATGTTCGAGGCCAGCGGCTCGTCGATGGCGGCCCGACATGCCAGATACAGTTGCCGCGTTCCCACGGAAGGGCTGCGGCGGTTGATCCAAATGCAGGGTGCGTTTGCGGGGAAGCTTTAAGGAACTGGCGCGAGCAGGAACCGATGACAGCTCCTGTCGACCTGTTTAACCTCCAGGGAGAGTGGCGGCGGTTTTCGCTACGAGTTCGTGCAGTTCCTGCTCGACACGCGCCACCACATCCTGCCAATTCCCAAATGTCGATTGGCGAAACAGGCGCGCTGTGGGGTACCAGGGACTGTCCTCGCGCTCGAGCAGCCAGCGCCAATCCGGCGAATTGTTCAGCAGGATCCACACTGGCTTGCCCATGGCCCCCGCGAGATGGGCCACGGACGTATCAATGGAAACCACCAGGTCGAGATGAGCGACAATGGCCGCTGTGTCGGCGAAGTCCTCCTGTTCGTCCTGGAGATCGATTAAGTGGACACGAGGTCCCAACTGCTTCACTTGGCGGGCCGGCGAGCCCATCTGCAACGAATAGAAAGTTGTACCTTCAATGTTGGTCAACGGCGCGAGCTGTTCCAGCGGGATGGAACGCCAGAGCTCATGCGGATAATTCGGGTTGCCACCCCAGGCCAGCCCGATGCGGAGCGAATTCCCTCGCAGCCGCTGCCCCCATGGCTTGACCCCGGCGGGGTCCGGGTTGACGTAGGGGATTCTGGCCGGAATGGTGCTCAAATCCGTGGCGAACGCCAGAGGTAGACTGAGCAGGGGACAGTGCCAACTGATCCCCGGGGGAGTCTCGTCCACGCTGATGACTTGCCATGCCCCCTCGGTTCTTGCCAGCAGGCGAAGCAGCCTTTTCTGGACCCCCAAGACGACTTGCCCCCCCCGCGCCGCCACCAGGGGAACATACCGAACGCACTGCAAGGCGTCCCCCAGGCCTTGTTCGGCGTGCAGGAAAATGCGGGTGCCTTCGAGTGGCTCACCCTTCCATTGGGGCTGGGAAAACCTTCTTCGCGCGCGACGAACGCTTTCGCGATATTCATATTCGCCCCAGCCCAGACGGAAGTTGCCTTCGGCAAGATGCAAGAGTCCCATGTAAGTGATGACCTCGCTGGAGTTTGGGCTTAGGGCTTGAGCGCTTTCGTAACACTTCCAGGCTCCAGCACGGTCACCCAGTTGAGTGAGGGCAGTTCCCAGCCGGAGGTGCGCGACGTATAGATTGGGATCGAGTTTTATGGCCCAACGGTACGATTCCGCCGCGGCAGCGATGTCGCCGCATTTAACGAAGAAGTAGCCCAGGTCGACAGCGGTCAGGGCGGAATCGGGTTTAAGGGCGAATGAGCGCCGGAAGGCCTCGGTCGCCGCCACCAAGTTCTTCATGTCGGCAAGCACAATGCCCAGGGTGTTATAGGTTTCGAAACGGGCAGGGTCAAAGGCCACGGCGCGTTCGGAAAGCCGGAGTGCCTCGGGCAGGGCCTCCAGTTGGCGTAGAACAATGGCCAGTTGGCAGTAAGCCTCCGGAGAACCAGGATTGAGATCGAGCGCCCGGCGGTAAGACTCCGCAGCAGCCCGCAGATTTCCCATCCGCTCCTCGGTTAGGGCAAGGTGGGTATGCGCTTTCGCCGACTGCGGACATAATGCAACTAAGCGCCGGTAATGACCCACCGCTTGCTCCAGCTCGCCCTGGCCCAGGCAGAACTCTGCCAAGTGGCTCACCGTTTCCGGATCGTCGGGATCGAGGTCTAGAGCCTCCCCCAAATGGCGGGACTTCTGATACTGCCCCGCCTTGAGAGCTAAGCGGCCCAGCCTAATGGGCTCGGCCGCGCACCGGGGGGCGGCATTGAGAATTACACGACCTTCCGCTGGCCCCCTGCGCCCGCTTCGGTGGCGCTCGTAACCATGCTTGAGAAGCTCCCGCCCGCGGGGGGCAAGAGTTGGTTGCTTGGACATCATATGGCCTTTCCGATAAGGCGCAGCGCTTGACCCTAAGTAGGCCAGTGGTGCAGTCTGGTCTACAGGCGGCTGTTAAGCCGCGATATGCCGAGGTAAACTCGCCGTTACCACCTCAAACCGCACCGCTACCCGAGGCAGGCGCAACTCGCAAACCTATAGATCGGGTCGGCGCTTCCCTTCTGGTCGCGCCAGCCCGCCCACCGGCGAGCGGGCAGCCGTAGCCCATGGCGTGAGCTAGTGGGGACGAATTCGAGTCGGGTCCCTGAGTCCCGGCAGGTCGAGAGAATCCATCCCGGCGCCGATTCTACATTTCAACCCCCATGCCACGGCCCTCCGGAGATGCCACTGCACCGCTGCCTCGGGGGCAGGAATCCTTCCGCCTCGAGCCGGGCTCGGGCGCGCGGAGTGGCCGGATCTTCCGTGGCTTCCGATTGAAGACACGGGGCCTGGCAGCGCCGCGGGCAACGGTCTCACGCCCTTCAGCGGGCGGGCTGGCGCCAGTTGCCCACGACCGGGTGCCGTGCGCCTAATTTCCCAGCGCACAAAACTCGCGCGGTTTCCGTCGCGCCGGCCGATCCTTTCAGGATGCCGACACGAGTGCGCTGAATCCGCAAGCCTCGCCGGGCGGTCACTTGCGAATCGGCCCAAGCGAGGGGAACGAGTGCGCGGCACGCCCGCCGGAGGTGAGGATTGACTCCCTTGACCGGTTGGTGCGCGGCACCGTCCCACGTCCTTAATATCTCCCTCCCGGGGAGAAACTTTAGCCGGTGGCTAGAGAACGCTTCCATTCTCACCGCAGGGGCGCAGAAGAGGTGTCAGGGTCTGATGCAGGTGTCAGGTTTTTTCGGGCACCTGCCTCTACCCCGGATTCTCGCCAGGTTGATTCATGGCCGCGGCTGTGCTGGCCCGGCCCTCTGGACATAGGAAGATGACATCCCACCACTGCATGGCACATTGAGAAACCCGGATTAGGTTCCAGCCACCAGGTTGCGGCAAAAACCCGACACCCGGCACCTCATACCTATTCCCCGCTCCGTTTAAGCTTTTGGGACGGGTGCCGATAGGGGTCAATGGATTGAGAAACGGTTCCGTCGGTTGGAAAGAAGAACCATCGGCCCCTGGAAGGCGCTCCGTATGGCCCCGGGTTCTGCGGCCCAAGACGGAAACCCAAACCGAAAGGAGCATTAGAATGGCACTAAGCGTCTTAAACAACATCCCTTCCTTGGTTGCCCAGAACCAGTTACAAGTCACCAACAACAACCTGCAAAACACCCTGTTCCAGTTGTCGTCAGGATCGCGGATCAACAGTGGAGCCGACGATCCGGCCGGACTGTCGATCATCAACGGGTTGCAGGCCAATATTTCCGCGCTGACACAGTCTTCGCAGAATGCCACGGACGGCGTAGGCCAACTGCAAGTCGCTGATGGCGCGCTTTCCCAGGTCACCACGCTGCTCAACCGCGCGGTCACACTGGCTACGGAAGCCGCGAATGGCGGGCTTACGTCCGACCAATTCGCCGCAATCACCAATGAATATGCCTCGATCACGTCGGAAATCAACCGCATTGGCCAAGCCACGAATTTCAACGGCACCGGCGTTTTTCAAGCCGCGGAGGTTGCCAATCCCAACGAAGTCGTCTCCACCGCCTCGGCTGGCGTCTCGCCGTATGCCACCTTGTCAGCATCCGCTCCGACTACGGTGCAGGTGGGAAATTCCTCTTACACGTTTGCGGACACCGGCACTAATACCGACGCTAACCAAGTGAGTATTGGAACCACGGCGATGACCGCGAACACCGTCATTGCGGGCCAGCTAGTAATCACATCCGATGGCGGCACTAACACGTACACCACCAATGTAAGTGATACCACGATAGGGGCACTCATCAATGATATCAACACTACCGCTGCCTCCGTCACCGCCGGGTATCAAGCATTCCTCAATGGAAGCGGACAACTACAGATCGTTGACACTCAGGGAAATAACGACATCGCGGTCGCTCAAGGCGCCGCCGGAATCACCGGACTGACGGGTGTGGCTAGCGATGATGGCGCAGCAGTTGGTGCGAACGCTACAGGTAACACGGTGCAGGACTTGATCAACGGGATCAACGGCGCCGGTCTCGGTGTATCGGCAGGTTTGGCGACGAATACCAACAAAAACCAACTCAGCTTCGGAACGGCTGCGGTGGGTGCAGCAACGGCGCTTTCCGGCACGATGACCATTACCGCTGGTGCAAATACGTTTACTTATAATTCCAACAACAACAATCCCGTCACGGGCGGCGCCGCTGAGGACACGGTCCAGGGTCTTATCGACTCGATCAACGCATCCGGCGATGGACTTAACGCCTACCTTGATGGCTCAACCGGAGCCCTGCAGATCGTTGACACTAATGCTAACAACGACATCGCCGCACACAGCACCGGGACCCTCGCTGGCGTTCTGGGCACAAATAGCAACCCTGATGTTCAACAGTTGACGATCACTGATAACCAGAACCGGGGCGACCTCACGGTCACGAATACCGATTCCGCGATGGGATTTGTTGCCAATCCTACCGCTCCCGACACAGGTGGTAATGCCGACTCTTTTGTTGCGCCCTCGATGAGCGGGTCGGGCGGGGCCAACGTTTTCATCAGCGATGGTGATGTCACCAATCCTCTGTACAACACGATCAAGATTGCCGTCGGGCCGCTCTCCTCGATCAATATTGGCGGTACCGCCACCACTCTCCAATCACAGGACCTGGGTACTGCTTCGGGTGCGGCGTCGGCGCTGACGGTCATCAATTCCGCCATTTCCGACGTGGCCGCCATGCGCGGCACCATTGGCGCCGGCATTAACCGGTTGAATTCGGCGACCAATGTCATCAATACCCAGGTGCAGAACCTGACTTCCGCCCAAAGCTCCATGCAAGACGCGAACATTGGACAAGTCGTTGCCAACATGTCCAAGTATCAGGTCCTCGAGCAGACGGGCATTTCGGCCCTGGCGCAAGCCAATCAGAACGAGCAAGCGGTCCTGAAGCTGCTCCAGTAGTCGATGCTGGGGATTTTCTGACGGAGGGGGCCATCCCGGTCCCCTCCGCAGTTTTCCGTAGTGGGGACCTTGCACCACGGGTTTGGAAGGGCGGGGCTAATGCGCCGCCCTTCCGACCGTCGCCACAAAATGTCAGATTGTACCACGAGCCAGTTTTCGTCTTGGGTGAACGGACATGAGTATTTCCCCAGCCCAAATCGTCCTGCAAGCCGCGAGCGCGGAGATCCCCGCCGTGTCGGGGCGCTCCACCCCCGGCTCGGTTCCCGCGGCCACTGCGGCGGCGGAATCCCCGGCTCCGGCACCGGCCGTTTCATCCTCTCCCCAGTTCAACACCGATCTGCGGGTTGATAACGAGCACCAGATTTATTACGAGTTTATCGATGCAAGTACTGGAGACGTGATGTTTGAGATTCCTCCCGAGGCGCTTCGCGAGATTGGTGAGAGTCTTAACCTTCCCCTTGTAGGGGATGCGAGGATTCCCAGCGTCGATGTTAACTCGTAGTTGGGTTTTCAATGCGCCGGGACGGCTCGGAAGCAGTGGGCAGTAGGCAGAAGGCCAACGCCGCAGGATGCTCTGATGGCGTGCGGTCCACATGCAAGTGGAGCGCCGCATTTCTTCCCGTGAGCTTGCCCGCCGGTTTTCGAACCAAATGCGCAGATCCCCGCCAGCAGGCTGGCTGGTGAAAAAACGGCAGTCCGTCAGCTGATGGACCGCACTCCAACCCTTCGCACCGTGCGTCAACTGGGTAGAGATTTCCCGCAGGAGCCGGGCTTTCTGCCCGCTGCCTGCTCCCTACTGCTTTCTACCTACTGGTCCTTGCCCGCTGCCCCACCCGTTCACCAAGCTAAAGGAAATTGCAGACTTGCCGATAGGGTAGCTGTCCGGCGCTCCACCACCTGAGCCGCGAGCCGCCGAGGTGCAAAGGAGAAGAGGAATGAGTACCAGCTCGATCAATTCGCTTCTGTCCAGCTTGAATCCCAGTACCAACGAATCGCTCGCCGAGCTCTTGGGGGAATCCAGCACGTCCAGTTCGACGAGTTCGAGCCAAAACTCGGCGATCCAGGATGCCGTGAATGCCATCCTGAACTCCGCCACCAACACTTCAGGGAGTGGCATTGATGTGACCTCGACCGTGGACGCGATTCTGCAAATCGACGCCCAACCCGAGGTCAATCTGCAAAATCAAGTGACGGCGCTCGGCACTCAAACCAGCGCCCTGCAATCCATCGAAACCGACCTGGCGTCTTTGCAGACCGCCGTGCAGGCGCTCAGTGACCCCACCGGCGCCTTCAGCGCCGTGTCGGTGAACTCCTCCAATAACGATGTGGTCAGTGCGACGGCGGCGAACGGTGCCGCGGCGGGTTCGCATACCATTACGGTCGACAGCCTTGCCACCACCTCGGCGGAATACTCTGCCCCCCAAACGTCGTCGACCTCCGCCCTCCCCACTGGCACGCTGAACATCCAGGTGGGGTCGAATACCGCGGTCCCCATCACCGTGGGCACCGCCGGCTCGACCGACAATCTGAGCGACTTGGCGACTTACATCAATCAGCAGAATATGGGGGTTACGGCGTCCGTCATCACCGACACCTCCGGCGCCCGCTTGTCGCTGGTCAGCCAGACTTCCGGCACGGCGGGAGCCCTGACGATTACCGACAACACCGGCACGACTGGCAGCGATGGGATGGGTTTCACCCCGGCTACCGACGCACAGGGCAACCCCCTGGGGACCAACGCCTCACTGACAGTGGACGGTGTCCCGGTCACGAGCGGCAGCAACACGGTGACGGGGGTAATCCCCGGCGTGACCCTGACGTTGTCGGGGGCTTCAAGCACTCCCGTGACCCTGGCCGTCCAGCCGGACCTGACCCAAGTGTCCACGGCCATCAACAATTTTGTGACCGCCTACAACCAGGTGATGACTGACATCAATACCCAGAACACCTACAGTGGCTCCGGCACGCCGCCCCCGCTGTTGGGAGACCCGTCGTTAGACCTTTTGCAGTCGCAATTGCTGAACGGCATTACCACCAGCATCACCGGGAATAATGGCCTGGTCAATCTTCAGTCGATTGGGATTCAGCTTCAGGAGAACGGCACGCTAACGGTGGCCAGCAGCGCATCGCCTGACAGCATGAGCCTGAATGACGCGCTCACCAATGACTTTTCCTCTGTCCAAAACCTGTTCCAATCGTCCTCGTCCCCGGGTGTGGCGCAGGCTCTCAACACCGCGCTCACCGCGATCACAGATCCCACCAACGGACCCTTGAATCTGGACATGAGCGGGATCACCAGTCAGGTGAGCGATCTCAACACGCAGATCAGTAATTTTCAATATCAGCTCCAGCAGACGCAGGCGCAACTTACGTTGGAATACGACACCATCAACACGACGCTCGAGCAACTGCCGGAAACGCTCGCTTCGATTAACAGCCAACTGAATTCTCTCAATCCTCCGAATACATCGAACGGGTAAATCGCGATGAACCATCCTGCCCATGCCTATCGTCAATTCTCGGTTCAAGGCGCCACGCCCTTGGGCTTGGTCGTCATGCTTTACGATGGCGCGATCGCCGCCATGCTGCGGGCGGTAACCGCCATTGAGGCGCATGACGTTCAGACGAAGTGCAAGCATCTGAATCGCGCCCAGGCCATCATCACGCAGCTCGAGGGTACTCTGAACATGGAGCTGGGGGGCGAAGTGGCCCAGACTCTCAAGACCTTCTATCTGCACGCTCGCGGCCAAGCGATGAAAGCCAACATCGAGAACTCCCCGGAGATTCTCCGCTCGTTGATTGAGAAGTTTTCGACCGTTCGCGAAGCCTGGTATCAGGCGGATCACCGGCCGTCTCCTTCCCCCACAGCTCCCGCTGGCGAAGGATCCCCTCGCGGCCCTTCAACCACCCCCAAGTCAGACGGTTGGCGAGTGTCCGGCTAAGGATGCAATCCCTCAAGGCGCCATCACCACGAAGGTCGAGTCGTAGCAATCGCTCCAGCCACTGGGAGGACGACCCTCCTCCACTTTAGACCCCTGTTACTACTCTCTGGTCGAGCATAGTCGTTCAGGAGCCAGTGCCCGCAAGGGAAGGCGAATGGAAATCCGCTCTTATCCTTTCCCTCGTGTGGCCCCCCCCGGATCGGGCGTGTATAGGATTCATTGCCGCCCCGAAAAAAACATTCATGAGAGAGGTCATCCCGCCGATAAGAAGGGGTGTCTGAACAGGAAATGGTTCTCCATCCGCCACAAGGTGCGGTGAGGGCCACAGCCAGAAAGCCGGGAAGTTCGAAGATGTCGGAGAAGAAGTACAGGACTCCAACTGCATTCGAGAAATGTGAGCTCATAGGGGAGATTTGATCCGGCCTGTGCAGCGGTGGCTCGAATCGAAGGGAGATATTCAGCAATGGGCAATATGGACGACATTATTCGGGAATTCCTCGTCGAAAGTAACGAGAACCTCGATCAGCTTGACCGGGACTTGGTGACTCTAGAAAAAGATCCGACGGCCCGGGAGGTTCTTGCCAGTATCTTTCGGACGATCCACACCATCAAGGGCACAACCGGTTTCCTGGGCTTCTCCCGGTTGGAGTCAGTTGCGCACGTCGGGGAAAACCTCCTGAGCAGCTTGCGCGATGGTCGTCTCTTGCTCAATGCGCAGATCACCTCGGCGCTTTTGGCTCTGGTGGATGCCGTCCGCCAGATGCTTGTCAACATCGAAACCACCGGCCAAGAGGGGGAGGGTAACTACACCTCCCTGATCGATACATTGACTCGTGTGCAAGAGGGCGAAAAGAAAGCGTCTGCTCCCGCTGCAACCGCCCCACCCTCACCCCCTGCCGTCCTGCCGCCCGCGCCGGAGGAAATGAGCCGAGAGCCAGTGAATGCTGATCCTGCTTTGCCCTTGGGAGAAATACTGGTGCAAGCCGGCCGGGTTAATTCTGAGGAAGTCAACGAGGCTCTGAAGCTCCAACACGACGGCGACGACCGCCACCTCGGCGAAATCCTGGTGGAAAAGGGTGCCGCCAAGCCCGCCGCCGTGCAGGACGCTTTGCAGGTGCAGGCGGAAGCCCGTGCTCCGGCCCTTTCCGATAGCAACATTCGTGTCGATGTCAGCTTGCTGGACAAATTGATGAACCTGGTGGGGGAACTTGTACTGGCCCGGAATCAGATCCTGCAGTTTTCCTCGACGCAACAGGATACGAGCTTTCTGAATACCTCCCAAAGGCTGAACCTTATCACTACTGAACTGCAAGAAGGCGTCATGAAGACGCGTATGCAACCTATCGGGAATATCTGGAGCAAGTTCCCCCGCGTGGTGCGCGACCTGGCCACCGCATGTGAGAAACAGGTCAATATTGAGATGCAGGGCAAGGAGACCGAACTCGACAAGACCATCATCGAGTCGATCAAAGATCCGCTCACCCACCTCGTCCGCAATGCTGTCGATCACGGCGTCGAGATGCCGGAGAAGCGCCAAGCCTCCGGGAAATCCCCCGAGGGTCACCTCCTCTTGCGCGCTTTCCACGAGGGAGGGCAAGTCAATATTGAAATCTCCGATGATGGCGCGGGGATCGACCTGGAACGAGTCAAACAAAAGGCCTTGGAAAAGGGCTTGATCGCGTCTGACCAGGCAGCCCGCCTGAGCGACCGGGAACTGTTGAACCTGCTCTTTCTCCCCGGCTTCTCGACCGCCGATAAAGTCACGAACGTTTCCGGTCGCGGTGTGGGCATGGACGTAGTGAAAACCAATATCGAAAAAATCGGGGGCACGGTCGATATTCAAAATCGTGTCGGTCACGGAACCACCGTGAAGATCAAGATCCCATTGACACTGGCCATTATCCCGGCGCTGGTCGTGACCAGTGGAGGGGATCGCTACGCCATTCCTCAGGTCAGCCTCTTGGAACTCGTCCGCATGGAAGGTGAGCAGGCGCGCAAAGGAATTGAGATGATCCATGGCGCGCCCGTTTATCGGTTGCGCGGAAACCTTCTGCCCTTGGTGAACCTGAACCACGAACTGCGTGTGGAGGGGAGCGGAAACGGATCGGACCAGGGAGCGGCTGTCAACATTGTCGTATTGCAGGCGGATGACCGCCATTTCGGTTTGGTCGTCGATGAAATCAACGACACGGAAGAAATCGTGGTCAAACCCCTGGGCAAGCAACTCAAGGGCATTCCCACATTCGCGGGAGCGACCATCATGGGAGACGGTCAGGTGGCCCTTATCCTGGATGTCCTCGGGCTGGCCCAACTGGCCAACGTAGTTTCCGAGGTTCGCGATCGAGGCGTGGGGGAGAAGACCGCAGAAACGGAGTCCCGGCACGACGACGGGGAATCGCTCCTGTTGCTGCGCGGGCCCGATGATGGGCGGATGGCGATGCCGCTCTCCCTCGTAGCGCGCTTGGAAGAGTTCGCCCGCACCGCCGTGGAGAAAGCGGAGGGTCGGTACGTGGTTCAGTATCGAGGTCAAATATTGCCTTTAATCCACCTCTCCTCCGCGCTTACGGAGCGCCGCCAAGAACCCCGCAATTCGGGCCCGTCTGAGCCCGGGACGGAAGACGAGAAGATTCAGGTCGTCGTGTACACCGACCAGGGCCGGAGCGTCGGGCTCGTCGTCGACCGCATCCTCGACATCGCCCACCAGGCCGTCAAAATCCAGAAACACTCCGGCCGCCAGGGAACTTTGGGCTCCATGGTCGTCCAGGGCCGTGTCACGGAACTGCTCGACGTGAAAGGCATTATCACAACGGCTGACCCGAACTTCTTCAGCGAAGCAGTGGCGGCCTAGACAGGGGACATCACATGGCAGGGAAAAAACAGTTTTCGACATTTACGGTCGACCGGCTGCTGTTTGGAGTCGAAGTTGAAAAAGTCCAGGAAGTCATTCGCTATCAGGAAATGACTCGCGTGCCTTTGGCCCCTCCGGTCGTCAAAGGCCTCATTAACCTGCGCGGACAAATTGTGACGGCCGTTGACTTGCGCCGCCGCCTGGGGCTGCATGAACGCGCCGCGACCGACCTTCCAATGAACGTCGTGATCCGCCACGAGGACGGTGCGGTAAGCCTGCTCGTCGATGAAATTGGGGATGTCCTGGAAGTCGAAGAGGAATCCTTCGAGTTGCCTCCCGGTACTCTCGCAGGAGAGGCCCGGGAGCTCATTCGTGGGGTTTACAAACTGAAAGACACGTTACTGATTGCTTTGGATACGGACAAGATGCTGAATCTGGTGACGACTGCCGCAAGAGGCGCTTAGCCAGGAATACAAACTAAATGGAGGATGATATGAAGAGAGAACCAGATCTACAAAAGAAGAACAGTGGCTTTGATGAGTTGAGTGCCTTCGCGGCTGAAATGAAAGCGATGGGCGACGCACACAACGCTGGGGACATCGATGTCGTAATGCCTGAGGAGAAGTTTGAGGGCATCTACAAGACGATGGCCAAGGGTGTCAATGACATGGTTAACGGCCATATTACCGTGAAGAAGAAGGCGATGGCGTGCATTGCGGAGTTCGGCAAGGGGAATTACGACGCGGAACTCGAAAAGTTCCCCGGCAAGAAGGCGTTCATCAATGAGAACATCGAGCGTCTGCGGGCGAACGTCAAGGCATTCATTGCTGATATGGCACGCATGTCAGAGCAACACAACCTGGGCAACATCGACGTGGTGATTCCCGAGGACAAGTTCGAGGGCGCCTACCGCACCATGGCCAAGGGCGTCAACGACATGGTCCACGGCCACATCACGGTGAAGAAAAAGGCCATGGCCTGTATTTCCGAGTTCAGCAAGGGCAACCTTGATGCGGAACTGGAGAAGTTCCCCGGCAAGAAGGCCTTCATCAACGAAAACATCGAACGGTTACGCGGGGCGGTCAAAGCACTGGTCGCGGATGCCAATGTGCTCTCCAAGGCTGCCGTCGAAGGCAAGCTGGCGACCCGCGGCGATGCCTCCAAGCATCAGGGTGACTACCGCAAGATCGTGCAGGGAGTAAACGACACGCTGGACGCGGTGATTGGGCCGCTGAACGTGGCAGCCAAGTACGTCGACCAGATCTCGAAGGGGGACATCCCGGCCAAGATCACGGACAACTACAACGGGGACTTCAACGAGATCAAGAACAACCTGAACATGTGCATCGACGCCATCAACGGCCTGGTGGCCGATGCCGGGACGCTGGTGGAGGCAGCCGTGGAAGGCAAGCTGGCGACGCGCGCCGACGCCAGCAAGCACCAGGGGGACTACCGCAAGATCGTGCAAGGCGTGAACGAAACCCTGGACGCGGTGATTGGGCCGCTCAACGTGGCGGCCAAGTACGTGGACCAGATCTCGAAGGGCGCCATCCCGGCGAAGGTCACGGAAACTTACAAGGGCGACTTTAACGAGATCAAGAACAATCTGAATATGTGCATCGACTCCATCAACGGCCTGGTGGCCGATGCCGGGACGCTGGTGCAGGCAGCCGTGGAAGGCAAGCTGGCGACGCGTGCTGATGCCAGCAAGCACCAGGGCGACTACCGCAAGATCGTGCAGGGCGTGAACGAGACCCTGGATGCGGTGATTGGGCCGCTCAACGTGGCAGCCAAGTACGTGGACCAGATCTCGAAGGGCGCCATCCCGGCCAAGATCACCGAAACTTACAAGGGCGACTTCAACGAGATCAAGAACAACCTCAACGCCTGCATTGATGCGGTCAATGCGCTAGTGGCGGATGCCAACCTATTGTCCAAGGCGGCAGTGGAAGGCAAACTGGCGACCCGCGCCGATGCCTCCAAGCATCAGGGTGACTACCGCAAGATCGTGCAGGGTGTGGACGATTGTCTTGACGCGGTGATCGGGCCGCTGAACGTGGCGGCCAAGTATGTGGACCAGATCTCGAAGGGCGCCATCCCGGCCAAGATCACGGACAAGTATAACGGTGACTTCAATGAGATCAAGAACAACCTCAACGCCTGCATTGATGCGGTGAACGCGCTGGTGGCCGATGCGGCCACGCTGGCGAAAGCGGCGGTGGAAGGCAAGCTGGCGACGCGCGCCGACGCCTCCAAGCATCAGGGTGATTACCGCAAGATCGTGCAGGGTGTGGACGATTGTCTCGACGCGGTGATCGGGCCGTTGAACGTGGCGGCCAAGTACGTCGACCAGATCTCGAAGGGAGCCATCCCCGCCAAGATCACGGACAACTACAACGGGGACTTCAACGAGATCAAGAACAACCTGAACATGTGCATCGATGCGGTGAACGCGCTGGTGGCCGATGCCGCTATGCTGGCGAAAGCGGCGGTGGAAGGCAAGCTGGCGACCCGCGCCGACGCCTCCAAGCATCAGGGTGACTACCGCAAGATCGTGCAGGGTGTGGACGATTGTCTTGACGCGGTGATCGGGCCGCTCAACGTGGCGGCCAAGTACGTGGACCAGATCTCCAAGGGCGCTATCCCCGCCAAGATCACGGACACTTACAACGGCGACTTCAACGAGATCAAGAACAACCTCAACGCCTGCATTGATGCGGTCAATGCGCTGGTGGCGGATGCCGCCATGCTGTCGAAAGCGGCAGTGGAAGGCAAACTGGCGACACGCGCCGATGCCTCCAAGCATCAGGGTGACTACCGCAAGATCGTGCAGGGTGTGGACGATTGTCTTGACGCGGTGATCGGGCCGTTGAACGTGGCGGCCAAGTACGTGGACCAGATCTCGAAGGGCGCCATCCCGGCCAAGATCACGGACACTTACAACGGCGACTTCAACGAGATCAAGAACAACCTGAACGCCTGCATTGACGCGGTCAATGCTCTGGTGGCGGATGCCAACCTGTTGTCCAAGGCGGCGGTGGAAGGCAAGCTGGCGACCCGCGCCGACGCCACCAAGCATCAGGGTGACTACCGCAAGATCGTGCAGGGTGTGGATGATTGCCTGGACGCGGTCATCGGGCCATTGAACGTGGCGGCGAAGTACGTGGAGGACATCTCGAAGGGCGCCATCCCCGCCAAGATCACGGACAACTACAACGGCGATTTCAACACCATCAAGAACAACCTGAACACCTGCATCGACGCGGTGAACGCCCTGGTGGCCGACGCCAACATGCTGGCCCAAGCGGCGGCGGATGGCGAGCTTGCCACCCGTGCCGACGCCTCCAAACATCAGGGTGACTTCCGCAAGGTTGTCGATGGAGTGAACAACACCCTCGACACGGTCGTCGCTCCGCTGAAGGCGGCGGCAGAAACCGCCACGGCGCTGGCGAGTTCCTCAGAAGAGCTCAGCGCCGTGAGCCAACAGATGAGCGCCAACGCAGAGGAGACCGCCACCCAATCCAACGTGGTTTCGGCGGCGGCGGAACAGGTCACCAAGAACCTGCAGACCGTGGCCACGGCGACCGAAGAGATGAGCGCCAGCATCAAGGAGATCTCCAAGAGCGCCGTCGAATCGGCCAAGGTGGCGACTTCCGCCGTGAAGACCGCCGAAACCACCAACGCCACGGTGGCCAAGCTCGGCGAGTCGAGCGCCGAGATCGGGCAGGTCATCAAGGTCATCACCTCCATTGCCCAGCAGACGAACCTCCTCGCTTTGAACGCTACGATTGAGGCGGCGCGGGCCGGCGAAGCGGGCAAGGGCTTTGCGGTGGTGGCCAACGAGGTGAAGGAATTGGCGAAGGAGACCGCCAAGGCGACCGAGGACATTGGCCGGAAAATCGACGCAATTCAAGGCGATACTAAGGGAGCCGTGGAGGCGATCGGCCAAATAACCACCGTCATCAACCAGTTGAACGACATCTCCAACACAATCGCCAGCTCCGTCGAGGAGCAAACCGCCACCACCAATGAGATCACTCGCAACGTGCAGGAGGGCGCCAAGGGTGCTTCCCAGGTGGCGGAGAACATCGTGTCCGTGGCCCAGGCGGCAAAAAGCACAACGCAAGGCGCCAACGACACACAGACAGCCGCAGGTGAACTGACGCGCATGGCGGCGGAGCTACAGAAGGTCGTGTCCCGTTTCAGGTTTGACGACAGTCCAGGACGCGCAGGGGCTGTAGAATCTCGTCCGGCCGCGAAACAGGTTCGCGATGCGCATTTGGCGAGTCGAGCCAAGACGCAGCCTAGCACGACCACACGCGTCCAGTAAGCAGAGACAGGCATGAAGACTGCGCCATCGCTGGCCAAGATGGCGGTCGACCGCGGGAAGCCGGCCGGGCACTTCAAGTGCTAACCCGGTCGGGTCTTATCGAGGGATGGCGTCGGCGCGCCGCAGCGACAAGAAAGGCATGGTCCGGCGTGGCCGTCTCCCAGAAGGGTAGACGGCCACGCTGGTTTAAGAAGGCACCTCAAGGTCTGGCCCCGCCGAGGAAACATCAGGCGCTGAGGGGGTCGGGGCAGACGGCGGTTGCGCACGACCCGGTGGGGAGCGCACGGACCCTCCGAGGCTGTTAAGTGTTTTTCTCGCGACGGGCCCGCCGCCGGGGGCGGGCTCTGTTCCGGCGGTCACTCGGAACATTCCCTACGCGGTGAGCGGTTGGCAGGGACCACGGCGGTGGGGTAGCAAGGGGGACGATAAGCATGGGTCCGCACCGCGTTCGAGCTGGGACCTAAAGGACCTGGACCGCAAGCGCCGTCAAACAGGTGGCCGGCGCGCCACCGTGGGAGTGCTCTCTTCCATTCCCGTGAGGAGATTAGAAGTGGCCTTCACCTTTTTCTTTCGCGATCAACGCGTGCTGGACTCAATCGTACAACACGTAGTACCTAGCGTCCTGGGGCGCAGCATCATTCGGATATGGGACGCCGGATGTGCCAGCGGCGAAGAGGCCTACTCCGTGGCGATGTTGTTATTTGAGAATTTGTGGCCCTTCGCCTGCGACAACCTGCGCATCGATGCCACGGACATTGAGGAAAACAGTCAGTTTGCGAACACGATTGCTACGGGAATGTATGCGAGCGAACTCTTAAAGGGCAGCCCTCATCAAGATTTGCTGGCCAAGTATAGCCGCCCGGCGGCGCGCGCCGGCTATGTGGAGTTCGACCTCGCGCTGCGCAATTGCATCTTCTACCAGCGGCACGATCTGCTGTCACTCCGGCCCATTGGCAACAATTTCAGCCTGGTGGTATGCAAGAACGTCCTGCTGCACGTGGGGTATGAGCAGCGCGTGGAAATCATCAAGATGTTTTACGAGGCCCTCTCGCCCGGCGGTTATCTGGCGCTCGACGAGCTCCAGGAACTCCCCACCGAAGTGGCGCCCCTGTTTGTCCGGGTCCTGGCCGACGGCAAGTTATGCCGAAAAGCAGAGAGTGCGTGATGAGAGTTACTCTCCTCCACGGCAACCCGCAGAACTATTCCTGCAACGCCTACCTGGTGCGCGGGGACTCGAATGAGCAGGAGGACGTCAACAGCCTGGTGGATGTGGGAATTGACGGTTCGATCTGTGGCGAAATTGAAAACCTGTGCACCGGGATCGGGAAGAAGAAAGTGGCGCAGGTCGTGTTAACGCATGGCCACTACGACCATGCCGCCGGCCTGGGCGTGGTCGTGGCGTGTTATCACCCGCAGGTATGTGCCTTTGCGCCGGGCAAGCATGTCGATGTCCTATTGCTTGACGGCCAATTTCTCCGCCTGGGCGATCGGAAGTTTGAGGTCCTGCACACTCCGGGACATTCGGAGGATTCGATTTGTTTGTACTGTGCCGAGGAAAGAACCCTCTTCGCGGGAGACACGCCGCTCGATGTAAAGACACCGGGAGGTTCCCATCCGGGGGAACTCCTAGCCTCGCTGGAGAGAATTGCCAGTCGCGACGTGGCGACAATTTATGCGGGGCATGCCAGTCCCATTACCTCGGGGGTCCCCGAGTTGCTCCGTAGGACGATCCGGAACATCCGCCAAAGCACCCTCAGTTACAGCTACAGGGGCGGTGCCTCAAGACCTTAAGTTATACCCTGGTGGGGGGTGAAATAAGCCTCCCTGGGCGCGACGGGAGTTAGACCCGCCTAGCCAAGCTGCGGTAGTGCATGGTGGTAGTACCGCCCGAATTTCTGCCAGACCCGGAGGCGGGCCGGGGCACGATTCGCATTTGGCGAGCCGCCTCAATGCTCATGCTGCCCCGACTAATGCACGGGTCCAATAACGGGAGGACTTTGACCCAGTGCACATAAAAGGGCGGTCGGAATTTGCAGTAAACCTTTCCCCACTCATGGCCGATGGGGGAACAGAAGGGATGACTCGCGATCGGAGGGAGCTTTCGTGCGCGCACTTATAATTGACGACTCAAAAGCCATGCGGAGCATATTGGGCAGAATGCTCCGCGGCCTGGACTTTGAAGTCGTTGAAGCGGCCAATGGCCGGGAAGCCATGGAGCGGCTCCAAGGCCTCGGAAAGTTCGATATCGCCCTGGTGGATTGGAACATGCCCGAAATGAATGGGTTCGAATTTGTTCGCGCCGTTCGGGCCGATCATGTCTATGACGGTGTGCTCTTGATGATGGTGACCACCGAAACCGAAATGGAAAACGTGGTTCGGGCCCTTGCGGCAGGCGCCAACGAGTACGTCATGAAGCCCTTCACCCAGGAAGTCATTCTGGAGAAACTGCAAATCTTCGGGATGGCAGGTTCTTAGAGCTTATCCGTAAATAACTATTGAAACGTCGGAGGGATTAAGGCAAGATAGTTGCCCAAGATGCCACAGATAAAATCTTGGGAAGTTTCCGACGAGTTTTGGGCGAAGGTTGAGCC
>Ga0187852_1000351_pt1 | contig 50112 bp, 49 predicted proteins | sample June2016WEW_6_40_FD_134511 | JGI IMG/M metagenome (GOLD analysis project Ga0187852, IMG submission 134511) | Peatland microbial communities from SPRUCE experiment site at the Marcell Experimental Forest, Minnesota, USA - June2016WEW_6_40 | ecosystem: Environmental > Terrestrial > Soil > Wetlands... | reverse complement strand
TGTCAAAGTAGTTGGCGGCGGCCTCAAGCAGGCGAGTGCCGATAATTCCCTGAACCTCCTCAACCGTCAATTGGGGATTCGTGTATTCAACTGAGCCTCTTAAAAAGAACTGGTTACCCCCAAATTGCACGTTGACCTTTTTGCCGTTAACGTAACGAAACAGCGTTACCTGCCTGCCTCGTGTTTTCTCCTTGAAAACGGTTAACTTGTCAACTAGGACTTTAACGGTTGAAATGGAGTTCTTAAGGAAATCTTCAACCAAAGCTTTACTGTAGTCTTCAGACATCAAAGTCTATCCTCGCTCTAAAGATTCCGCCATGTATATACAATTTCTTGCGACAGCTTCGCCTAAAAACATTCTTGACACAGAAAAATCTTCCTGAAAACCAACGCCGAAAAGCATGTTGGAGATAGCTGTCTCCTTCTTCGGAAGAACCGTGTAAACACTTTTGCCCGACAATTTTGAAAGAGCGGCTTTAAGCAGCCTGATTGCAGCGTCAACTTTGCCTTCTCGGCAAACTAATGGTCCAACCCAAGCCATTTTCTCGTAAACCGTAGCCGCAACGTACCCCACTGGAAAGCGTATTTCGCCGATGTAATAGCACAGGTTGCCCTTGTCAAGAATGATGGATTCCAACAATTTTCTTCTGTCGCCGCCAAAGCAGCGAACGTCAAACGCCTCTAACGCAGCAATCTCACGCGGTGCTGGGGTCTGCAAATTTTCGGCGGTCAATGAACCGAGTTTTTCAGAACATAAAACCTTAAAGTCCTCGTCAAGCCTGAAGCCTAAGCTGCCGTAAAAGCCTGAAAGGTCGGAATACGCGTAGAGCCCAACGGTCTTGACGCCTCTGCTTCGCAGGTAGTTTACGCTGTTCCGTACAAGAAGCGTTCCTGCGCCCTTGTTCCTGTATTTTTCTTTAACAATCAAGTTGCCAAACCAGCCCACACTGCCGAAACTAATGCATGTGGAAATGCCGACGCGTTCCCTGCCGTGGAAAGCTACAAGGCAGCCTTCAGGTTCAAGGTTAGAATTGAACTGGAAGTCTTCCTCAGCCATGTTCCAGCCCATGGTGTTGGCTAGTTTTGTCGCAAACGGAAAATCGCCCTCGCGCATCGGCTTAATTTGAAACATGAAAAATACACTGTAAATTCAGAGAATTAAGCATTAAAAGGAGTCATCCGTAAGAATTTCCGATTGGGCTAGAAACTTGCTCGACTTTCAGAAATTAAAAATCTATAAATACTTTTATTTTGCAGAGTTAGCATATCATAAATGAAATGTTATGTCGGTCAGCAATGTTCCCATTCGGCGCTTGCTGGTCGATAATTCGCGGTGAAGGTTTTGAAAGACAAAAGGCGGTTTAGAACCCGAGCAGTTTTTCTTGCTGTCGTCTGGATTCTGTTATTACTGCTGTCCTTGTCTTTGCTGTCGGTTCTCTCTTCAAGTTTCCTTCATAATCCTCAGGGCGAAAACATTTCAAGCCTGAGCTGGGCTGGCTACATCATTTCGAGAACCACGGATGCGCAAGCAGGAGTTACCGCGATAAATGCCTCATGGGCTGTTCCCGTAGTTAACGCTTCAGCAGGCAATAGTTACTCGTCCGTGTGGGTTGGAATCGGCGGCGAATTGGACCAAACGTTAATTCAGGTGGGTACTGAAAATGCCGTGTCTAGTGGGCAAGCCACGTATTATGCTTGGTACGAGTTGCTGCCCAATTTTGCTGTGGTAATTAACACCTTAACTGTGTCTTCTGGGGATGTAATGGTTGCGTCCATAACTCTGCTTAATTCAGCGACAAACCAGTGGAACATACACATAAGCGACACGACAACGGGGCAAGACTTTAGCTTGAATGTCAGTTACAACTCGACTCGTTCTTCAGGCGAGTGGGTACTGGAAAGACCAACAATGAATAACAAGCTTACCACTCTGGCGGATTTCGGAAGCGTTACGTTCGCAGACTGCTACTTAAACGCCAACAACATTTCAGGTGCAATAAGCAGATTTTACTATTTACGACTGGAAATGACCAATGATCTCAATAACCCATTGACTTCTGTTTCAAATCTTGCTGCAAACGGAACAAGCTTCACCGTCAGTTACGTTCCAACACATTAGAAAAAAGGCTACTTGCCAGCAGAAAGCGCCGCGGAAAGAGCCTCAGAACTCTTCTGTATTTCCTTGGTTACGCTTGAAAGCAGTTTTATTCGGTTTTCAAGTTTGCGCCGTTGCATGCTGGCTAACCCTTTGAACTTAGGCATTATGTCTTCAATGACTGATGTCATCAAATCACGGTTTTTATCTTCATGCAAATCTCTCAGTTCCATATGTCCATCTTGGAACTGCAAAAGTAGGTGCCCTGTCGGATCGATGTGCGCTTGGACTACGTCACCAAGTTGAGCTGGAAGCGCTAATTGGTCAACCGCTATTGCGGGGGAAAGCGGCTGCATTAGCTTAAGGAGAGAAGAGAAAAACTGCGTTACTAATATTTTTTCTTCCGAACTCAACTCGCTTATTTGTCCAATGTCGTCTGCGGTGCTTTTTAATGAATCAACGAGTTCTTGAATTGACACTGTTTTTTTTCGATCTTGCTGCTTTGTCTCCTGTGCTGTAAAGAGGTCCTGAGGCTCTTCCTTAACTGCGGCTACTTGTTGGGTCAAGTTTCATCGAAGGGTAGTAGCCGCTTCTAGACAAAAAAGCACTTGTACGTCTTAAAAATTAACACACATAAAGCAAGTCGCCTGAAATCTCCAAGCACTGCGCGGCGGCTTTGAGCTTGTTATTGATGATACAATGTTTTTCCGCAAACCCAAAGACCTAAACCCGCAGGGTTATTGACGATGAAGGAGATTTTTCCTGCTTGAAAACAACTCAAAGCTCAAGCAGTTTCACTTGAGTCAAAACGAATTTGCAGGTTGGGCACAAACCTAAAAATGTCCCGAACAAAATACAGGCGCCGATCAGCTGAGATTAACAACGATTCATTATCCTATCCATATTCGACTTGGCATGCTACCTGATCCATGCGTATAGGCATACGCGGAATTTTGCGGGGGCACCACGATAAATTCGACCATTGAGATTTGCTGCAAGTTATAAGCGCTGTTATTGCCAGTTTCAACGCTGACAGTTATGGGATATGCTCCCGAGTAAGATGGGTAACTCATTAAGGTCATGTTTTGAATGCCGGTGGACCCCGTTTCCCACCCATAGATTAATGTCCCGTTGCCTAAGCTCGGGTTGTAGCTTACTCCCCTGAAATCTGATGGCAATGCTTTAAGGTACTGTGAAGATGCGAAATCCGCGGTGAAATTAACTTGAAGGTCAGCCATCGCAAGGCTTACTGCCACGGCTGAAACAATTAGGAGACAGGACAACAGGAAAGCCAACCGGGCGTTTCTGCTGCTCCAGCGGTTGTTTCTTGGTTTTGGCGTTGAGATGCGTTTTAGTCTGGTTTCTAATCTGGGGTGGGTTGAAAGTATCCCAACTCTGTGCAGAACTGAGGAGGAAACAAGAAGGTTAGATGAGAAGTTGGCAAGAATGCTTTCCTTCGGGAAAGTTTGAATTGCCTTGCAGATCTTGGCGAGAGCGTCTCCTAAGGCTGAAGGCTTTTCCAGAAGCTCAACTGCGCCTTCATCAGCGTACATTTCTCTTTCTCTTTGAGCCGCCGAAGACACAATGTATGAGAGCGGGTTGAAGAAGGAAACAGTTGTCAAGGCGTTGGACACGGTTTTGAAGAAGAAATCGTTGTTTTTGACGTGCGCCAACTCGTGGGATGCCACAGCTGCTATTTCCTCTCTGTTTAGGATTTTGAGGAGTCCGATTGAGAAAACGATTGTTGCTCCTCGACCGTACCCAATCGTGAACGCGTTAGGTCGCAGGTCTTCAACAACTCCGATTTTCGGAGGAGCAATGCCTAATTTCTTGGAAGATTCTGAAACGTTTGCTTGTAACCACTGGTGCTCTTCGGGTGATAACAGAATCACATGCAAGACTTTTCTTGCTATTCGGTCATCAGCCAGAACCATTGACAGAGCGAATATGCCGCCTGCAATTAACCCGATTATGCAAATTATCCCTGTAACTGAGAGTACTGTGCTGGTTGAAACGGTTGACATGTAACCTGCTTGCGAGGAGGGCGGTAGAAAGGGCCCGAAAGGAAATGAATTAACGCGAGTGCCAGCGGCGGTTAGAGTTTTAATTTGCTGGTAGCTTTGAATGCCTGTTGAGGGAAAGGCGATAAGCATGACGGCGAGGGGAAGGGCTAAAGGAACCAGGTACAGCAGGCTTTTTGTTCTTTGACCTAGAAAACTGCAGTACTTAGTTAAGATTTTGACGCAGACAAACGTAACAGATAGAAAAATGACTGAATAATAGAAATACGGTTGAAAGATCTGGTTAAGGATACCTTCAAGCCCCATCTAAGCACGCCTTCCCAAACTCATTTCTTTTTTGTTATGTTCTTGTTCAATTGTTCTTTTAGGGTCTTGCGTTCTTCCTCATTTAACGAGGTTTCATCGACTAGACAGTTAGCCACCACTTCACCAAAGTTGTCAATAAGGCTGGAAAGAACTTCGCGAACCGCGGATTTCTGAAAGGACTGCTTCTCCAGCGCTGGCCAATACACATAGTACAGTCCGCCTCTGCCCTTCTCTATTTTGCGGTCAAGAAGGTTTTTTTCAAACAGCCTGTCCATCGTGGACATCACGGTTGTGTAGGCCAGTTTTTTAGTTTTTTTGAGAGTATCGTGAATTTCTCTTACGGTCACGGGTGTTTTTCTTGAGCCCCAAATTGCCTCCATGACGTTGGCTTCCAGCGGACCCAAGAATGCTTGTAAAGCTTTGCCGTCTATGTTGTATTGCGAGAATTCTGGTTTTTTGTCTTCGATCATGGCATGCAACCGCATTACTATCAGCTGTAGTAGCTCTTTAAGCTTTCGCAATAAAACACAGATTAATTCAGTTTTCAAAAAAAGGAAATGGGGAGGGGAAGCTTGCCATTCTTTTATGAAGATGAGGGAGCAGGTCTTGTGCCTAGAACAACAGACAAGTTAACACTTTGGTTATCACGTATGACTGTTACGGTAATGGTCTGTCCAGGCGTCGTGTTTTCTTCAAGATACGTCGACAGGTCATCTGTGTTTCTGATTCTGTTTCCGTTTATGCTTACTATGATGTCGCCGCCTAAGTACAGGTTGTTGCCGTCTATCGTAGCTTGTGTAGTGCCAGCTTTGAGCCCTGCTTTGTCAGCGGGTCCTCCGCTTATAACACTCTGAATCAAAACACCGTAAGTGACACTTGTCTTCATTGCAGTCGCAATGTCGTACGTCATGTCTGTTCCTTCTATACCCAGGTATGGGTGCTGATTGTAGCTGCCTGTGGCGACTAAGGATGGGAGTTCCCGAAGGATTGTGTCTGAAGGTATTGCGAACCCTAAGCCTTCGGATGGCTCTTCTGAGTTGGAGCTGCTAAGTATCGCAGTGGTTATGCCGATAACTTGTCCTTGGTCGTTAAGCAGGGGTCCACCTGAGTTGCCTGGATTAATGTCTGCCGTCGTTTGGATGACGTCAGCTATGCTGAATCCGCCTGTGGTTTCTTCGGTGATTGTTCTGTTCAAGGCGCTGATTATGCCTGTTGACATGGATCCTGCTAAGCCGTAGGGGGTGCCGATGGCTATCACTTGGTCTCCAACTTGCAGCGTTGATGAGGCTACAATCGTTAATGGAACGAGTTCACTTTGAGGCGCGGCAGTTGAAAGGACGGCCAGGTCAGCGTAGGGGTCGGAGCCTAACACCTTTGCAGTGTAAGTGTTTCCGTCTTCGAAGGTGACGGTGACGTTAACGCCCTGGTCAACTACGTGGAAGTTTGTGACTATGAGGTCGTCGCCGTTGAAGTTATAGGTGAATCCTGACCCCAGCACTTGCGAATAGGAAACTTGATTGAGAATGTCGATTGAAGGCTGAAGGTCTTCGACGACCACCACTGACGGTGACACGGTTTGGTAGATCTCTGGGAGGGTTACGTTGTCGGTTACGGCGTTGTCGGTTTGAGTCGACGTTGTACCTGAGGTTGTGCTTGATTGGGTTGGCGTGTTCGTGTTGGCGGAGACGGCTGGGTGGGCTGCATAGTATCCAGCTACTCCCGCGATGAGGGAGGCGATGATTAGTAATGTTGCTATTATGATGGCAAGTTTGGTTCTTCTTGGTTTTTTGGGTACGGTTAGCGTAGGTTTTGTTCTCCTTGCGTGCTTTTGATTGTTACTATCTTGGGTAGTAGCCAAGGAATATAAATATTATGCCAAATCGCACCCCATTCCAGTTTCAGCGGCGTATGCAGTGATTGTTGTGGGGGCTGGAAGAGGGTTGGTGATGGCTGTTATTTCGGTTAGCAGCTACTACCTTAAATAGTAGCAGTGCAATATAGATTACCAAGAAAACACGCGGGGAAACATAACATGATAACAAACGACCAGCCTCTAAAACAGCTACTGGGATGGTTAATCACGGGCACCAAAGGCGGCAAAACCCGCGCACAGATAATCAAAAGCGTCAAGGGCAGCCCGCAAAACGCGAACCAGCTAGCCACGCAGCTCAAAGTAGACTACAAGACAATAAGGCATCACCTGACAATTCTGGAAAAAAACAGGATAGTCATCCCGGTGGGCGATCACTATTCCACCGTTTACTTTCTCTCGCAGCCCATGGAGGAAAACTACTCCCTATTCCAGGAAATAACGGGCAAAATGAGCGATGCAAAGAGAAGAACAATCAAGCTGACGCAGAAAATATCTTGATCTTTTTTACGGTTTTTGTGGCAAAAAGGTGGAGGAGAGATGGGTGGCTTCTATGCTTCTAGGCTTGTGAGGGTTGCCGTTGAGTTGCTTGTGGTTACTTCGGGTAGTTGTTGTTTGAGTTTTTTCTCCGTGGCTTGTTCTGCTTCTCTTAGGATTTGTTCGGTTTCTGGATCCATTCTGCCGTTGTAGACTGGTGTGTTGCCGGATTGGATGCTGCTTGTGCAGATGTCGGAGAGTATGTTGCCTATGTTTCCGAGTTCTTGAGTGGCTTCTGGGAAGATGTTGGTCATTTCTGAGCCGATGCTGTTTAGGACGTTTTTGGCGGGTGCGAGTACGGTCACTACGTCGCCTACTTCTGAGACTGTGTTGAGTCTCATTGAGATGCTTTGCATGGCAAGTGAGGCGTGCGTGAGCATTTTTTCGATTTTGCGTATTTCGGCGAGTTCTGTGGCGAAGATGTTTGCTCGTGCCTCGTTTCTTTCTGTGTATGCTTTTATGACTCGGTTGAAGATGTCGGCGTCGCGGGTTTGGAATCTTTGCAGTGCCATGTCGAGTGTTCTTGTTTGGGTGTCGATGCGTTGGATGACTAGGCTGATTTGTTGTTTTAGGTTGTCGGGTGGTTTGACGACGTTTTTGACCCTTGATGCTATGGAGGGTTGTTCCTCTTTCTTTTTCCATCTTTCAACGAAGCGGTTAACCAAATTGGGTCATTCTCCTAATAGGTAGATAACTGCATGTGCATGAAATGCGGAATAAAAGAGTGTTTGAAACATTGCGTGTAAAACTTCGTTGGTTGGGATTGCCGTTTTTAATTTTCTCTTTAAAGCGTTTGTCACTTCGACTTCGTTGGCTATCTTGAGGTTCCGTGAGGGGCATGGAGTGTTGGTGAACTGTGTTTATAAACGGGTTTCTGCAGCGCATGGATGAGGGTTGTTTTTGGTGTTGCTTTTTGTGGTGGTTTTCTGTCACAAATACTAGACCCTCTCCCCTCTCCCTGTCGGGTAGGTCGGGCTTGTTTCATGTTGGTTTCTTGGTTTAGAGCTTAAATCAAGCTTAAAGGATTTCATTTTTCCGTGAAGAAAAACAGAGGACTAGCCAAAAAAACAGGTATAACTCCATTGATACCTGAATCCAGATGCCCCCTCAAACGGCAGTTCGCTTCAGGCAGGGCTTGTTTCGGGCTGCTTTTTTGGTTCAGGGCTTGAAACGCTTTATATTTTTTCCTCTTTCTTATTAAAATTTGTGAAGGATGCAAGAGGCATAAACTAAATACTTGATGCACGTTAGATTTCGGTTTATGGGATTCCAACCTCGGACGCAGCCTCATAGGGAAGCCAGTCGCAAGTACATTAAGCCTCTACGTGAGAAAGGCAAGAGTAGAAAAGCCAGAGGCACGCGTGCAGGCAGATCCAAGCAGGAACTGAGACGCGTCCCAACTGCGAAAGAGGTCTCAGAAGGAACCCTCAAAAGACTGCACACGCTAGGCAGCCAAAAGTTCGGTTCCTCTCCGTTCAGCCAGCATTTCGACCGTTGGCTAACAACCGTAAAAGCTGTCTTGTCGGAGTTTGAGTCTAATCCTAACGTCGGCGTCGATGACCAATTCTTGGGGGAGCGGACACAGATTCTCTCAAGTATTGAGCGTCAGCTCGAAAACAAGCGCCGCGTTGAAGCAGCTCTTGACGAAGAGGAAAGAAACCTTGCAGAGCGCAGGAATCATTTTGAACAAATCAAGAGGGAATATGTCATAGCGGCAACGGAAACTGGGAAACGGAGAAACCGTGAAATCAAACGGTTGCGCAGCGGCATTGAACGCCTGAAAAGGGCTCAAGATGAGGTAATTCGGATGAAGACGGGTTTTTTCCGCGGCGTCTCAAGAAAGGAACGGGAACGGAAAGAAATCGAGATAACCCAAAAACTGGCAGACGCGCAACGGCTGCTTGAATTGGCCACATTGAATTTCAAGGTGGAGAAAGTGAAATTGCGGGAGGAGTACGAAAAGAAAAGCGCGCCTGTAGTTGACGAGATGAAAAAATTCCAGAAGAAACTTGACGACGGCGAAACGGATGATTCTCTGGAGGACAGATGGTTTGCTTGTGAAGCCCTAATAGACGCAGTAAATAATTTTCTGCAGAGAAAGAGCGCTTTGACCGACCCCCAACCTTGAATGTGAAAATTGCCATCCGTTTAGAGTAGATGGGTGTTACACCAAATTTTAGGTCTGACGGGGTGTGCGCAAATTTTATAAGCGTTTGTGGGATGTTTATGTGGGAGAAGATATGTCTACGGCGAGGGTTGACTCAAGACACAGAATCGTCATCGATAAGCAAACCAGATCAATCACACAGATTAAAGAAGGAGACATAGTAATCATTGAACCACTTGACAGCCACAGTTTTAAGGTAAATGTGTTGGATTTCACTGGTAAGCTTGAGGATGACCCAGAATGGCAAGCGATTCGTAAACCAGCCAAGATTAGGAAGTTCATTCCGCCAGAAAAGCTTGAGGAGATAATGGATGAAGCATGGCGGGAATAAAACAGCCTGAATCAAAACCGCTTGCATTAATCGATTCAAACGTCTTGGTTTATGCGTTGGTTACAAATTATCCAACAACGCAACTGCATGAAAAGTGTGTCGCGTTACTGGAGAAGGGGCTCAACGGCGAATTAGACTACATATTGGCGTTAAATCCAATAATTGTGGTTGAAGTTTTTTCGGCAGTTAGGAAAATATTGAGCTGTGACGAGGCAGAGTCCAGAGTTGGGTCGCTTCTACGTTTGAGACGCCTTGCTTTTCTCACTATTTCAAAGGAAGCTTGCCAATCATCAATTGAGTGGGCGAAAGAAAAAAACATACCAGTAAACGATGCCTTGATAGCTTGTTCCGCAATACAACATGCTGAACTGATTTATACAATGGATGAAGAACACTTTCGGAGACTCGAAGACCGTGGAATCAAAATGTTGAACCCCACAAGTCAAACTTTTAAGTTGTAAGTTATTTGTGGTGGCTGGACCGGATTCGGACCGGCGACCTTCTGCACGTCTAGCACATCGTTTTGATTTGCCGTATTTTCGGATACTTGTTAATTCGCATGTGCCTGAAAAGGCTAGGGCGATTTTCCCAACAGTTTTTCCAGCCGTTGCTCAAACAGTTGCCAACGCCGATGTATTTTAATACTTTAGGCTTTTGCTTATCTGGTGGGAAAATTATGCCTGTTGAAGTGCGCTGCCCCAAATGCGGCTCTAAGGAGATAGAGAAGAAAAACAATCAGGAACGCCGGTGCAGCAAATGCGGCGAAATATTTTATTTTGTAACTCCGCAATGCGGTTCCCAAACCGATTTAGAACGATACAACCTCTAACAAAGCTCAGTTGACTTAATCCTGAAAACATAGCCTGTTACTAAAGCAAATGTGGTGGGCCGGACCGGATTCGGACCGGCGACCTTCTGCACGTCAAGCAGATGTCCTAACCAGGCTAGACGACCGGCCCACGCGTGTTTGGTTTATTTTTTAGGGTGTTTTCCTATATAGGCGCTTCGACTTTGAGATAGGCGCTTGTTTCAATATGGTTTATTTATGCTTCCTAAATACCTTATGCTCTGCATTTTCAGTGTGATATTCAAAGCCAAGTTCCATAAGTTTGATTGCGTCTTCTAGCTCGTCAGCAACTTTAACGATAAAGGGATCATTACTTTTTGATAGGTACAGCATTTTCTCTATGTGAACATGAGCCTCAGTTGAGTTAGCGCTTTCATGGCCTAGAATTATTTGAACTCTTTCCCTGCCGTGGAAGTCGTGAAGTTCCTTAGTGGCTTTATACTGTCGGAAGGTGTGAAAGTGTATCTTCAGCAAGTTAGGGTTAGCTATTTTCTCAGCGATCCTTCGCCTTACAGAAAAGAAACAAGCCCTTAAACCGCTGGAGTTTGCGAATAGCCTTTGCTTTTTACGTGACAGATTGCAAAGCATCTCGATAGTTAGGTCTGTCATTTCCAAGAGTGTTAGTTCGCTGCGTCTTTTCCTGAAAAGTTATGGAAAAAACTTATTCATGTATCTGTTTTCCGTTTTCGTCGGGTCAGCGTTAGGACTAGGATTATGATTATAGCCATGATCAAAAGTACAGCTCCTTCAAGCAAACTCATTGGTGAAGTTGTATTGGTAGATATAGGAGTCGCTGTTGGGGTAGATGTAGGTGCCGTTGTTGGCGCGCTTGTAAACGTTGGATAAAACGGGCTAAACAGACTACCCACTGGTTCGGGTGTAGGGGAAGGCGGACTGGAAGTCGGCTGGGGGGATGCAGTTTGAGATGGCGTGGATGAGGATGTGGAGGTGGAGCTGGGCGTGGAGGAGGTGGTTGGTGTGGGAGTTGAAGTTGTCTTAGGGGAAGCTGTTGGACTAGTTGACGGCGAAGGAGAGGCTGTGGGATGGGTTGATGGTGAAGGGGCAGCTGTTGGTTTGGTTGATGGAGAAGGGCGGGCTGTTGGAGAAACTGTTGGTGACGGCGATGGATTTGCAGATGGGCTTGGTGAGGGGGTTGGAGCAGATGCGCCGATAAGTACCATTTGATCGAGGTAAAGTATAGGAGGGGCTGGGCTTGTAAACGCAAACTCAATTATATTTATATTTTTTAGGTCAACGGTTCCAGATGAAGAAGCAGTTGCAAAATTAAGGGTAAACTGCTTCCAACCATTAAAGTTATCCTGAATGAGTTTTGCGTAGTAATTGTGGTTTTGGTCGATGATATCAAAGCTAATGTATGTGCCTGAGCTGGAACCGTAAAGCCAAAAAGATACTCCAGTAGCCGTGGACCAATCTGCGTTGGGATTAAAGACATGATAGAAGCCGACGGTTTGGTAGGTGCCCGCGGTAATCACTTGTTTTAGGCTAGATGAGCCGCTATGCACGAAACTGGTGTCAGTTGTGATTGTACCAACTATGGAGCCTGATCCGTTGTTATAGATTGACCAAAAACTGGTGCCTTGATCGTCAAAAAGCGTGATGTCGGCAAACGCTGGGATAATGAAACTTGATGTTAACAAACATAGTATAAGGATTGTAAGTGCAAAGGAACTTTTTGCGCGTTTACCATTTAATGAATTCATTTTTAGGCTCGCAGATTGCTTTTGAAGTAATCTTATTCTGTGGCAAACGATATAAAAAGTATACGCTTTTCCGATTCATAAAACTGGTAGGTGCGCCTTCGGGTTATATTAACGGGAAATGCCGGCAAAGTGGTTATTTTGAGGTTCCGCACATCAGGGCATATTTTTTGTTTTTGCAACACAGCGGTTTTAAGTTACTTATGTATTGTGTACCAATCAAGGGGCTGGCTTATGGCATCCGATGACGTGCAGTCATTACTTGTGGATTTTATCAACAAGAACTCCAACGTTGCCGATGTCCAGTGGGACAGGCGCATGAGTCCACGACTGCTTTTTAACCCGTACTCGCAGAATTACGACGACCGAAAACTCATCGCCCACTACTTCCTGCTCACCGCGTCAATTCTTGACGACACCGTGGTAGGCTACCCTGAAAACGCCCGCATGCTGCTCTCATACTTTCACGAAGCCTTCGGCAACACCCTGTTCGAAATAAAAAAAGCGCACATTTTCGAGGAAGAAATAGTTAAGTCAGATTTTTACTACGACTTAGGGCCGAACAAGAAGGCGGCGTCCGACATTATGGCTTCCGTCAACTTGTTCGTCAGGAACATCGCGGAGAAGAACCTTCTTGCTTACGCTCAACGGTTCAGCAAGCCTAAAATCTTCGTCGATAACATTGCCCTGAACATCAAGGCGCTAAGCGGGCCTCACGTTGACAAAGCGTGGACTTACATGCGGTGGATGGTTCGGTCCTCGCCTGACCTGCAGATTTACGATCATCTTCTTCCCGGGGATCTGTATGTTCCGTTGACGAAGGAGAACGCTAACGTAGCAACGAGCTTAGGCTTAATTGAGTCCGCTTCTCCGTCACTGTGGAGAGACGAGCAAACCGCCACGGTTGCAAGGCAGAGAATAACCGACTACGCAAAGAAGCTATTCCCGCAGGACCCCGCGAAAATTGATTACCCCTTTTTCCTGCTGGGCAGGTGGCTGAGGCAAAAAACCCTCAACAGATACACTTTGAAAACGGCGCTTGACTTTCTGGAGCGTATGCAAAAAATAACGGGGCAATCCCAAGCGTACTACCAGAAAATGAGCCGTTACAAGAGCGGCTGGGAGAAAAAAACCGCGCTTACCCTTTTGAAAATGCACATTGCCTTTGGTTACGAAACCATCAGTTTCCCCTTGCCTGATAACGAGGTGTACACCCCCGACTTTATTTTGGAGAAGAAGCTTCTGGGGCGGAAGATAATTCTTGAGCCTCATTTTGAAATGACTAAGAGGCAGGCTCGCAAGTATGCTCTGTTCAAAAGAACATACGGACAGGAGTTTTTGCTGATTTTGCTGCTGAAGAACGACTTGATTTCCATGTATCACCAAAGGAAAATTCTAACCGACGACGTCTGCGATGACGTGTGGCCCATAGAGTTTATCCATTTGCTTGCGGAAAAAATTAGAAGAGGCACCTACGGTGAGTGACTCGTCACGTGCCCGTTTTCTAACTGTGTTAATTAACCGGTGAAGCTCTGTATTGCTGACTGAACCATGGCGGAGGACAACTTCAAGCCAGTAGTGGTCTGGCTTATACTTAATGGGAAAACCGAGGAGGCGCTTGGGTTGCTGGCGAAAAACTACGGCGTCAACGTGCCAAGCCTGAAAGTTGGGTTGCCGAAGGGACACAAAATCAAAGCCTTCGGATGCTACACCGCTAAAAACCAGACTATTTCGGTTTTGAACAGCGACATTCTTGCAAACCCATTCGTCGTTATCCACGAGTTCTACCATCATCTGCGCAGCAGAGGGGTGGATAAGATGCATCGGGGAACTGAAGGGAACGCTGACAAATTTGCCCTAGGCTTCTTGCAGGAGTATCAGGCGGCCGTTAGAAATCGGCGGTCCGTCACTTGAAGTCTTCTTCGAAGTCTTCGTCAAATTCTTTTTCTAAGTCTCTTCCAGTTGGCGCTGTAATTTCAATCGTTAACCGTTCAGCTTTGCAGTTGTACGCTGCCACGCAGCCTCGACCCTGAAACGGGTACCCCACAATCATGAGTATTCTCCCGAAAAAGTAATTCATGTCCGTATCGCTGGGTGAAATGTTGCCTGAAGGATGTGAATGCACGGTGCCAACCAAAGAGAAATCGCCGGAGAACATGAATGGATTAAAATGGACTGAGCCATGCCCATGCGCGGTGAAGGGGGCTAGGACAAGGTCGTTTATCTTTATTGTGCCTTTGCTGCTTTTGCCCCTTAAGAGCAGAAAGCTTTCACGCGGGTAAAGACGCTTAGCGCCAGCGTAGATGGCGTCCATTATGTCCTGCGGAATCTCTACGCGTATTGAAGAGGCTGCCATGACGGGGAGAATGGCGACTGGGGGTTAATTACCTTTACCCAACAACTTTGCGTTCTTATGCACAGGGATTTTCTGGTTGGTTCGGTAAACATTTTAAGAGCGGGCGAAATAGAAATGTTGATTCATCTGTATGCCGAGGTGGCAGAGTGGTTAACGCGCGGGCCTTGAGAGCCCGTGGACCTTCTGGTCCGCATGGGTTCGAATCCCATCCTCGGCGCTTCTTCTCTTCTTTCAGTTCAAACGGTGAGACGTTTAAGTTGTAACTTTACATGAAGTTTGTGTTTTCATCAGTGGGTACTGTTCTGAGTCGTAATTCTGTAACGGTTCAAATTGCAAATTCAACCCATTTATACGGTAGAGGTTAGGAATTTGGGTGAGAGTTTGAAAAAGCTTTTTAGCAGATGTTCAGATAGGCGCTAAATTGACTTTAATAATTTCAGGATAAAACTATGTGGACAAATTCTATTGGGAATGGTACCGTGAAGAGGCGAGGGGGCATTAACTGTTGCACCCCTTTAAGCAGGTTAACCCGCTTCACTGGTCAAATTGGAGTTGCCGCCGTGAAACCTTTTTCAAACGCTTCCCAGCATTTACCTATCTCGTTTCGGAAAGAAGCCGATTACCTTATAAAGAAAATGGGACAATGCAGTAGCGAGGTTGCTCGGTTGGCTCCCGCTGCTAGAATGACCACGTTTTACACGTTTAAGCATGTTCGGCGCTGTAGCAGCAGATTTTTCGAAACTAATAATTTGAGGATTGAAAAGCGGCATGCAGGCACTTGACATTCTGATTTCAGTAATTTGGCTCTCCCCTCTTCTTTATCTTTCAATCCTACTGTTCGGAATAGGTTTCAATCACAGGCAAAAATCTAAACTCACAAAGCAAAAGGGTCAGGTTGAGAAAAAAATCGGCAAAATTATTTTTCAGATACCAACTATAGGAAACTTTCAGTCCGTGAACAAGATTTTTGAAACTGTCAAAAGCTACAACCTTTCTGTTCCTCTGGAAACTTGGGCTGTCATCGAAGATTGGGACACCCACAAGAACGAGTACGTCTGCGATAGGATTGTTGTTGTACCGAAAGCTTTTGTGTGCGAAGACTTGTACAAAGCCCGAGCTTTGGAGTATGCGCGAAGGTTAAGGATGCAGATGGTTGCCGACGGAGAGTTGGGTTCTGATTACATGCTGGTTCAAGGAGACGATGACGCCCTACCCAGCATAGGCTTCATAAAAGAAAGCATGGCGGTTAACGCGGACATCACGATCGGGGCTATTTCACCCAGAGTCGCTGGCGTTTGGAGCACTATTCTTGATTATGAACGCTGCGTTGCCTGTGGAATCTTTTGCAATTTTTTCACTAACATAGGTCAACCCCTCTGGGCTCACGGTGAAGGAACAGTTGTGAGCAGCAAAGTTGACCATGAAGTGTCTTATGACATAAGCGATTTCACGAAAAATAAGCAGGAGAAGTTGATTAGCAGTGAAGATTCCTTTTACTTTCATAAGGCATCAGTAATGGGCTTCAACATTTTCAATTCTGAAGAACGCATTTTCATTCTGCCACCGCTATCTTTGGGTGACGCCGTGAAACAGAGGCGAAGGTGGTTTTGGGGACAGTGGTCCCTTTTAAGACTGAAAATGTTGCCGTTGTCGAACAGGTTACGATTGGGTATCATAGGCTTCTCGGGCTTATGGCTTTATTTCATCGGGATGTTAGGGTTGCCGCTGCAGTATTTTCACGTGATTTCCTTAACTGGCGTGCTCTTGCCGATATTTGTTGTCTCAATAGTTCTCTGGTTCGGGATGAGAGCCTACATTATCGGAAAATCCATGGGTTGGAAGCAAGGCATAATTGGCTGTTTGTTAAGCTATGTGACGGTAACATTGAACACGTTTGTTCAGCTTATAGGATTATTGAAAGGCGACCCGCATAACTTTGAAGTCATCCGCAAAGAGTAAGAGTTACAAGTTCGCGCTAACGCGTACAAAAAGCATTGGCGTACGGCTCCGTTTTTAGCGGTTCTGCGTCGGTTCTGTGTTCTTCGTTTTCCTGTTTGACAGAAAATTAAAGTGCATCTTTTGGTTGCTGGCTACTGTTATTACTTCCAGAATGGTTAACGCTGCAACTGAGAAGAGAGGTATCAAGTCGTAAGGGTAAATTTGCGCGGCGATGTTTCCATTAACTTCAGAATGCAAAAATGTGAAGCCTATCCCGAAATAGAAGAAGAACGGCAAATTCGTCACGGCGAGAAACACGGCTGCCCCCGCAGCAAATTTAAGGATTACCTGCCTGTTATACCATATCAGCAATGGTAACGCCAGCAGTGCGGCTCGTGGGTCGAATGCGCCGAACGAGAACAGCAACGCTGAAATCCAAGGTTTTTTGGCGAACCCAAAATACAAAGCGCCTACTAACAGGATCGTTTGGAGAGCGTGGGCGTTTCCTAACTGGTAGGCAAAGAAGTAACTAGGCGAGAAAGACTGGGCATTTAGGCTTGGATAGGGAATGTGCAGGAAGCCTAATCCATGGTAGCTTATTGGGGCTGCGCCGAGGGGATCAATGAGGACAATTACTGCGGCAATGGAGCCGTAGACCAAATTTTTGCCTTTAACAAGCTTGTAAACGAAGAAAGCTAAGGCGGGGATTAACGCAAACTGCAGTATGTCAAAAGCAGCGAGCGCGTTCTGGTAACTTAATGTTAGAAAAGGCGCAAAGAGAATCAAAAATGACGGGGCATACTTGAAGGTTTGTGGCACTGGAAGAATCTGATAATCTCCAGGTTCAGCGCCGCCGTAATAGATTTCTGCTGGGTTGTGGAGCAGCCGCCATTCCCCGATGTAGTAAGCTGAAAAGTCTCTTGCATAAGTGGCTGATTTCGGCAGTTGAAACGCCTGGGGAAAAGCAAGGCAGAAAGTGAACGCATTCAACGCCAAAGCTATGAGAATAACCAGAACAAGTATCCTTTTTTCGGGTGCCATTTGTTTTATGGCTTCATCCCCCATACAGTCAAGGCAGTTGCCACAAGGACTCGTTTGATTAATGATTTATTTTTTGCCCTACTATCACGGGCACGGCTTCGACGTGGGTTGCAGGATTCAGCTTAACCGCAGACTTTGACATAGTTAGGTCCTGATTGAAATTTAAGCGGATGTTCGTCCTGCCGTGTTTTGCAGTCTGCCAGCTGACGGCGTAAAAACGTCCTTCTTCACTTTGCCACGTTCCGCTAATACTTAACGCTCAAGTACAGCAGCACTGATAACGCGATCAGCTCGAATAAGCTTGGCAAAAACGCAAACGGTCCGAGACCGTAAGCTCTAAACCCGTATATCGCAGTTACAAATGGGCTTGAAGTCAAATCTCTAACGAGGAAAACCAGCGCGAAAATGACGAGCCCAATCGTGAATGGTGACCGCGTTTTAAGGTAAATGTTAACGTAAATGACTAGTAAAATTACTAACAGCGCGATGTTAATTGTTGAAATTATCGTGTTTGCAACGTAGAAAAGCTGGAAGTCGCCTGGAACAAAACCTGGCGGTGTAACGTGCCTTCCTAGGAAGGCGTAGTGTTGATGAATCAGAACTAAGGCCCAAATAGTAGCAAGAATCGCAACTATCGCTAATATTACGGCTATTAAGCCAAGTCTTAACCTTTTGCTCATTTGCTTTTCCATGTTCCGTTTTCTCCTTTTTCTACTTTTTCCCGATTTTCTTCATAATCTCCTCAAACATGGCATAGTTGTCTTCCATTGCCTGCGACAGAAAGTATGTGGCACCGTACCTGTCACCTATGGATGTGATTATCTTGTTTTTTTCTAAAACGTCCAGGTGGTGTCTCATCGTTTTATAATCCATCTTCAACGCGATCGCTAGTTGGTTTGCGTTCTGCGGAGTTTCCTTCAAAGACCCAATTATTTTTGCGCGTGTCGGCCCGCCCCTTGTACCTGCAATAAGCCATCCTAACAAGTATTTCAAGGTACGAGCGTTTGCAGACATTTTAGGTCTCCATGCTGAAGAGATTCTTTGAGATTTAAATCGCATTTAGGTAATAAATGTGTTCTTTTACAAATTTCGTCCTTCCACGTTTAGGCTAAAATTGGGTCGAAATCTGGGTGTAATTTTGAAAAACCCCTTAATAATCTGCAGTCCTCGTTCTCTTCGGTAACAGGAGGTGAATAACGAAAACCATGGACAATAAAATCAAGGTTTTGGCGTTAATTTCAATTGTGGTTGCAGCAGCCGTTGGCACAGCAATGGTGCTTGCGTCACAAACGACCGCGAAAGGCGAAACCCCAACTGTTGCATCAGACGTCCAGCCACAGCTTTCGTCGATAAACGCGACTAACAGCAATGGCTTCCAGAATGGATTCATGGGTTTCGCAGGCCCCAGAGGAATGGGCGGCGGACACGGCGGTCATGATGGATTTGGAGGCTTCCAAGGCTTCGGAGTAAACTTCTTCAACGGAACAGCTAACGGATTCGGGCCGATTCAAGTAAGCGCAGCCTTCACGCAGAATGTGACTAACATACTGAACAGCAGCACAGACGTTCAGGCTCTCTTCAACCAAGGTTGGAATGTAACTTCAATCCGACCAATAATCACCACGACCATTGACGGAAACGGCAACGTAGTAACCCAGGCAACAAGCGCCAACGTAATTTTGCAGGGCACAGACGGCAGAGCGCTCGTAGTAGTTAACCTTACAACGGACAAAGTGACCAAGATAGTAACCACAACAATCAACAACAACCCAACATAAACAAAAAAATGAAGCCAACATCTCTTTTTTTCATAGAATGCGCTTCAACAAAAACTACTTTTTTTTAGTTTCCCCAGAACGCCATGATTCTTTTCAGACACGACTAGTCAATTTAGGAGAAAGCGCAAAGTAATTCTTCTAAACCGCCAGATTGACAAGGCGGTGCATCATCGTCGCCACCCAAAACCATCGCCAGAAACCCGCCGTCAAATAGATAGAAAAATGCTTAAACAAACCAAAAGTCGCAACCCACAGACCCTTCCAGCCTCTCAAATTGGAAAACCGAAACCCAGCAAAACTGAATCTGCCGCCGGGAAAGTCGCCGCGCCCGTAACCGACAATGCCGTCAACATGGAGTCAACATTGAAAGTCGCAACCCGCCCATCCCAAAGTCGCAACACTCAAACGCCTTCAAGCCCTAAACCCAAAAAGCAACAGGGAACGCAAGTTGCCAAGGCGGAAAGTCGCAACTTTCACGCAGGCAAAAGTCGCAACTTAAAAAAAACAGGCAAAAAATTGGGGTTAGATTTGGGTAACATTTTGAAATATCGTTTAATAACACTTAAACGATATCCAGGGAAAGGCAGTCACGAAAGAGGATGGAAATCAAGAAAGGCCATAAGCCCAAAATAACTGCCCAAAAATACCCCTTCATCCCCTTTCTGACTGCCTATTTACAATAAAGGTGTCTCCTCTGGGAACAATGAATCGAGCATTAAGAAACATTTCCCGACGAAAGATTCGGGCTTTACTGGTAATCATAGCACTTGGTTTCTCCATGGCAATACTGGTTACAATTCCAGCAGGCGTCCTGGCAAACCAGAAAACCGCCAACAACGTCAACACGGAACTAAGCAGCAACATAAACCAAACAGGCCAAACAATAAACCAGACGCTATCTCAAATCGATGTAACCCTAGCATCAGGCATGTCAGGTTACGATTTTACCCCGCCCGCAGGCAGCACTAGTACAGGAGGCTACGGAGGTTACGGCGGATACGGCGGACACACCGGAACCGGCGGAGGTGGTGTTGTTTATTTCAGGCAATTTGGTCAAGGACAGCCAGCAATGATGAACGAAAGCCAATACAGTGACATAAGCAGTATCAGCGGTGTTGCAGCTGTTGAACCTGAACTCGAAGTCTACGAAGCAACTCACAACGAAACCATTACAAGCACCTTTAACGATCGCACATTCACGGAGTCAGTTCCCACTTACATCATTGAAGGCATACCGTTAACCTCTGATTTCATCAACACCTACGGAATGCTGACGACAAACATTACCTCAGGGCAAAACTTGCAGGTAGGCGAAACCGGCGCTGTCTTGCTAAGCCAAGCCGACGCAACCTACTTCGGCGTGACGGTGGGACAAACAGTCAGCATTTTAGGCGAAAACTTCCAAGTCGCAGGTATCCACGGGAACTCTGCCTTTGGAACGTTCGGCTCCACGGATGCCAAAGTGGCGTACATGGACCTGTCCGATGCCCAAACAATAACTAACAATGCGGGAAACATAACGAGTCTAATCGTTTATGCACAAAACCCCAGCCTCGTTAGCCAAGTAACCGCGGCCATAGATTCGGCTCATCCTGAAGTTACTGCCAACCCACCTTTGAGTGCACGGCTTGAATCTACCCAGGCTAACTCCACCACCGTTGAAGAAAGCGCGGCGAATGCACTTAACTCGTCGAATCAGATGGCGTTAGAGGAAATCGTCATCGTCGTCATCGCAACCAGCCTCATAGTACTCTTTGTTATGCTGTACACCGTTCGAGAGAGAACCCGAGAAATCGGCACGCTAAAAGCAATTGGATTTAGCAACGCCACAGTTATGAGCCAATTCCTAATCGAAGGCATCATCTTAAGCATAATCGCGGGCGTCGTCGGCATAGCTATAGGCGTCTTAGTGGCGCCAAGTTTGGCGGCTTTGTTGGTTCCGATGAATCCGTTGGGAAGCTTATCCACCACAGGTCCAGCCGCCGCAGGCATCGCGAGAGCTGCATCCCAATTCACCGCTTCAGTAAGTGTAAGCCCCGAACTCGTCGCTATAATATTCGGGACAGCAATAGCGCTTGGAGCCTTAGGTAGCCTGTATCCAGCGTGGAGAGCAGCCAAGATTAAACCAGCTGAGGCAATGAAGTATGAGTAAGCCTGTACTGCAACTAGAAAAGCTAGGCAAAACATACATGCTCGGCAAACGGCCAGTCCCAGCTTTATCCAACTTGAACCTGACGGTGAATCAAGGAGAATTCATCGCAATCATGGGACCATCCGGCAGCGGCAAAACCACACTATTAAACGTTATAGGCTGCATTGACAAGCCAACTAACGGCAGAATCGTATTAGACGGCGTAGATGTTACTGAAATGCCCGAAAACAGTCTCTACAAAATTAGAAGAGACAAAATGGGCTTCGTCTTCCAAACATTCAATCTGCTGCCGTACCTTAACGCAAGAGAAAACGTTGAGTTGCCGATGGAAGGCAAAATCAAGTCGAAGGCTGAGCGAAAGAAAAGGGCAAGCAATCTCTTGGCGATGGTTGGTCTTTCAGGAAGAGAGGAACATAGGCCGGGTCGACTCAGCGCAGGCGAACAGCAACGAGTAGCTATAGCCCGAGCTTTAGCCAACGACCCCGCTATAATCTTAGCCGACGAACCCACAGGAAACTTGGACAGCCAGAACAAGCAGGGAATCATAAAGTTGCTGGCGAACCTTAACATGACGCAGGGTACGACGATAATCATGGTTACGCACGACGGTGAAGCAGCACATCACACAGAACGGATGTTGCTTCTCAGAGATGGAAAAATAATCAAGGAAAAGCAAGGCACACACGCGTTGAAAAAGAACAACGTCTGCCCGAACTGCGGAAGCACCATCAAGCCAAGCGACGACACATGCCCAAGCTGCAAAAAACCTATTTATTCCAGCGACGAAATCTTCTGAGTGGAGATAAAGAAAATTCCTTTATTTCTCTTATGAGGTGGCTTAATGGAAACTCCGTCTTTCCCTTCAAATCTTCCCATGCTTCCGCCTCCTGAACCGCGGAAAACCAAACGCATTTCAGCGGTGATTATGGTTGTTCTTCTGCTTGTGGGCTTGGTTGCAGGAGGCTTAATCGGGTACGCAGTGAGCTACTCAGCCTTCAATAGCAAACTCAACGGTGTTGAAAACCAGTTGGCGGGGCACACTGAAAACAACACGTTCAACACTTACCCGAACGCCACCTACATACTTGGCACCAACGTTTCTCTTTCGGCTCTTTACGCTCAGGTTAAGTCGTCAGTAGTCGTTATACAAGACGTCGTGGTAAGCCAAGAATTTTTTGTCGGCGAGGTCATTTCGGAGCAGCAAGGTTCAGGCTTCGTAACCGCGGTCAACAATCAGCTCGTGATAGTAACCAACAACCATGTTGTCGAAGGCGCCACAAACATATCCGTGACCTTCAGCAACGGGGCATCCTACCCTGGAACAGTGATAGGCTCCGACCCGCTGGCAGATCTTGCAGTGCTCACCATCACACCGATGCCGAGCGGTTTGACACCACTTACCCTTGTCAGCTCAGACAGCCTGCAGGTTGGGCAACCAGTTGTCGCTGTCGGTTCCCCATACGGGTTGCAGGGGACGTTAACCACGGGAGTAATCAGCGCGTTAGGAAGAACACTCTCAGAAACTTTGTCCGATGAAAGCCCTGGTCCAACCATCCCGGACACCATCCAGACGAGCACGCCCATCAACCCAGGCAACTCAGGCGGGCCTCTTCTTACCTACGCAGGCGAAGTTGTCGGCATAACCACCGCGGCAGTAAGCAGCTCGCAAGGCTTGGGCTTCGCAATCCCGTCTGACACCATAATTCGCGAACTCCCTTCAATTGTAACCACAGGCTCATACAACGAACATCCGACGATTGACACTCAGGGAACGGACATGAACCTTCAGATTGCACAAGCCATGAACGTCAACGTCACGTACGGTTACCTTGTTCAAAGCGTTTCAACGCAGAACGGCCTAAAAGGCGGCACAGAACAGGTTTCGATTTTTGGGCAGAGCGTCGTCGTCGGCGGAGACATCATCATAGCCATCAACGGTGCAACAATAACCAACACTGACTCGCTCCTCACTTACCTTGAAGAAAACGCCTTGCCCGGACAAACCCTAAACTTCACCGTTATACGAGATGGAAAGACACAAATAGTCCCCGTAACCATCGGCAAACTTTCATAGCCACCGACTTTCTTTAGCCTGCATTTTTTTCGCCTCAGCGAAACAGAGATTTCGATCGACTTCGAACGCGTTTTATTGTCTGAACCGTTTGCGGTACAGTATGAAGCCGCCTACCAGAGCAACGGCAAGCACGATTACCCAAAGCCACCATTGCATCCACCACGGCGAAGTTTGCTGCGCAACATAGTTGCTAATCACGAGGTCTTCGATTTCTGTATGCGAGTCGTGCCCGATGTATATGTCGGTCGGATTCTGCACGGGTCCTGACGGGTCAGTTGTTCCAGCGGCAACCGTTACGTTTTGTTCCACACCGTTAACGTAAATGTGCATTCCCGTGGCTGTGCTTCGCGTGAAGACAACGTGAACCCAAGTGTCGTTAGGAAGAGCCGATGTAGTGTCAATCTCGTTGAAGCCGCTCGGCGTTAAAACGTAGCCGCGCAGCGCCCCAAGAGGTGGAGAACTCGCGTTTTCAGGCGCTTGACCGTTGACGGCGAGCCCAAGCGTCCTCGTCGGCAGGCTGGCGGTGGTCCTTACGGCTTCGATGAAGATGTTGTTGTAGACCACGTCTTTGATTGCCTGAACGTTTACCCAAGCGTCAATGGTTACGTCGTTAGGGGTTAAGATGCTGAGCGAAGGATGCACCATTCCATACGCGTTTCCAGTGAAGTTCAATGCCGAACCGAACTTGCCTGGAACAAGCGCCGGCGTGTAGTTGTAGACGGCTGTTACCGATCCTAAGATTGCAGGGTTGTTGCCTGTTTCGTCAGGCGTCACAAGGCTGGCTTCAACCGTGTCAAGAGGCCATGAAGCGACGATGCTGTTCGGCGTTTCGGTCGGAGTTGAGATGGCGTTTGGAGGGTTGCTCAAGTTCGGCGTTTTGTAGGGGGACATGAAAGGGTAATTATCCGTGTTGTTGACGTTAATCACGTAGGGCGTGTTTCCGATTCCAGTTAAGCCAACCTCTGCCGCGTCAGGGTATCGCGAAGTGTAGTCGCTCCAGTAGTTTCCGCCTGACTGAGCCCCGTTATCCCAGTACTCCACCAGGCCTGCGGAGTTATCGTAGGCGTTGTAGCGGTTATTTTCGAGGTTGTTTTGGTAAATTCTGCTGCCCAGCGGCGCGGTCAACTGCAACGTGACGTAAACGCCGTACTCGTTGTTTGTGATGTTGTTCGCTGAGATGATGTCCTGGGAACCAGCCAGGAAGACGCCTGATTCAGTGTTAGATTGAATGTTGTTGCCGTAGAGCACAGAGTAAGAGGTTCCTAACCCGACCCCTCGGTAGTTGCCTTGAAGGTTATTTTGTGATATCGTGTTTGAATAGCCGTCCATTTCGATGCCTGACGCGGCGTTATCGACAATGTCATTGCCCGAAATAGTGTTTAGGGAGCCGCCGTAAAAGACGATGCCGTTTTTGTGGTTTGATTCCACGGTGTTCTGTGTGATGGTTGTTGAGGATTGAATTGAGCAAAATATTCCTGTGTAAGTGTTTTCGACGATGTTGCCTGTTATTTTACAGTTGTTTCCTTCAATCCAGATGCCGTAAGCATAATAGGTGGCGGTTGAGTAGTTGAGGCTTTCAATGGTTAAACCTGACACTACAATGTTGTCTGCCGCCAAAGTGAGGACTGCTGTTGGACTCGAGCGGCCTTTCCCAATTATCACCGTGTTTGCGCTGTTCTGCCCTTCAATCGTTAACGACTTTGTGATCAAGACGTTTTCATCGTAAACGCCGCTTTTGACAAATATGGTGTCGCCCGGTGAAGCTTGGTTAACGGCTGCGGTTATGGTCGGGTACTGGTCGGGAACAATCAACGTCTTAATCGCCATTGTTCCCTGGATATTGACCATTCCTGCAACGGCGGCTAAAACCGCGATTAGCACCAATCCTTTAACGCGTTCCTCGTTCACGTGTCCCACCACTCACTTTTGAGGTATATACGCCGCAAAGTAGCTTATTACTCTCCCTAAAGAACACACTGTTCCGCGACAAGAACGCCGCCTTTGCTTTTCTCTAGCTGGTATGATTTTGTTCTCTTTTCGGTTAAGGCGGCTGCTAAATCCGTTTGAAATCAAAGTTTTCCTCGGTTACCTAATTCAGCGGCGAAAGAGTCTTCTTATGACGGCGACGATGAATTGTCCGTGAACCGTTTTCACCAGGTTAAAGTGAACCTTCACTGTCATCTCTGCGCCGCCCTTTTGGAGGTGAATCATTTCAAGACTTGCACTGCCTTTCTCCATTACGTTTCGCATAAGTCCATCTAAGGCTGGCTCGTCCTTAGGCGGCAAGAGCACGCGAACATTCATGTTGAGAAACTCATCAAGGCCGTACCCGTACACTTCAGTTGCAGCGCGGTTAGCATACACAAAATCGCATTTGGTGTTGATCAGGAAAATTGCTTCGTTCGCGTTGTCCAGAATAGTCGCCCTCAGCTTCAGCCCTTCCTCCGTTTTTTGTGCCTCTTGAATCTTTCTTGTGAGCTCTTCATTCGTCTTCGCGCATTCAGCCGTGCGCTGCGCCACCACTTGCTCAAGCCGGGACCTGTACCCCGTCAGTTCCGCCTCGATTGCCTTGTTTTTCGTGATGTCTACGGATAGAATTAAGACTCCTGCTGGAACTGGCTCCATGTAAAGTTCAAACCAGGCTTTGGAGCCGTCGGGAAACGTGAACTCGTTTTCCATCTTGTGTGGAACACGGTTTGTCATGCAGTTTCTTAGGTTGCTAAACATCTCTGTCTTGTCAATATTAGGGTAAACTTGCATCATTGTGTAACCTATCAGTTCCTCCTTTCTTTTTCGCCCTTGCTTGGCTGCCGCCGCGTTAACGTAGACATAGCGCCAGTCAAAATCGATGATTTGGCATCCTTCAATCATGGAGTCTAACGAAATTTGAAGTTGATTCTCAACCTCTTTGGACGCTTTTTCTTTTCTTCTGCGCTCCGTCACTTCGTCTCCAGAACTGAGGACGCCCACGGTTTTTCCTTGGTCGTCGCTGACGAGAATGTTGTGAAAATTGAATGTTCGCACTTCACCGCGCCTCGTAATAAGCGAGTATTCACTGTGCACGTGCCGAAGGGAACCGTTAAGCATTTCATGGAAAAGACGTTTAGCCGCATCTCTTTCTTTTTCAACAACGAACTCGTCAAACCAGTTTTTACCTTCAACCTCCAGTTTTGAACAACCCAGGATATCGGACGCCCTCGCGTTTATGTCAGCGACTAACTCGTCACTACCAACCGCAATCATAAAGACGTCTGCTCGGTCAAAGAAAATTTGAGAATTTCTATTTTGTTTCTCCATTGTCGTTTCCCCCAGCTAAATTGTTGTTTGATGCTTGCTGCCCGGCGGCAGGCAAATACATTTGCTCGTTATACTCCATCATCATTCGGCAGGCGTTGAAGGCAGGCGTAACCGTTTTTACGGCTTCTTTAACGATCTGCATCCACCTGCGCGGGATACCTTTGCGGTCGCGGTCATAATAGAGCGGCACGATTTCGTTTTCCAACTGATTGTACAGTGATTCAATGTCTTTTCTGTCTTCTTCTTCAGGTCCGCCCGCGGCTAAATCGCCGATTGCCCACCCGTTTTTGCCGTTGTACGCCTCATCCCACCAGCCGTCCCGCACGCTGAAGTTGATTACGCCGTTCATCGAAGCCTTCATTCCGCTGGTTCCGCATGCTTCCTGCAGCCTTCTCGGGTTGTTAAGCCAAATGTCGACGCCGCGCACCAGTTCACGAGCAACATTAAGATCGTAGTCTTCAACGAAAGCAATCCGTCCTTGAAACCCTTTGTCCAACGCTGCGTTGTACACAACCTTCAAAAGCTGTTTTGACTCGTAGTCGGCGGGATGCGATTTGCCTGCGAAGATCAACTGCACGGGTCTCTCTGCGTTGGTTATGAGGCGTTTTAGCCGTTCAGCATCCGACAGAATCAAGTAGGGTCTCTTGTACTGGGTGAATCGGCGGGCGAAAGCTATTGTTAACGCGTAAGGATCCAGCAGTGAGCCCATGGCGATCACTTGCTGTGTCGTCACTTGATCTTGCGTCCAACGTTGCTGCGCCCTATCCTGGATGGAGGTTATCAGCCTTGTTTTCAGTGTTTGACGAATTTGCCATAGTTCTTCGTCTGGTACGTCGCTTAGGCACTTCCAGTACTCCTGGTTATCTTGTTCCTGAACCCATTTGGAATTAAGGTATTTTTGGCAGAGTGCAGTGATTTCGGGCGCTTGCCAACTGGGCAGGTGCACGCCGTTAGTTACGGATTTAATCGGCACGTCGTTTTCTTTTTTGTCTGGCCAAAGGCTACGCCACATGCGCCTAGTTACTTTTCCATGCAGCTTGGACACGGCATTGGCTTGACCAGCTAAACGCAACGCGAAAGCCGTAAGGTTGAATTTCTCAGGTCCTGACTCCTCGGATTGACCAAGCCTGAGGAAAAGGTCCCTGTTGATTCCCAGCGCTTCCCAAAGACCTCGGGCGTAACGGTCCAGCAACTGAAAAGTGAATACATGATGACCCGCCGCAACTGGCGTGTGAGTGGTGAAAACTGTGCATCTGCGAACGCTTTCTATGGCTTCGTCTAAGGATGCGCCGTTAGCCCGCTCTAGCCGCAAGCGCTCAAGCATCATGAAGGCAGTGTGGTCTTCGTTAGCATGCCAGACAACGGGTTCAATGTGGAGCTCCCTTAGCGCCCGCACGCCGCCGACGCCTAGAACGATGAGTTGGCGAAGCCGTTCTTCCTGGTCAGCCGTGTACAGACGCGCTGAAAGCATCCTGTCTTCAGGCTTGTTTTCATCTACGTTTGTATCCATCAGGTACAGGTTCACGCGTCCGACGTGTGCTTCCCAAACTTTAACGTAAACCACGTGTTCGGCAAGCTGAACTGGGATAAGTGGACCGCACCCGTAAGGCCAAGCGCAAGGCGTAATCGGTGCGTCAGCGAAGTTTAGCTGCGTGTAATCTTCCTGCTGTATGCCTTCAGGGGACATCCGCTGGCGAAAGTAGCCTTGGGGATACATGAACCCGACTGCCACCATGGGCAAACCGCGGTCTGACGACTCCTTGCATATGTCGCCAGCTAGCACGCCTAAGCCGCCTGCGTAGATCGGCAGCGAATTGTGAATGGCGTATTCAGCTGAGAAATAGGCGATTTGCCCGCTTGGTTTTTCCAGGCTTGTGTTGGTGCACCACTCGTGGCCTTTGGTCATTTCCTCGTCGAACTTTGCCATTACAGTGTCGTAAAGCTCCAGAAAAGCGGGGTCTCTGCTTGCCTCCTCCAGCTTTTCGTCGCTTATGCTTCGGAGCTGTTTAACAGGGTTGTGCCCGTTGGTTCTCCAAAGCGCGTAGTCGAGTGAGCGGAAAACCTGCCGTCCTTCCTCATGCCAGCTCCACCAAAGGTTGTTGGCAAGCTCAAAAAGCCTGCTGATCCGTGCGGGAAGATTGGGCGGTTGGTTTCCTTCGTACTCTGAACTCATTTTTTCTATGCATCCTATGATGAAAGAACCGAAAATGGCTTGATCAAAGACGCTTCTGCGTTCAATGTTTACTATTTCGTCGGATGGTTATAAATTTGCTTCTAAGCCCAGTTGAGTCTAAGTTGCGGCTTTCCGCTTTGGTGCGACCCATATTTACAATGGAATTTTGATGTAAATAGTAGACCCCCTCCCCCTCCCTGTCGGGTAGGTCAGGGCTTGTTTCATGTTGGTTTCTTGGTTTAGAGCCTAAATCAAGCTCAAAAGATTTCATTTTTCCGTGAAGAAAACAGAAAACTAGCCGAAAAACAGGTATAAATCCATTGATACCTGAATCCAGACGCCCTATCAAACGGCAACTCGCTTCAGGCAGCGCTTGTTTCAAGGAGCTTTTTACGTTTAGGGTTTGAAGCTTGTTGCGTGTTGCGACTTTGATAGGGGCGGATTGCGACTTTCAATGTTGACTCAATGTTGACGTTATTGTTGGTTACGGGCGCGGCGGTTTTCTCGGCGCCAGGCTCGGTTTTGCCTGGTTTTCGGTTTTCAAGGGTTAACTCAATAGCATTAATAGAACTTGGTGGGTTGCAAGAAATGATAGTTGAGAAACTGTATGTGCAGTAATCGAACGTGTAAAGATCCTAACAGAGGCGTGTCAAGCGGGTATAAGCCATGCCCCATTTGCAAAGGCTGGGGGTTGTAGTCTTTTTAGAATTCTGGGTATAGCCAATTGGTCTTGTTCCTGAGGAAGATTTAGAGAAGGGCGAGGAAATTCAATCATAGCATTTTATGGTAATCTAACGCGAGTAAAATGTCTTATACAATGTAATCGCAGTTTGAACAATGGTACCTATTGTCTTTTCGGTACCTAAATCCATTATGACAACTGTTACATTCTTGTGCCTCATATTCGCATAAAGGATAGTTACTGCATCTGTAAAAGAATCCATACGAATAAGGTCGCTTAATCATTTTACCAATTTCGCAATTGGGACAAAGCATAGATTGATTATTGCTAGATTTAATGTTGACCTTATACTCTTCATTTTCAATCTCTTTAATAAATTCTGAAATATCAAATTCATCTTCAACAACCAAATAAACATGTTTTTTCGCCCGAGTTGTGGCGACGTAAAAAAGTCTCCTTTCTTCAGCATATGGATACGGTTTGTCTTCCTTCGTCGATACTAAGTCTAGTATTGGGTCATCTTCAATCTTGTTTGGAAAGCCGTGTTTTCCGCCTTTCAGACCTACAATTATAACGTAGTCCCTTTGAAGCCCTTTTGACCTATGAATTGTCATATAATCAATTTTCAGTTTTCGATGTGCTGTTTGCAATTTTTTCAGTTCGATAGGCTTTAATTTTTTGTATCGTCCTAGAATTAAGATTTCGTCGCCTTCTCGCTTTTTCTCAATTTTAGAGAGAATATCATCTAACCCATTTGAACCCTCATTTCTTATTACAGAAACTGCAGGAGTGCCTTTATTGTCGCCCATTATACTGGTTATCTTTTTGGGGATTTGGTTTGTATTTTTCAATATGAATTTGGTGGTAAAATCGCATAATGACTGGTCGAACCTAAATGTCTGTGTAAGATAGCAACAGTCTCCACTGAATTCAAAGTTGTTTGAAAATTTGAGCAAAATCGAAACGTCTGCTCCACTGTAACTATAAATTGATTGCCAATCATCACCCACACAAAAGATTTTACAGTTGCTTTTGTCTTGTAATGTTTTTATAAGCCTGTATTGATTTTGGGATATGTCTTGGAATTCATCGACTAGTATGTATTTGAATTTTGGCAGATACTTTCCTTCTTCAGTCAAAGTAATAGCTTCATTTATCATGTCGTTGAAGTCACGTTGTTTTGGTGTGAAGGCGTTAAGATATTCAGAATAGTCTTGCAAAACATAGGAAAATATATCCAGAAAAACCATAGCTCTTTTGTCCTTAGGGCTGAGTCTATTTCTGAGGTCTGTAATTTTTTCGCCAGTCGATTTGTACAAATTGAGAAATTTTGATAATAAATAAGAGAGCGGTGCAACCCTACCTTTCTCAATTAGTTTTTGAAAAATCATTTCATTTGGGATAGGATTAAATTCTACCCCTTTCTCAAGCAGTTTTTCCTTTAAGACTTTTAAAAGAATCCCTTTCTTTTTCTGATAACTATAGGTTTCAATTAGAGTGGTTCCATGTCTCTTATGAGTGTCCCGCTTTTCTAGCATTTGGGTCCAATATTCGTCTGGGTCTTTGTAAATTCGCGAAGGTGTATGATTTTCACCAATTCCAAAATGTTCGATGTATAATTTGTATTTCGGAAGATAAAAGTCGGGGTGATAAGATTTATAGTCAGGTGTGCCTGTTTCGGCTTGGTATAGCGGTTCGTATTCATAATCAATTCCGTTTAAGAACAGGAAATTGGCGATTTCACATTCCTCACAACTTTTGAGTTTCTTACCATCAAGTGTGCGAGGCTCGTATTCTCGCATAAATTCAATGTATTCGTCCATTGATTTGAAATCGAAAAGGCTCCTGTAATTAACTTCTAATTCTTTCAGAAAGTAATCCTTAATTTTTTCTTGAAAATTCTTGTCTTTAGCTCTTTGCGCTATGAAATCTGAGATCTTTTTTCTGAAGGCTATTTTATCTTTCGCAAGTTCAGAGACTGTATAAGAGTCTACGTCTCCACATTCAAGAGCAATGTGTCTTCCAAGACCGTGAATTGTTCTTACGTTTTCACTATATCTTTCACCGACACGCTCTTTAATTGTATCTTTCACTTCAACTCCATATGCAAGGCAAAGAATCTCCTCGGGTTTAATTCCTTTCTTATTGAGGTAGGCAGCTTTTCCAGCAATTGTTGTAGTTTTTCCTGAGCCCGCTCCTGCAATTACAAGTTCAGCATATTCGTCGGTTATTATTGCGCGTCTTTGTTCGTCAGTTAGAGGAAAATCGCCGAAATTGTCAAAAAAATCTTTATACTTTTCTAGCTCTTTCTTGATAAACTCATTGTTGCGTGTCTCGATAATTTGGTCACCATTTTTAAAAATTACTTCAAGATATTCAATAGTTTTTGGCTCTATGCGAAATGAAATAAGTGCTCTGAATTCATCTAATAATGAAGCTATTGGAAACCATGTGGCTATGTAAGAAGATAGTTCTTTTTTGCTGACAAAAGATTCTCTCTTAATCAAGAGGTCAAAATCTTTTTCTGCGTCTAATACCAGTTTGCCAAGCCGAATAAGAAGAGAATCACGAATTGTTTCCTCTTTTACTATTTCTTCATCTAAATCTTTCCATATTAGAAACCCAATTAACGCAATTTTTAGCTTGTTTTTAAGTTTTCTCCTTTTCTCCAAATAGCCTAAGTTATCGTTTAATCGTCTTAGCTGACCAATGTCTTCACCAATCTGCCTCATAATGAAAATCAATTTATCTAAATGAGAAACTTGGTTTAAGTTTTTGCATTGTCTTCATGGTCTAAACTGTGAGGTTTTCGCGCGTGCGTAACGTTTGGCTTTTGCGTGTCCGTTCGGCGCGCAAGCGAGAGCGCAGCGCGCTAACGCTTTGTTTTTCCTTCTCTATTTTAAAATAATAACAATTAGATTGCCTTCGTTAGTAGGCAATAATTATAATAATCAGTGACTTTGAAAGTAGCAAGGGGCACGACTAATAATGGGCGGAATTTTGGACACCCAAATTCGTTCAGGGAAAGACATCCGAGAGCTTTTAAAGTACTATATTGGTAATTCTTTAGCCCCTAATAGTCCTTCTAAAATGCAGTGTACCTATGAGGGTTCAAGGATATGGGAAATCGACTTACGCTATAGACATGGGATTTTTGTTAATTTGAACAGCGAAAGTGAGTTTCTTGATCATGTTTCCGATGCCCTCAGTTGTTGTGGTGCTTTCGATATTTCTTTAAGTATGGATTTGGAAAGCAAAAATCTGAGCGATTCGGACTGGAAGAATTGGTTTCTCGATAAGGTAGCAAGTAAAACTATGGTCGTTGACACCAATTTTGTTATTAGGCATTACTTTTCAAGCATAATAGTACCTCATTTCAGTAAAGAAGAGTTAACTAAAATGTCTCTTCAAATGCCCAGAATGGTGATTTTAGAAATTGAAAGATTGGGTAATGCGAAAGAAAATAAACATGGAAAAAAGCACACATCAGACAATAAATTAATTGAAGAAAAAGAGAAACGGATAGCGTTTTATGCTACAAAGGAAATTTACGACTTAAGAAAACTGGTGAATTATGATTTAATTCCCATGTATGACCCATCCTCAATCGTTGAGTTCGCCGAAAGGGAAGGAAAAGGTTTTGGTGATGCTTGGATAAGGAAGGAGATTCATGATATGATTGGGCATCATCATAAGGGGTTCGATTCAGAAAAAATAGTATTATTAACTTGTGATTTAATGAATTCTATGGCAGCCGAGGCAGAAGGTCTTGCTTCTTGCTATTTTAGTAGGCTTCCGAAAAGTGAATTTAATCTGAGTGGTTATGAAGGCCAATTTTCTGATTTCTTTGTCTCAAACGCTGTTATTTTTGGCGCTGTAAATATTGACCTATCGGCAAGTAGCGGAGAGATAATGGATTCATTTAGTGTTGAGGGTGCTTGGAATGGAAAAACAACATCCGAGTGGTACTCTGATTCTTTAAGATTAAAGTGGCGAAAAATTAGTAAAAGATAAGAAAGCGCAAGCAAAACTCGCCAACAAAGGATTGCTATACAGAGCAAACGGAGAGTGTTACAGCCTACGCTGGCTTCTTTAAGTACCAAACACCGTTTAGTTCGCGCTATGTGTCGCAAGTTTTATGAGCAAATAGCAAGAATATGCGAGTAGGCGACCTGTAGAATGAAAGCATGGACAGCGATAGGTGCAATTTTTTCGCTTATCGGCTTTGTGGTTCTAATCGTCGGTGTAGCCAGAATAGTTCAAGTGGAATCACTTTACAATCAATTAGGAGCGAGTCAGTATCTTGGTTCACTAGAGAACACGGTGATTTGGAGTGCCTCCGAGTCTTACATTGTCGGGTCCATTATTTGTTTTATCATTGGTGGCGTTGGTTTTGCCGCAGGTTCAAGTGCAAACTCAAACAAACCCGTTTCTCCGGCTGCTCCACATCCAGTTAATTATTGGCAACCACAACCTCCTCCGCCGCCCCAACAAGTCGGAGCGGTTAAGTACTGCTCTGCATGTGGTTCTCCCAATCCGAAAGAGAACCAGTTTTGTGGACGTTGCGGAAAAAGATTCATAGAACAAAGCACAGAACAAAATACGTTTAAACTTACATAGTAGTCTGCCTCTTGTTTATGGATTGAGGTATCAGCAATCTGGATGGGTATCAATAGCTTGGCTGTTTTTTTAATCGTTGTTTCTTCATAGGCGTTTCGTTTCATCCATAGCATTATGTTGATAATGTTCATATTAGACGGAGATGCTGTTTTAAGAGCGGGGGATGATGTCGCCGTCCCAGTCTGATTGGGAAATATGAAGATTGAAAATTGACAGACCCCAAAAAGATTTTAGAAAAAGGTCGCATAAAGCTCAAGATGCATTCATTTTTTATAATCCCTCACTAATATGCTTCCATCTACTGGTGCACCTGTAGAATGGCGAGGATGCGGAAAAGCGCGGTTCAGATTCGGTTTGAAATCTTAGAGTACCTGTTCTTTAACTCGAAGGCTCAGCTTAGGACTGTGATTTGGCGGAAATCCACGAACCTTTCTTACGACGATTTTCTTAAGCATTTGCTGTTCCTTGAGGATAAGAAGCTGGTGAAGGAGACAGCGGAGGGGTACTGTTCGTTAACTGAGCAGGGCAGGAACTTGTACGTTGACCTGCGCAAGTCGCTTCCGTCAATCTTGTAAGGGTTCACTTGTGGTGCATCAGGTATAAAAAACAAAACAACGGTGAAATAGGCAGGAAACAAAAATGGCTAAAGAAAACCACGAAGACAAGCAGTACCCAGTAAGGTCTCTGCATGACTTTCTTTTCGAGTTAGATAAGGAATGGACTAAATTTCGAAACGGAACCCTAATCGGGCTTGCATCCTCAGCAATCCTGTTCATAGTCGTCGTTTGGCTCATATTGAGAACCCACCATTTCGGGCTTGGATTCGTGGGTTTTATACTGCTAATACTTGCAGCTGTCGTCTTAGGCTACAGCATCTACGCGATGGTCGCGCAGTATCGGTTCCTCAACAAGTGGGAACGCCGCATCGGCTTGCTTCTGCACACGGAAGAGCAGATGCTGTCCGAAAAGCTTGACGAGAACAAAGCTGACAAAGCTTAGTGTACATTTTAGGTGCACATCAAAAGTGCGGCTCCCTTTTTAAAGACGCCACCAAGCTGCTAGTATGGAAGCAGTTTGGAGGTGAAAGATGAAATGGTCACCTTAAGCAAAAAAAGTAAAATCATAATCGCCGCGGTAGCAGCCATCGCAATCGTTCTGATGGTAACCGTGCCCTACGTAAGCGCGCAAACCATTGCCAACAACGCAGCATCAAACATTAAAACTCTGCATGCCCGAGGAAACATCTACCAAAAAGTCGACAGCAACACGTTAAAGTATTATCAAGCCAACTTGACCCTGACTCTTCAGCCGACGTCAACCGGCGGCAACGCAAAGCTTTTTGACGTTACAGGCGGAACACTGGTTGTGGCAAACGGCGTCACGTACACTTTCACAGGCGGAAACGGCGGAGTGTTGACGGGCAGACACGCGGTTCTTTTGCAGGCGCAGGGAACCGACCCAGACGGGCAGCCAGTGACGCTTAAACTTGCAGGGCAATACAGCTACTCTTGGCTCGCAGGACGAGTCGCGTTGAAAATCGGCGCCAAACTGCAAACAGCCGACGCCAACTACACCCTCCTGATGCTTGCACCGATCTAAAACAGCTTTTTTTAGAGCAATTTTTTTCTTTATCGCTCATCGTTTAAAGGCTTCAGCGGCTTCCCAAGTCACCTTTGCTTAAGCCCAAGTTCTTTCGAGACGACACTGCACTTGTCGTTGATGATGAAGATGATGATGACACAATTGTTTTCCACAAACCCAAAGAACTAGCCCCGATGAGAGCTGTTGTTGATGATGAAGGATAGTTTTCCTTCTTGAAAAACTTCAAAGACCAAGCAAACGAAAAGAAAAATGGATTGCGCTTTTCAGGCTTAGACAGGTGTCGGCGTTGACGGCTGAGGAAGAGGCGTTGCCTGCGGCGGCTGTTCCTGCTTGGGTTGAATTTGGAAGAATGCCCATGCTAAAAGCACCACTGCAATCCAGATTATAACGTAGCCTATGAATATTATTGAAAGCAAAGCGCCTATGATTAGCACCAGAGCGGCGGTTGAGAACAATGTCACGCCTGTTTTTGCCGCGAGGCTTTTCAGGAATCGGTTGGCGAAGAAAGATGCAACCACAAGGAAAGCCCACATGACCGCGTTCACCCCGAACAATGCGCCCGCAACCGCAAGTTCCGTGCCACGCGTCAAGTTAGACCTGTCAGCTTTTGTGCCGACAAAAGACGAGATAGTTGACCAGCTTCCGTTCCACGTGGGATAAAGTTCATGAAGTAAATTTGTCAAAGTTGACGTGAAAAAAACCACATAGACAAGCGCCAAAACCGCAACCACCACGCCAGCTATCACCGCTATGAAACTGTACAGAGAATTATTGTACAAGCCTTTCTCCTGATAGACCTTGCTTAAGCCGCCAAGACCGACCAAACCCAAAATTGCGCCCACCAAAACAATCACGCCGCAAGCTACGCTTAAGAAACCTACGCCTGCTAACGTGCCCCCAATTGCAGCCGCTGCTCCCACAACTATGAGTATTGCGCCTGCGCCGGCTAAATTCTTGCTTGAGTCAAGAGACACTGTTTTACACCCATTTTGGGGTTCTTTCTCCAGGAATAAAAGCTTTTGCATGCCGCACCAAGACTGATCCTAAAAGGATGTTGTTCCCTATGCAATAAAGTCAATGAAAGTTTTGAATCCTCAGATCAGTCAGGAAAAACCCCGCGAGCCAGTTAGGCAGCGTATTTTTTTTTCGCGTGAGCCGTTAAGGGATTGCGCGGGTTGCGTGAGGTTTTCTGGCGGCTTTTTGAGTTTTTGGAGTTAACTTAAATTACGTTGTTTGTTATACATGGAATAAGGCGCTGATTCATGTCGGATGAAAAAGGGAGCGCGGTGAAACCTGAGGCGCGTAAATCTGTAGAGTTGCCCTGCGGCTGCGTTTACCAAGACAACGGGTGGATGCTTATGCGGATTAACGAGTGCGAGTACCACAGGCGCAGGCGAACGACCAAGCGTCCGTACCGGCCTAAAGCTGAATGCGTAAGACCATAAACGGAATCTGAAGCCCATGCATCAATACTACAATCGGGGTTTTTCCCACAAGAGATTTAACAGCCAAAAAGGATGTTGAAGGCACATTGACAACCAAAGAATCAGCCCCGAAACAGAAACAGGCGCGTTCAAGAGGGATACTGAGAATCGTTCTCGAAGTCATCTTCATGGTGGCGATCTTAGCAGCCCTATTCTGGTATGTCGGCGTAGGTTCCCTGTACAACGCCCTCCTCCACATTAAAGTCCAGTACCTTCTTCTTGCTTTCCTGATGTATTTTTGTATAAACCTGCTTTTCACGGTGCGGCTGAGACGAGTCCTGAGTAAAAACGGCGTAAAAACAACTTTCGGCAAAACATTGCTCGCCCAATACGGTGGCATGCTGACGAGCGACGTTACTCCTGGGCGGTCAGGTTACATTTTGACGCCCGTTTATTTGCTTGATCAAAATGTTCCAACGTCAAAGAGTCTTTCAAGCGTGCTGGGGATCCAAACGTTCGAGTTTCTCATTAAAGTTATCGGTGGAATAGGCGCTGTAATTTACCTTGTAAAGTTTGTTCCGTCAACCGTTTGGAATAAATTGTTCCCAACCCAGATTCTTGGAGTCAACGTGGCATTGCTGATCGCGGCGCTTGGCATCGCTTTAATGATGACTGGAGCAATCGTCCTTGCGCTTTTCACATGGTCCAAACGTGCCATCTCAATATTTGACCGAATCGCAAAATCCAGATTGCTGAAAAGGTTCACGGGCAGCTTAATGGGGAAGCTTGAAGAATACAAAGCAAGCGCCCACAGCACTGGCAGAGCAATTCCCGAAATAATCATCTTAACCATGGCGTGCTGGATCATAAAAGGTTTTGAATGGTACTTTTTAGGCTACGCATTGGGAATTACGCAGATCCCGTGGATAGCGTACTTCCTAATTCACCCGTTGGTTACCGCTTTGGCATTTGTTCCTATAACTCCCGCTGGTATTGGCGTGCAAGAATTCGGAATTATCGGCATTTTCGGGCTGGTACTTAACGTCCCTGCCAATCCACAACTGATACCGACAATCGCCGCTTTCGCTTTACTTGCGCGTGGCTTGCTCATATTTGAAGACTTAGCAGGCGTGCCCCAAATCGTAAGGTCAACAAGCCTCATTTTTACTCGCAAAAAGCCTGATGGACAGCTGGAACCTAAGCCGGGCGGTTCCCAAGCGAGCCCAGTTTAGAAAGCGCTTTTTAACTCTATTTTTTATTGTAGTGACAGAAAGGAAGTGTCATTTATGACCGCTGAATTTGCGATAAGGCTGACGAAACCAAATGATGCACCCATGCTTAGGGAAATTGCAGTTCTGTCTTTTTCCAAGTTTATGGGGTTCTTTGCCGTTCAAAGCCTATTTTCGGGCGAGGGGCAGGTGCTGGTCTGTGAGGCGCAGGGAAAAGTGGTTGGGTTTGCTAAGCTGATTGATTTCCAAATAGCCCGTGTCAAATTCGGCTGCATTCTCTGGATTGCCGTTCACCCGAGCTTTCGCCGAAAAGGAGTTGCAACTGCGCTTACGGCTCAGGGCATTTTGCGTCTCAAACAGGAAGGTGCGAAAGCTGTGTTTGCTTCCGTCCAAAGAAGAAAAACTGGCGCCTTGACTGTTATGATGCGAAACGGTTTTCGAAGAGTGGGGTTTCGGGAGCTTTGGCGGCTTTTCGGCTGGCGCGTCTTCGAGATTTACGGTGATATTTGGTTGGCTCCGGGCGAAGTCGTCTTGATACATGATTAATCGGCGTGAAGACCGTTCAAAGTTTAGATTTTTTTGGGTCAACAAAATTTATATCTTATGAGACGGTAAAGCAAAAGGTGAACTTTTGTGGCGTTAATGAAAGCGATTCAAGTTAGTGCTCCTGGTGGAGATTTCAAGTTAGTTGAAAAGGAGATTCCTGAGCCGAAGGAACATGAGGTTCTTCTTAAGGTTCAAGCCTGCGGCGTTTGCCATGGAGACGCCATCGTTAAGGAAGGTTATTTCCCCGGGTTGTCATATCCGAGGACACCTGGTCATGAGGTTGTCGGCACCATTGTCAAGTTAGGTTCTGAGTCGCATTATTGGAAGATTGGTCAAAGGGTCGGTGTAGGCTGGCGTGGTGGGCACTGTATGCATTGCAGGTCTTGTCTGAAAGGGGACATTTGGGCTTGTGAGAGTCCTTTGGCGACGGGCATTTCAAGTGACGGCGGATACGCCGAGTACATGGTCGCCCGAATGGAGGTGCTGACCGCGATTCCTGAAGAGCTAAGCTCCGTGGAGGCGGCGCCGCTGCTCTGTGCAGGTGCAACTACCCTTGGTGCATTGAAGAGTAGTCAGGCTAAGGGCGGCGATTTGGTTGCGATCCACGGCTTAGGCGGGCTGGGTCATTTGGCGTTGCAGTTCGCGGTTAGGCTTGGCTTGAAGGTTGCGGTGATTTCTCGCGGAGCGGAGAAAGAGGTGTTAGCCCGTAAGCTTGGCGCGCATATCTACATTGATTCAAACACGAAGAACGCCGCTGAAGAATTGATGAAGATGGGTGGGGCACGAGCCATCTTCTGCACTGCGCCGAACAGCAAAGCCATCTCGGAGCTCGTCGGCGGCTTGGCGCGAAACGGTCAATTGATAATTATCACCTTTGTCAATGAGCCGATGCAGATTTCTCCCGTGCAGCTTATGCGCGCCGTGCGGTCAGTGAGCGGCTGGATCGGGGGAAACGCGGCTGACACCTTGAACTTCAGCGTTCTCACGCATGTTGTTCCGATGGTTGAGGTGTTTCCGTTGGAGCAAGCCGCCGTGGCTTTTGACCGCATGATGACGGCAAAGGTTCATTTCCGAGCAGTCCTAAAGGTAAGTGAGGGTTAAGCATGAGTGAAACGTTAAGAATTATTCAAGAAAGGCAATCCGCGCGGGTACCCTTTGACAAAAACCATCCCGTGCAGAGTGAAGACTTGTTGAAGATTCTGGAAGCAGCAAAGTGGACGCCTACAGCGCATAACATGCAGAACTTTGAGATAATCGTCGTGGATGACGCGGCGGTGTTGGAGAAGATCGGAAATATCAAGTCGCGCATCTCCGAAGAGTTTCTGCGGGAAAACTACGAGCAGCTTTCTTTTTCAAGAGAGGAGTTGCTGAAGAAGAAAACTGGGATTTTGGGTGCGATGTTTCCGCCTGAATGGGTTGACCCTGCCAAAATATCTGAAGCCGTCAAGAAAGCGTCGCCTATGCCAATATCGCAGTCGATTCGAGGCAGCCCGACGCTTCTGATCGTTGTTTATGACTCGAGGAAAAGGGTGCCTGCTTCCCACGGTGACATCTTGGGTTTCATGAGCCTCGGCTGCCTTATGGAGAACATGTGGCTTATTGCGCAGTCTTTAGGCATTGGTCTCCAGATACTCAGCGCCTTCTCTGCTCCGCTTGTTGAAACGGAAATTAAGAAGCTTCTCGGTGTTCCAGACTACATGAAGATTGCTTACACATGCCGCTTAGGCTACCCCACAAGCGCCGGCAAATACCTACGAGTCCGCAGAGACATAGAAGACTTCACACACCACAACAAATTCGGAAACAAGGGAATCTAAGTAAAAAATCCCCTCCCGATTCCTTTATACAAACCAAATTGATTAACCATAATAGTTTTGTTTGCTTGCCCAGTCTTTGGAAATGGAACTAATTTTTTTTTAGAAACAAAAAAAAGGGAAAAATGGTTTTTTTGGCTCCCATTTTATGGACGTTTTCTGTATAGTAGCAGTCCGACTATGACTATTACAATTATTATGGCGATTACTCCGGCAACCATGTAGGTCATCAAATCTGTTGTTGTTACCAGGTTCGAAGCAGGTGTAGATGTCGGTGCAGGTGTTGGTGCTGCTGCGCTTGCGTAAAGGTGGGTTTCAGCTGATGATCCGTAGTATGCGCTTGTCCCCGGGAATGCTGCATATATTGTGAAGTTGCCTGGTATATCTGGAGCCCAAGATATGCTGTAAGAGCCTCTGCTATCGGTTGTCGCTGTGCCTATTACCCTGGTGTTGCCGTTAGAGTCCAAGACGCTGACAACGACTGGGACTCCGGTGAAGTTGGTTGGTTCTGCCTGCTGCTGATACACGTACTCCATCCATTGAGTCATGCTTGCATCGGAAGCGCATGGAACGCCGTTCGGGAAGTCAGCCGCCTGCGCAGTTTGTTTTGTGCCTGGAGATATGTCCATTACTGTGCCCTGTATGACCACTTTAGTGCCAACTATAGCAGCTACATTGGGTGCCGTAACGGTTGTTTGGCTGGGTCCTTGACCGACGCAGTATAGTTGCCCGTCGTAGTCATTGTCGAATACCGCATTGCCGTCTGCGATAGCAATTGGCTGCATTGAAGTTCCAAGTCCTGAAGCAGACCAGTCTGAAAGTGTCCAAATTTCTTGTCCAGTGGTAGCGTTAAGAACACGCATCTGTTCTCCTTTGTACAGAGGTGTGTTTGGCGAATGTTCACCAGCATAGGTGAAAACCATTCCGTCAGCAAAGGCCGTAATATGGGTTGGATAATTACCCCATGGTCCATTGATACCCATGCCTGTGCTGTTTCCTTCGCCGCCATTACCGTATGTCCACAGCAGAGTTCCGTTAAGCATTGAATAGCAGTAAACTATGCCGCCGTATCCCGCTACGTAATAGTTTCCGTACGCTGGCAAGCCTTCTCTTGAACTGTAGTATTGGAATCCGTTTTGAGCAATCGAGCTTGGTCCCCAAACCAAGTTGCCAGTGGTAAGGCTGTAAGCAAGTCGCTGGCCAGTCTCCTGATATGTCATGGCAAACTCGTTAGTAACTGGGTCCATTGGTTGCGTGCATAACATTTGGGTAAGGTTGCCTGACGGCGCAGGGTATTCCTGAAGCCATAATAGTTGACCTTGAGAACCTGCCTTGTCGCTTAGACACCACATTGTCCACGGGTTCGAGTTCGGGTTTGACTCCGCAATGATCGCAATGTTGCTGCTGGCGCCGAGGATAAATTCGCCTGGGATGACGCCGACGATGTGCGGGGCTGCCAGGTTGCCTGAGGTAACTGCCGATGGGAAAGCTCCGTCTAATTTTGCCGAAACTGTTACGTTGTATGAGTATGCATAGGCTGCTCCTGCGTTGATTGAGAATCCTGAGCCGACTGGGAATTCAGGGATTCCTGCTCCAGCTGACCCAATAGGTGCCCCGTTAAGCGGGCTCGTCATTGCCGCTGTGTCGTTCCATAAAGCCACCCACCCAGTTTGCGTGTTGACGTTGTAGCTGAATTGGTAAATCAGTATGTTGCCCATGTTGTCGTAAGCTTGGGTGCCTGAAGGAACACTTGTCAGGTTAAACAATGCCTGTGCAGTGAACGCGTTGTAAGCCTCCCATGTGGATCCAGCAGTCACCCAAAGAATGCCTCCTGGGCTTCCGTACTGGTTCGGCAATTGAATGTCGTCAAGTTGAGCGAAGCTCGGGTAGAAGCTAGTGCTAGACCAGAGTGTTTGGCCAGTAGCTAAAGATACTGCCATTTCAGGTCCGCCGCTTCCAGCTTCACCGTTCGGCTCTTGATAGTAGAGTACTCCCTGCATAATTATCGGGCTGCTGAATCTCAGGTTGTAGGACATCCCAAAGTAGTATGTTGCTCCAGCGTCAACTGCGTCTGCACTGTTGCCGAACTGAGTTACTGTTCCGCCTTCTAAGCCGCCGTACTCTAAAGGTTTAGTCCACATTATGTGCGCAGTCATGGGCGCAGCGCCGTTTTGCTGCCAATAGTTAGACACTGATGCTCCAGCTAGCCAGTTTGATGCTATAGACTCCCATGCTTGGTTTTCATCGTATATTGGGCGAGTCCAGTAAGATGTCGGAAGGGGATTTTCAGGATATGTAGGGATAGGCTGCTGTTGAACGGTGAATGTCATCGTCGCGTTGCTAGGTAAATAAAGGTCTCCGCTAGTTGCGGGAAGCCCCACTTGAGCAGGTGACGGTCCGGTGCCAGTGTATGTTTGTCCAGGGTAGCTGAAAAACACGGTGTACGTTCCAACTTGGGTTGGAGTGAAGGCAAAGTACTGTGATGATGTTGGGTCGCTGACGGTTGGAAATGTTTCTGTCACTGTTGTATTGTTGGGTTGAGTTATGGTAAATTTGTAGTTTTGTGGTCTAATGTTATTTGTTAATAGTGCTCCTGATATGACCTGATTTATCCAGCCGAATATGAGCATTTGCTGATTTATGCCGCATGGGTCAGGTGACGCGTCGACAAACGCGTACGTCGTGATTAACCATGGCGGCGAATGTGCGTGAGCAGTTTGCATCGTCATCATTGAACCTACAGCAGAAATAGTTAGAATCGCCGTGATAAGAATAGCCAAAGTTTTACTTTTCAATTTTTGCAATTTCTCTTTCTCCTTAAATCATATTTCGCTTTGAGAAGAAGGTTAGCAAAATACCTCTTTCTCAAAATCCTGTATTTAAGCGATTTACTTAAAAGAGTTGCGTATAATTTGCGTATCGGACTAGTTCAATTAACATATTAAATACATTCAAAATGGTGTTCTGTACCATGCCTTATTTGTCTTCAAATACCCGTGTCTATTGGAGTTGAAACATGCTACCTTGATCGCTTGGCTTCATGACTTTTTAGGAATCTTGGTTGCCAGATCTGCTCAGAATTGAATTAATCTCCATTTTATTTTCAGGGTTTCTTCATGGAATTTAACGCCCTTTCTTTTGTCAATATTTAAATGTAAGTGGAGTACTTTATAGAGAACTAGCTCGGGGTAGTATGGGAGAACAGACAGCGGTAGGAGAGAGCATACTTTGCCTATTCGATGGCGCGTCCTCGCATATTAGCCACTATCAACATGCTTTTTATCGCTTTGAGCGTCTGCACAGCTTTTCCTTAGGCTTTTTTGTGCGCGTTGATGAAGCGTTTTCGAGCTGTGACAGTTACGAGCTTGGCTCAAACCCTGAAGCCGCTTTAATGTTCAAACAGGAAAGTGACAATGGAGAAATGCTGCATGATTATTGAAGCCATAATCGCCTTCATAATAATTTTCATCTGCACGTATGTGATTTACAGTTTAGGCAAACGGTCCGCGCCTAAAACCACCGTAAGTGAAAATGAACAGGGTTCATACGCCTGCGGAGAAAAGGCCACGTTCCACGGGCTAAGAATCAACGTGTCGCTTTACAAATACCTGATTTACTTTGTGATTTTTGATTCAGCCGTATTAGTTCTTGCTTTTGCGGCTTTCGCATTAGCCAGTACCAACCCGTACATCTTGATTCTTTATCTTGGCATAATTCTTGCCGCGGGCTTGGTTCTTTTGGAGGGAGGTAAAGAATAAATGCCAGGCACAATAACGTGGGCACGAGTAAAGTCCCCTTGGGTTCTGCATTTTAACTCAGGCGCCTGCAACGGATGTGACATTGAAATCGTCGCCCTTCTGACGCCGAAATATGACGTTGAACGCTTCGGCATAAAACTTGAACCCTCACCGAGACACGCCGACGTTCTTCTGGTAACGGGCTGCGTCACACAGCAATGTGCGGAACGCTTGAAACGGGTTTACGACCAGATGCCCCAGCCTAAATTCGTCGTAGCCATCGGAGCATGCGCGTGCAGCGGCGGAGTCTTTGAAGGAAACTACAACGTAGTCGGCGGCGTCGACAAGGTAATTCCAGTCACGGCTTACATACCAGGATGCCCACCGCGTCCAGAAGCACTCATAGACGGGGTCGTTAAACTCTTGAACGCTTTAAACCCGCCTAAACCCAAGAAGCAGCCGAAGCAGGCTAAAGTTCCAAAGGAGGAGGCGAAACCAGCTGCTGAACCGCAGGTTGTTGTGGCTGCGCCTGAAGCTAAACCCGTAATAGAGGAGGCAAAACAAGATGCTAAAAAGTGATGTAGACATAGTAAAAGTGATTGAATCTAAATTCGGCGACAAAGTGCAAATTCAGCTAGGGCTGCTCGGCACAGCAGCAGTAAACACCAACGGATTGCACAGAGAAATCCTCAAAGCAATGGTAGACGCAGATGAGAAAACAGGCATCACCGCCATAACAGGCGTGGACCTAGGCGCGAACTTGGGCGTCATATACCATGTTCACACGGCAAAGGGCTTCTTTGGATTGCGCGCTGAAGTGCCAAAAGAAAAACCGAGAATCCAGACGATAACCGACATCATCCCAGGCGCAGCCTTCCATGAGTTGGAAGTCACCGACTTTTTCGGCGTGGTTTTCGAGGGCAACGAGCTTAAAGGTCACTTTCTCCTGTCCGAGTACTGGCCTGAAGGGATTTACCCGCTGAGAAAGAACGTTAACCCCGCCGAAGTGAAACTTAACCCTGCGCCGCCAGAGGAAAAGATGCATGAAGACAGGAAAATTGTAAAGTTCATCATCGGACCCCAGCACCCCGCGCTTCTAGAGCCTGAAAAATTCGCGGTAACCGTGGATGGAGAGGTCGTCACGAAAGTTGAACCCAGAATCGGCTACGTCCATAGAGGCATAGAAAAATCAGCTGAGTCACGAAGTTACATCCAAGACATTTACCTGGTTGAACGGGTCTGCGGCATCTGCAACCCATGCCACGCCTACGGCTTCGTCGGCGCCGTCGAAAAGATCCTGAAAACTGACGTTCCGCCCCGAGCTAAATACCTAAGGGTAATATCGCTTGAGCTTAACAGGCTGCACAGTCACCTTCTCACACTTGGACACGCGGGGCTGGAAATCGGCTACGAAACGTTGTTCCAGTACTTCTGGAGAGACAGAGAACCCATCATGGACCTCATCGAGTTAACCAGCGGCAACCGCGTTTACGCTTCGTTAATGACTATAGGTGGGGTGAGACGAGACCTCAAAGACACCGACGTCCCCAAAATCAAAACTACACTGGCGGAGCTGCGAAAGAAGCTGCCGTTTTACAGGAAAGTCTACACGGAAGAGCCCTCGATCAGAGCCAGGATGCAAAACGAGGGCGTACTCTCACGGGCTGACGCGATTAAACTGTGCGTTGTCGGACCAGTTGCACGCGGTTCAGGCTACGATATTGACGTGCGCAAAGATGATCCTTACGAGGCTTACGGTGAAATTCCATTCAAAGAAATAGTTTACGACAGCGGCGACACTTGGGCCAGACAGAACGTGCGCATGGATGAACTGGAGCAAAGCATCAACATAATCGAATACGCGCTAGAACACATGCCGAAAGGCCCGTTCCGCGTGGATGTTTCAAGGTACGTTCCGGCGGGCGAAGCAATCAACCGCGTGGAAGCCCCAAGAGGCGAACTGTTCTACTACGTCAAAGGCAACGGAACCGCCTCGCCTGAACGCGTCAAAATCCGCACTCCAACTTACGCGAACATCCCGGCGTTCCTCAAAACAGCGATAGGTGAGAACATAGCGGACGTTCCACCGAACTTTGTCAGCTTGGACCCATGTTTCTCATGCACGGACAGGTGACATGAATGGCTGTCGACTTTTGGCTGATCGAGCGAATACTCATCTTCCCAGGCTTCACGTTCATTCTGCTGCTGACATTGTTCTGCGACTGGGTAGAACGGAAAATCGAGGCACGCATACAAAACCGCGTTGGACCGCTGGTCGCGGGGCCAATCGGGCTTTTTCAGCCAATGGCTGACTTCATAAAACTGCTGACCAAAGAAGAAATCGACCCTAGAGACGCGAAGAAAACCGTTTTCAAGTTTGCGCCTCTCGTAGCCTTCACTATCATGGTTTTCGCCATGTGCTTCCTGCCTATCGACGGGGCAAGCGTGATTTCTTCGGGCGGCTTTAACGGCGACTTGATCGTCATTTTAACGTTCTCAACCATAGCAAGTTTCCTGTTGTTCCTTTCAGGGTGGGCGTCCAGCAACCCTTACGGCACAATCAGCTCGGCAAGAGTTCTGACGCAGTTTTTAGGCTACGACATACCGCTCTTCATAATTGCATTAACCCCAGCTTTCATCGCTGGAAGCCTCAGCATATTTGCCATAGCAGGGTACCAAGTCAATAAAGCTGTGCCCTTCATCATCATGGCTCCGTGGGCTTTCGTGCTTTTCCTAATCACCATGCAAGCTGAGCTGGAAAAGGACCCCTTCGACGTTCCCGACGCAGAAAGCGAACTGGTCGGCGGGTTAGAAACCGAGTACACAGGCGCGAAACTTGCTTTCCTACACTTGACACGCGACGTGCAAATCGTCTTCGGCGCAGCCCTCATCGTTGAACTGTTCCTCGGCGGACCATACGGACCCGTCATCGGCGGGTTGCCCGCGTTCTGGTACAGCCTGTGGTTCGTGCTTAAACTGTTAGCCGTCGTGATAGTGACCGAGTACGTAACAACGCTCTTCGCAAGATTGCGCATCGACCAAGTGCTTTCAGCTAACTGGAAAATAATTCTGCCCTTAGCGGTGCTGTCGCTGATGCTGACTGTGGCGATGGTAACGTGGGTTTACCCGTTGGTGTAAAAAAATGACTGAAACGAAATCGAAGCCTAAGAAATCACGCACAGTGTCCCCGATGTGGAAGAGAACCGTTTCACACATCTTCACCAAGCCGGCAACGACAAAGTATCCCTTCGTGAAACCCAAGCTCGCCGACGACTTCCGAGGCAAACCAGAGTGGACCACCAAAACATGCAACATGATTGACCTCAGCGGAACCCAACGTGAAATGGGCTTCGACGTTCAGGCGTTTCTCAACACAAACTGCACCGTGTGCTGCCGCGACTGCCCGGCGAACGCAATCGAAATAGTCGAGATCGACGGAAGAAAACGCCCGCAGTTCGACCTTAACAAATGCATCTTCTGCAACCAATGCATCGAGAGCTGCCCGAGAAACGCGATAAAGGGCACAAACATCTACGAGCTAGCGACAACTGACAAAGGCTCGTTAGTTTTAAAACCCACGCTTAAGGAGGCAAAGAAACAATGATTCTTGAAATTCTTTCAATTGGCATGATAATTTCCGCGTGTCTCGCCTTGTTCCTCGACGAAGTAGTTTACTCGGTTGCAGCCTTCTCAGGAACCTTCCTGTTCACCGCACTGCTTTACGCGGTAAGCGGCTCAGTTTACGCCGCCATATTCCAATTCGCCGTCGGCGTAGGCACGTTAGCCATTCTGTTTCTGTCAGGAGAAATGTTAAGCGACAAACCCGTGAAGAAAACTTCGCCTGAAAAACTCGCCGCGCTGCTGGGCATAGGCGTGGTTTTGTCGTTGCCAGCGATTTTCCTCTCAGTGTCGTCTTCAGGCGGGACAGTCAGTGTTTCCACCGCCAGCTTCGGCGACGCGCTGTGGAGCCTGAATGGACTTGACGTTGTGCTGCAAGCCCTAGTCATCTTGACGGTGGCGTTGGGGGTCGCCATTATCCTGTACGAACGTAGGAGAGGTGTACAGTAATGGACTACGTTATTCTTTCGCTTGTGATCTTGGCAATCGGCATCTATGGGTTGCTGACTAATCGGCAGCTGATCAAAGTGTTCATTTCTATAGAGTTAATCGCTATCGGCGCAACGCTGAACTTCGTCATGCTGACCACTTCTCTTGGTCAGGGGCTAGGACAAGCGTACCTGATTTTAGCGTTCTCCACGGACACGGCGGTTAGCGCAGTGATTCTGGCGTTGCTTGTCATCGTGTCGAAAAGGTATGGGACAAGCGACATAAGCAAAATCATCAAGCAGATAGGAGAAAAACCTGAAAGTGAGGCTGAATCACAATGACCTTTGACATTAGCAGTTTTTCCGCGTGGGCTGTCTGGGCACTTCCGCTTATAGCATGCTGCTTTATTCCACTGGTAGCTAAAATAGGCGACAAAATCCGCAATTACTTCGTCATAGGCATAATGGCCGTCACCGCAGGCTTGGCGTTTTCGCTTATTCCAACCGTCTGGTTCGGCAACGGGCAACCCATAACCTACACGATACCTTGGATCTCAAACATCAACGCGGGCGTTTACATTGACCCGCTCAGCGTGCTTTTCGCTTGCCTCGTCGGCTTCTTCGGGTTAATCATCGCCGTTTACTCATGGGGTTACATGAAAGGCGAAGAAGGATTGCCCCGCTACTACTTCCTGATTATGCTCTTCATAGGCTCGATGATGGGTCTCGTGCTCGCCGACAACCTGCTGCAAATGTTCATCTTCTGGGAAATGGTGGGCCTGTGCTCTTATGCGCTGATTGCCTTCTGGTACAAGCGTCCAGAATCAGTTAACGCAGGTGTCAAAGTTTTCATTATGACCCGCATCGGCGACATATCCCTTCTCGCAGCCATAGGCATTCTTTACGCTGGTCCAATCATCAACGGGCAAGGTCCACTTTACACTTTCAGCTTTACAGGCATAATAAGCGCCCTCACGGCAAACGCCCACAACCTGAACACGGGGCTCTTGGTTACAGTGTTCTTTCTGGTTCTGGGCGGCGCCATCGCGAAGTCAGCCCAACTTCCACTTTTCACTTGGCTCTACAGCGCAATGGAAGCTCCAACATCAGTTAGCGCCCTGTTACACGCCGCCACGATGGTTAAGGCAGGCATCTACCTCCTCGCAAGATTCATACTAATCGCATCAGTGGCGTACCCTCTGATTCAGGCGCTTGACCCGCTCTGGTTCCCAACCGTCGCATGGATAGGCGTCTTAACAGCGCTCGTCGGTGCCACACTCGCCATAACCACCACCGACATCAAAGGAGTCCTAGCATACTCCACCGTCAGCCAAATCGGCTTCATGATGGCTGGTTTAGGCGCAGCGGTCGCGGGAGCCGCATCAATCGGCTGGTTCGCCAGCTTATTCCACATGGTCAGCCACGCTTTCTTCGAAGGGTTGGGCTTCCTCATTGCAGGAGGCATCATCCACGCGATCGGCACAAGAGACATGCGGCTGATGGGCGGGCTGCGGAAGTACATGCCGACCTCCTTCGTCCTGATGGGCATAATGATTATAACCACAAGCGGTCTGCCGCCGTTTGCCTCGTTCTTCAGCAAAGGCTTAGTCATCTCAAGCGTAACCAGCGTGAACGTGATACAGGGAATCATACTTTACGCCACAGCAGCAATCACGTTTGCCTACTGCATACGAATGTTCAGCTTAGTGTT
>Ga0187852_1000346_pt1 | contig 50449 bp, 41 predicted proteins | sample June2016WEW_6_40_FD_134511 | JGI IMG/M metagenome (GOLD analysis project Ga0187852, IMG submission 134511) | Peatland microbial communities from SPRUCE experiment site at the Marcell Experimental Forest, Minnesota, USA - June2016WEW_6_40 | ecosystem: Environmental > Terrestrial > Soil > Wetlands... | reverse complement strand
GTGGGCTACTCCCTGTCGGCCCTCCGGGCCTGAATTTAGTGGCGAACGAGACCCAAATTGCCACCACTTGACCAGTTGAGGCGTTAAGTGAACGCTTATGAGGGCAAGCCCTACCCCTACGTCGCCCAGCCGCGTGGGGCGTAGAGGTGCAAGGACATCGGCACTATCATCCTCGACCTCTCTTATCCCCGGAGTGGAGACGGAGAGTGCGTTTTGCTTCCCTTCCGCTGCCGACTTATAATGGTAGTTTTGGGTTGCAGCTCAGAGCGCCGGCTGTAAGTAGTGCGGGCAGGGCGTGCGTTCCATCAGGGACCAGATGCATGGCTATAAGCCACAACCAAGCAGGCAGGAGCATGGCGCCGTCCGCGGCCGCAGACGGTGGAGGCGCTTTGGGCGTCGACACATCCAGGATGCCTAGTGATTCGCCTTTACCAAGGACGAGCGCGGCAGCGGGTGTGCTTCCCACGAACGGCGAAGGGGATTCCATCATCGTGCGCGGAGCGCGCGTCCACAATCTGAAGAACATTGATTTTTCCATACCTCACAACCGGCTGACCGTGGTGACAGGCCTTTCCGGCTCGGGCAAATCCAGCCTGGCATTTGACACGCTTTATGCCGAAGGGCAGCGTCGCTACATCGAATCCCTCTCTGCCTACGCTCGCCAGTTCCTGGAACGGATGGAAAAACCGGATGTTGACGAAGTGGTGGGGATTGCTCCTCCCGTGGCGATCCGCCAGAAAAACACCACCCGCAATCCTCGCTCGACAGTGGCCACAGCCACAGAAATCTACGATTATCTCCGGCTGTTATTCGCCCGCGTCGGAATCACCACATGTTATCAATGCGGCCAAGTGGTGCGCCGCGACCATGTGGACGACATCGCCGACCAAGTCTGCGCCATGGAGGGCGGCCGGCGCTTCTACGTTCTCTTTCAAGTGAACTCGGGTGCATCTTCGGCGCCACCCAGAGTCACAGGCTCTCGTCCTCCGTCGCGCCCGCCTGCTCCACCTCAGGAATCACTCAAACCACGGTTGTTTGCGCTTCGCCAACACGGGTTCAACCGGCTGTACCAGGAAGGGCGCGTTTTCGAGTTTTCGACCCCGGAATCGCTGCTCGAAGTCGATTTCGCCGCGCCCGTTTACGTAATGGTGGACCGGTTGGCAGTGGGAGCGGAGATCCGCCAGCGGCTGATCGATTCCGTGGAGCTATGCTTCCGGGAAGCCGGCGAAGCGGTGCTGGAGTTTATTTCAGCGGACCCTGCTTCGCCGCCGGAGCGCCTGGTCTTCAGCGAGCGGTTTGAGTGCAAGCGATGCAAGACCACGTTTCAAGCGCCTGAACCAAGCCTCTTTTCGTTCAACAACCCTTACGGCGCCTGTCCCCGCTGCCAGGGTTTTGGCAACACCATCGATTTCGACATGAACCTGGTTATTCCGGACAAGAACAAAACGCTGGCCAGCGGCGCCATAGATCCCTGGACGAAGCCGCGCTACCGGATGCTTTATAACGACCTGAAGCGCGCGGCGCGGGCCAAAGGGATTCCCCTGGATGTTCCTTACTTCCGCCTCGCTGCGGAAGAACGGACTTGGCTGCTCGAAGGCGACGACAGTTTTCCGGGCATTCGTGGTTTCTTCGATTATCTGGAGAGGAAGAAGTACAAGCTGCACGTGCGTGTTTTCCTCAGTCGTTATCGCGGATACACACTCTGCCCGGAATGCCAGGGCGGTCGCCTGCGGCGCGAAGCCATGCATGTTCTCCTGGGCGGAAAAAATATTACAGATGTTTGCCGAATGTCGATTCAGGAAGCCTACCCCTTCTTCAACGAACTCCAGCTTTCACCGGAACACCAGACGGTGGCTGACAAGGTGCTGGAGGAAATCCGCTCGCGCCTGAAATTCCTCTACAAGGTCGGCTTGGAGTACTTGACGCTAGACCGCCTGGCGTCCACGCTTTCGGGCGGCGAGTCGCAGCGAATTCAGTTAGCGACCGCGCTCGGCTCGAATCTGGTGGGCGCGCTCTACGTGCTTGACGAGCCGTCCATCGGGTTGCATCCCCGCGACACGGGCAGGCTGATTGAAATCCTGAAGACCTTGCGCGACCTCGGTAACACAGTTCTCGTGGTCGAGCATGATCCGGAGATGATGCGCGAGTCAGACAAGATTTTAGACCTGGGACCAGGGGCCGGAGAGCAGGGCGGCCGCCTGGTGTACGAAGGTGACTTGGCAGGCCTCATGGCCGATCCTCACTCGCTTACGGGCCGCTATCTCTCCGGCGGGCTCGAAATCCCGGTGCCTGCGGAACGCCGCAAACCCGGAAAGGGCTGGCTGCGCATTCGTGGCGCGCGCGAACACAATCTGAAATCGATCGATGTGGATATTCCGTTGGGGCTCATGGTGTGCGTGAGCGGTGTTTCGGGTTCCGGGAAATCCACACTGGTGCATGACGTTCTTTACAACGCCCTGCTTTCGCGCCGCGGCGTGGCCGCCCCGCGCGCCCAGTACGAGCGGATCGAAGGCGATCAGCAACTGGCGGAGGTTGTGCTTGTGGACCAGTCGCCCTTGGGCCGGACGCCTCGTTCCAACCCGGTCACCTATATCAAGGCCTTCGACGCCATTCGGGAAGTGTTTGCCGCGACGACTGAGGCCCGCAAGCGCGGCTATTCACCTGGATATTTTTCTTTCAATATTCCCGGTGGCCGCTGTGAAACCTGCCAGGGGGACGGCACCGTCACGCTGGAGATGCAATTCCTGGCTGATGTCGAACTGGTTTGCGAGGAATGCGGCGGGCGCCGTTATAAGCCCAGCGTTCTGGAAGTGCGTTATAAGGGAAAAAATATTAATGAAGTGCTCCATATGACCGTGAAGGAGGCCTTGAGCTTCTTCGCCGGTTTGCCCAAAGTGATCCAGAAGATTCGGGTATTGGACGAGGTGGGGCTGGGCTACCTGCGCCTGGGGCAGTCCGCTACCACGCTCTCGGGTGGCGAGGCCCAGCGCGTGCGCCTGGCAGCGCACCTGGCTCATCAGGCGGTCGAAAATATGCTCTTCATTTTTGACGAACCGACCACGGGTCTGCACTTCGACGATATCAGCAAGCTGCTGTCCGCCTTTCGCAGGTTGAACGACGCCGGATCGAGCGTGCTCATCATCGAGCACAACATGGACGTCCTGAAGACTGCGGACTGGATCATCGACCTGGGGCCGGAGGGCGGCGACTCGGGCGGTTACGTCGTGGTGGCCGGCCCCCCGGAAAGTCTGGTCAAAAATCCGCTTTCCTTCACCGGAAAGTTTCTTGCCAAGTACCTGGGAAGCCACAAGGGGGTGAAGGCGTGATGCATAGAAGACTCCGCTCCCCTGCACCAGGGAGATGCAATTGAATTGGCCGTCCCCTTCCCGCGAGCGAGAATTGAATCGACGGCCCTCTTTCTTGGGGCTGGGCATGTCCCACATTTTTTGCTGAACACCGGGGGTAGCGGATGCGCCCAAAATCCCCGAAGGGGATTCATACAGTAGCCGGGGGCAACGCCCCCGGAATCGGGCAGTGCGTGCCCCCGACCCTGAAAGGGTCGAGTGCGATCTCTTCGCAACCGAGGGCGCCAGAGTCGGAGCTTGTACGACCCCTTCAGGGTCGGCCGCCTTTCGGCTTGCAGTTTCCGGGGGCGTTGCCCCCGGCTACCGAATCCTGCCCTTACAGGGCAGCGGCCGGCGTGAGCCCCAAGGGTGACGGCCGTTCATTCAATCCTGGCGCTCGGCCGCCAGCAAAAGATTTGGCTGAAGCTAACCCCCAAGGAAAGGGGCTCTATTGGGAAGAGGCCGCCCTCATTCTTTGTCTTTGCTGCATTTTCCTATCGCCAGCGAAGGCCAACGAAAGCCTGCCCCAAACCCACGATGCAGACGTACCCAAGCTTCTGCACACTGCCCAGGACGCGCTCAGCAAAAACGACTTTGCCGTTGCGGCGGACGCTTTGAAACAAGTGGTTGCGGCTCGACCCACTTTGACCGCGGCATGGTTCAACCTTGGCTTCGCTTACACCGGATTGCATCAACAAGACCAAGCCGTCGCGGCGTACCGCAAGGCCGTGGAGCTTGATCCCAATCTGTTTGAAGCCCGACTGAACCTGGGTATTCTCCTGATGCAGATAAATAATCCCCAGGCCGCTTTGGAACACTTGGAAAAGGCCGCGACGCTTAAACCGGATCATGTCCGCGCCCAGTTGTACTATGGAAGGGCGCTGGCCCTGACCGGCCAACTGGAGCAGGCCGAAAAACAGTACCAAACGGTGTTGCATCTCGATCCCAAGCTGGCCGGGACGCAATACGATTTGGGTCAGCTCTACCTCGAACAGAAGCGCTACCAGGAGGCGGTCAGCTCATTTCAAAAAGCCGCTGAATTAGACCCTGCGCTATCCCAGGCTCAACTGGGTATGGCTCTCGCGATGGAGGGGCTGAAGGACGAGGCCAACGCGGTCACTCACTTCGAGCAATACCTGGCCGCTCATCCGGACGATCTCGAGACTCGTTTTCATTTGGCGCGTCAGTATCTTGTGCAAGGCAAGAACCCTCAAGCTTACGACAGCCTTCAGACGGTGTACCGCGCCAAACCGGAAACTCCCGGACTGGCGGCTGCTCTGGGAGATGTCTGCGCTCTTCTTAAGAAGTACCCCGAGTCTGAGAAGTTCTACCGCCAGGCGGTTCTCTCGGCGCCCTCCGACCCCGACCTGCACAGGGCTTTGGGCGAGACACTGCTGGAGGAGGACGAGCTCAAGCAGGCAGAAGCTGAATTTCGGACGGCTTTGACCGGCAATACCAGGAGCCGCGAAGCAGCACAGGGGTTGGCCACCAGTCTCTATCTGCAAAAGCGTTATCAGGAGGCGATCCCTATGCTGGAAGCGCTGGTGCGTGCGCCCAATCCTCCTCCTATTCTCTTTTTTGCCCTCGCTTCCTCTTACGACAACCTCCACGTCATTAAGAAGGCTCTTGAGAACTACGATCTCTTCCTCCAGCTTTCGAAAGGTCAAAGCCCTGACCACGAATGGCAGGCCACACAGCGCGTTAAGCTGCTCCGACACCAACTGCAGAAATAGCTATAATACAGGTATGGTTTGGCGGACGCTTCTCGTGATGGGATTGTTGCTTGCCGGCGCGCCGGTCGCCCTCGCCGGCCCCTCTTCGGAAACAGAAGAGCGTCTGCTGGCGCGCCTTCAAAAAGAAACCGATCCTATAAAAAAATCCAAGTGCGTGACGCGATTGGCGCGGATCAAGTTGCAGCAGGCCATCGAAGCTTACGAGCACGGGAATGTCGAGCAGGGCGTACAGCTTGCCCGCGCCTACCTGGGCAGGGTTAAAGACTCGTGGCAGCTATTGAAAAATTGCGGGCGCAACGCCGCGCGAGACCCGCGCGGGTTCAAGGAGCTCGATATCGAGTTGCGGGAGGACGCTCGATTCGTCGACGACCTGAAGCGCCGAGTCTCCTTTTTTGACCGTGCCCCCATCGAGCAGACAGGGAAAGAACTCGAGGGGGTACGGGCCGAAGTTCTGCAGGCGCTCTTTCCTGCAGCGCGAGCGCCGGAAGCCACAAAGCCTGCGGGCAAGACGGATTGAATCGTCTGCCGGAGTGCGGGGAGGTCGAAAAGGTGAAATCACCATTCATCCTGGTTACAGCGCTCTTCATACTGGCAGGCGCGCCGGCAACCACGGCCCTGGCGCAAAAGCCGGATTACGTGTCCGATGAAGAAGAAGAAAAGCTTCGTGACGCCCAGGACCCGTCCGAACGCGTCGAGGTTTATCTTGCCCTGACCCAAAACCGTCTGGATCGAATCTCGACGTTTCGCAGCAAGCCTATGGATCCCCAATACGATAACGGCGCCTTTATCGATCACTTGTTGGACGAGTACATTTCGCTCACGGACGACTTGAAGAGCTGGATTCAGGATCAGTATGATCGCCGGGGTGACATGCGCAAAGGGCTCAAAAAGGCTCTGGAAATGGGCCCGAAACAGCTCGAGGACCTGCGCCGCATTCAGGATGCGCCCGATGCCTACGCCGCCGATTACGCCAAGTCCCTCCACGACGCCAGGGACGATTTCACCGATGCTCTGGACGGCGCTACAAAGGCCCTCGGCGAGCAGATCAAGACTTTCGGAGAAATCAGAGAGAACGAGAAGGCGGATGCCAAGGCAGAGAAGGAGCGTACCAAGGAAGAGAAGAAGCAATCCAAAGAAGAGGAAAAACTGCGCAAGAAGCAGCAGAAGCAAAACCCTCCTGATGATGACGACAACTGAGCTATCAGCGGTCGGCTCTCAGCTATCAGCTTGAGCTCTTGCTTGCTGAGAGTCGAGGACTGAGAGCTGAAATCTGATAGCTGAAGGCTTGTATGGCTGCTGAACAATTGCCGCTTCCGCTAGTCATCGCAGTCGAGCCTGTCGAGCCCTTCCGAAGGGTCTTCAATCGGCTTCGTCTGGGCTCCATCATCCCCCGCCTGCGCGTTGAATACCGTCCCTTTGCAGGTCTACGCAGCACCATCTGTCTACGTAAGGACCACTTGGAAGTTTGCCTTTCCGACGTCTTACAGGACGCGCCGCCATTGGTGCTGGAAGCGCTGGCCGAGATTTTATTTTGCAAAGTCTATCGCCGGCGCGCTTCTCGCGAGGCGCGCGAATGCTATTTGGCCTACGTTCTCCGCCCCGGAGTTCGCCATCGTATTGACCAGGCGCGGCGCCAACGAGGCAGCAAACGCCTGCTACCTCCTCGTGGCCGCTGGCACAATCTGGAAGAAGTATTTCAGCGCTTGAATCAGCAATTCTTCAACGGCGAACTCTCCGCGACTCGGCTGGGCTGGAGCCTGCAGAAGTCACGGAGCACTCTTGGCCATTACGACGCCGGCCATGGGATGATTGTCATCAATCGGGCGCTGGACTCCCCGCAAGCTCCTGCCCACGTCGTCGAATACCTGGTGTTCCACGAGATGCTTCACATGCGGTTCCCGGTGGAACGCAACGGGCACCGGCGCGTGGTGCATTCGCGGGAGTTTCGCCAGGCAGAGCGGGAGTTCCCCCAATACGAAGAGGCTCGAAAGAGTTTGAAGCAGTTCCGCCCCTAGTAGAAAGGACCGCCCTCTCCCCATGGGAGAGGGTTGATCTACCGCCCCGGCCACGGCCCTTGCAAGTTCTCTGCCGCCGACAGACAATAGGAGCCCTTGCTAGAACCCCCAGGAGGTCGTTCCATTGCGCACAAGAATCGCGGCTCTTATCGCCACTGCTCTAATCTCAGGTCTATCCATGATTGATCCTAGCTCAAGTTTCGCTTCCCAACCGCTGTTCGTCGCCTCTCCTGATGGCAGCCTCAAGGTTGAATTTGAACTGAAAGCCAATCCGCAACCCTATCTGCCCGGCGTACGAGCCTATTATCGAATTTCGTACAAGGGGAGCCCGGTTCTCAAAGACTCGCCCCTTGGACTGGACTTTGTTGGATCGCGGGCCATGGATCGCGATTTTGAGATTACAGGCTCGGATCGACAATCGCACAACGACACTTGGGAAGACGTCTTCAATGTGCAACGGCGGGTTCCCGACCACTACAACCAGCTCGCGATTCATTTGCGGGAGCGCCAGGCGCCGAATCGCCAATTCGACCTGATCTTCAGGGTTTTCAATGAAGGTGTGGCCTTCCGCTACTTTCTTTCGGAACAGGCGTCGCTCGGTAAGTTCGTTCTGGCAGCGGAGAACACGGGCTTCTATTTCGCCAAGGACTCTTCCGCGTTTGCGCTCAATATGGGGAAATTCAATACGCCCAACGAAGGTGAATACCGGCAAATCGGCTTGGATGAGATCAAGCCTTCCTCGATTATCAACTTGCCTCTGTTAGTCCACAGTCCCGGCGGCCCCTGGGTAGGATTGCTCGAGGCCGACCTGACGGATTATTCCGGAATGTATGTGGGCGGAGTCTCGGGCGTCGAGAATGCCTTGCTCAGCAAGCTCTCGCCCACGCGTGATCGGATGGACCAGGTGGTGACCGGCTCGACACCCAAAAGCACTCCGTGGCGGGTTCTCCTGATCAACTCGCGGCCGGGGGCGCTGATTGAGAGCAACTACATCATTCTCGATTTAAGCGCTCCTTGCGCTCTCGAGGACACTTCCTGGATTCAGCCCGGCAAGGCGGCGTGGGATTGGTGGTCAGGAAGCTTCGCCAAGAGTGTGGATTTCAAGCCCGGCATGAACACGCCAACCATGAAGCACTACATTGATTTTGCGGCGGAGCATCACCTCGTGTATATGCTGGTCGATGCGGGTTGGTACCCGGCCGACGATTACACCCACGCCCTCGACATTCTCCATCATGTTCCGGAAGTAGATATCCCCGACATCATTGCTTACGGCAAACAAAAGGGCGTGAAAGTCCTGCTCTGGCTCTACTGGAGCGCGCTGGACAAACAGATGGACGAGGCGATGGCGCTCTACGAGAAATGGGGAGCGGCAGGAATCAAGGTCGATTTCATGGACCACGACGACCAGGAGATGGTGAATTTCTACGAGCGCTGCGTGCGCAAGGCCGCAGAGCATCATCTCGTGGTGGATCTCCATGGCGCCTACAAGCCTACCGGGTTGCGGCGAACTTATCCCAATCTGCTCACTCGCGAAGGCGTGATGGGCATGGAATACAACAAATGGAGCGATCGCGTCACCCCTGAACACGACGTGACAATCCCGTTTACGCGCATGCTGGCCGGGCCCATGGACTTTACCCCCGGAGCGTTTAACAATGCGGCCCGGGGCCATTTTGTGGCGCGCAACCTCGAGCCCATGTCGCAAGGCACGCGCGCGCACCAACTGGCCATGTACGTCGTGTACGAGAGCCCGCTGGTGATGCTTTGCGATTACCCCGAAGCCTACGATCACAACCCGGGCATGGAATTCCTCGATAAAGTCCCGACCGTTTGGGACGATACCAAGGTCTTGAACGGCGAGCCGGCTCAGTACGTTTCCATTGCTCGCCAACACGGCGACACCTGGTATCTGGGAAGCATGACGAACTGGGATGCTCGAGACCTGGAGTTGCCCCTGAATTTCCTCGGAAAGTCAGAGTACGAAGCTCAGATCTTTTCGGACGGTCCCGATGCGGATACAGTGGGCACCAGCCTGAGCATCAACACCAGGCGCGTCAAAGCGGGCGACAAGCTCGACGTTCACCTGGCGCCGGGCGGGGGAGTGGCGGTGATTCTTACGCCGGAACCCTAGTCCGTGTGCAGCGTTGGATGTGGCAGAGGCGTAACGCTTCACTCTGCTGCGGGTCTTTCGGCCACCAGACGTTCGACACGCTGGGTGCGTTCCGGATGCCAATCGGAGCGGGTGTCCAAGTCCTCGAAACACAGGATGCGCCATGCGAGGAAGTACTTCAACATCTCATTCTGGTTCCCAACATTGTTGTTTTCATATACGAAGAGGCCGTTTGGCCGCAGGGCGCGGGCGAAACGATCCACATCTGCGGGACGGACGCGGCGGGCGTAAGTCATGACGATCAGGTCCCACTGCGCCGTTCCCAGATCGAAATCTTGCTCGCCTACTACCAGAGCTCGCAGGTGCAGGCCCAGCTTGGCAGCCCGCTCCCGCGCTTGACTAACACCTTCCTCAGAGGGATCAAATCCCGTCACGTCCCAGCCCTGTTGCGCCAGGAAGATGCTGTTTCGGCCCTGGCCCATGCCGATGTCAAGCGCCGTGCCGGGCCGCCGGCCCTTGATGGCGTTGACCAATAATTCCGTCGGGTGGTGCACGAAGATGGCTTGGCCGGCGCTATATACTTTGTTCCAGAAGTTGCTGTCGTCTTGCTGCCCCCAGCACACGCTGCCCACGACACCGCACGCAAAGAGAACTATCACGAGGAGCTTGCGCCGTGAGCTCAACATGACCAGATTTTATCACCTCGTCCGTGTGGGCGAAACGTGATGATCTCAATTCCGATTCCCACTTTGCCACTCTAAGCGGAGACTCCATGATACTTCGGCTCGCCACTTGTCATGACAATGCCCTCGTCGCTGGACGGACGTAGCGCGGGCGTCTCGCCCGCGGTCACGGGAGCGTCGTCCCGCTCCCGCGCACGGGCAGGATGCCCGTGCCACGGCGGGCGAGATGCCCGCCCTACGACTTTCAAAGCAGTCGCGCATGCCTCTCGGCTGACGGGCGCCCAGAAAGCATGAAAACGACACCCATCCTTGGCTAAGGAGGGGGCAGGGGGTGGTTGGTCCCGTCGTGGTGCTGGCACCCACCACCCCAACCCCTCCTCCCGCTGAGGAGGGGAGTCATTCTCATGGCAGTCGCGCATGCCTCTCGGCTGACGGGCGCTCGCAAACCACGAAAAAGTTGCCATCGATGCCAGCGTCTGGTAGCGCGGACCCCCGGTTTCGGGGTCCGCGGCTTTTCCGTGGGAACATCGACGAGCCGCGGACCCCGAAACCGGGGATCCGCGCTACCTAACCGGTCGATTTCCAAAGCAGACTCGGCTTAGGTCTATCGTCCACGTCCGTAAAGCACGCGCCCAGGTTTTTCTCCCGTATGCTGTCCCTGGTCGATTACGACCACGCCATTCACGACGACGTAAGGAATCCCGAGTGGATATAAGAGGGGATCTTGAAAGGTGGCCTTATCGGTAACCGTCTTCGGGTCGAACACCGTGATATCCGCCGCCATGCCCGGCCTGAGCAGGCCTCGATCCATCAGACCGCAGATTTGAGCGGGAAATGAGGTCATCTTGCGAACGGCGTCGGGGAGACTTAGGACCTTCCTCTCCCGAACGTAGACGGCTAGCACCCGCGGAAAGGTGCCATAGAACCGCGGGTGTGGCTTCCCAATGAAAGCCATCTCCGGGCTGACCGCGCTTCCGTCCGATCCCACACCCAGCCAGGGTTGTTTCATGGCCAGCTCGACATCGGGCTCGCTCATGCTGAAGTAGACGGCTTCGGCCGAGCCGCCTTCGGATACCAGCAGATCGCACAGGGCATCCAGGGGATCCTTGCCCATTTTCTTTGCCACTTCGTCCATGCGCCGGCCTTCGTACTGTTTGTTCTCGGGCTTTTGGAGCGACGCCACCAGCACTCCGTGCCAGCCGCCTACACTTTTGACCTGATTGGATTCCCATCCCGGCAGGCCGTCGGCGATGGCCTGTCGAATCTCCGCACGAACCTTGGAATCTTTCAATCGCGCAACGACCTGCTCTGAGGTACCTTCGAGATACTTGGGTGGGACGCACATTTCGAGGCCCGTCATCGAGGCGATATAGGGATATTGATCCACGGTGATGTCCACGCCGCGATCGCGCGCCGCCTGAATTTCGCTGACCTGCTGCGCCATTTGGTCCCAGTTGGATCGGCCGTCGATTTTGAAATGCAGGATGTGCACGGGCAGGCGGGCTTTCTCGCCGATTTCGATGGCCTCGTCGATAGCTCGTTTCCAGTGGTCGCCTTCGCCGCGAATGTGACTGGTATAAATGCCGCCGTAGCGCGCCGCAACCTCAGCGAGCGCGATCAGTTCCGCCGTGGTCGCAAAGGAGTTGGGGGGATAGATCAAGCCCGAGGAGAGGCCGAGGGCGCCTTCGCGCATGGCTTGGTCGACCAAGGCCTTCATGCTTTCCATTTCCTCGGGGCTCGGAGCTCGGTTCACGTTTCCCATCACGTCCATGCGCACTTGGCCGCTCCCAACGTACGAGGCGATGTTCACAGAACTTCCTTGCCGTGCCACGCGCGCCAGGTACTCACCCAGGGTCGTCCAGTCTCGCGTGAGGCCGTAGCGAGTCATCTCCTTGTCAAACTCCGGGACGGCGGGGCCGAGAATGGGGCCCGCGGATTCCGACTCGCCCAGGATTTCGGTCGTAACGCCTTGCCGGATCTTGCTCTCCGCTTTTCCGTCCACCAGAAGTGTGTAGTCGGAATGGCTGTGCAGGTCGATAAAACCCGGGCAGATGATTAGTCCGCCGGCGTCAATCACGCGCTGCGCAGCAGCATTCGGTAATCGGCCTACGGCGGCGATTCTTCCATCCTTCACGGCGATTGAGCCCTCAAACCATGGACTTCCGCTTCCGTCGATAATGCGGCCGTTAATGATCAGGAGGTCGTAGCCGGATTCGGCGGCCAGGTGTCGCAATCCCAGCAAGGCGGCTGATGTCATCAGAATACCGAAGGCTAGTGCTCTCGCGATCCGACTGTGCTTCAGGGTTCTGGAATACGAAATCAGCATGACACCTCCTCGCGGCCTTGAAAGATGGTTCGCCGCAGCGCGGCAAAGCCACAACCCAATGCAGATTCTTCGCTTCGCGCGAAGAAAGCAGATCCTTCGCTTCGCTCAGGATGACATATCATTCTTAGCGAAGCGAAGAATCTGCTTTCCTCCGTGAACTCAGTGCTCTCTGTGGTGAGCTTGTCAAATCATACCGGGAGGCAGGAAAAAGTTCTATACTGACTTTGGAGGGTTTTTCCGCACATGGCATACTGTCCAAGCTGTTTCACGGAATACGTGGAAGGCACCAAGACGTGCGACGACTGCGGTGCACCGCTCCTGCCTGGTTCGCCTCCTCAGGTGCAGAGTGCCGGCTCCGCTGACTCCAAGCTTGTGGCCGCCCGTGTCTTTACCGGCGCGACCGCCTTGATGGACGTCGAGATGGCCAAGAACATTTTGCAGGACCAGGGCATTCCCTCAGTGGTGTCGGGTGAGTATTCGTCGGAGCTCTTGCCGGTGTTGGATGTTCCACTGCTGGTCCGGGAAGAGGACGCCGAACGCGCGGCCCGCATTCTCCGGGATTATTTCGAGACTGAGGCTAACAGCCAAGAGCCCAACGATCTGAATTGAAGTAGAAGCCAGAAAGCAGAAGGCAGTTACTCATCCCTGCCGGCCGACGAGCACCCAGAAACCAAGATATTTCATTCCGAGCGCAGACTTCGTCATCCTTCGGCTCACCACTGCGCATGAAAATGATTCCCCTCCTTGGTAAGGAGGGGTTAGGGGTGGTTGCGCGTTGCTGATGATACCACCCACCACCCCTGCCCCTCCTCCCGCTGAGGAGGGGAGTCATTTTCATGGCAGCGAGGAATCTCGCCTTGTTCCTTCGCTTTCGGTCTGCCCGGCGCAGAGTGAGATTCCTCGCTGCGCTCGGAATGACAGTCCATTTCAAAGTAGAACGCCAACCATGAGATGCTGGAGTAAGAATCGGGAGTCTAGAGCTGCGAAAGCTGCCTGGTCACTGTGCACCGTGCGACGAATTCCCTTCCGCAACGATTTCCTTCTGCATGCGGGCGATCGCTTTATGAATTTCTTTGGCTTCTCGCGCGTCTTTGGCGGAAGGAAGTTCGTCCAGATATTTCTGATACGCGTCCAGTGATTTCTTCCATTGCCCCATTTTCTCGTAAACTCTTCCCATCTCCCGGTACGCGGGCGCGTAATGCGGGTCGGTCTTTAGCGCATCCTGAAATCGGCTCAGCGCGGCTTGGTATTTCCCCCTCCTCAAATAGAAATCCCCGATTTCCACCGATTTCGTTGCCGAATCCGAGGGCACAGCCTTTACCGGATCGTTTTTGGGGGCGCCGGGTTTCGCAGGCTGCTGTTGTGCATAAATGATTGCGAGACTCGAGCTGAGCGCGAAGAATGGCACCAATGCTGCGCGAACTGTCCTTTTCATGAAAACAATTCTCCCCCTTCCTCGCGCGGAGTGTCAATACAGCAGTGGCGAGTGATGCCACGTTCCACCTCCTCGTCGCTCGTCACTTGTCACTTTGAGAATGCCACGTCCTGGCAGATAATAAAATCTGGAGATTCAGTGAATCCTTTGCTCGTCGAAAAAGCCGAGGCTCTGCCCGCGCAGCCCGGAGTCTACATTTTCAAAGACGGATCGGGGCGGCCCATCTATGTTGGCAAAGCAAAGTCGCTCCGGCACAGGGTGCGGAACTACTTCCAAGAGTCGCGTCCTGGAGATGAAAAACGGGACCGAATGCTGGAGATGGCAGAGGACCTCGAGACGATCCTCGTGGATAACGAGCGGGAGTCCCTGGCGCTCGAGAACAACCTCATCAAGCAGTTTAAACCGCGCTATAACATCCTCCTGCGTGACGATAAATCTTACCCTTTCATTAAACTCACTGTGCAAGAACGTTTCCCCCGCGTTTATGTTACACGGCGGGTGAAGAAAAACGGCTCGCTTTATTACGGCCCGTATTTTCCCGCCAACCTGGCTTACCGTATTGTGGATTTCATTCACCGCCATTTTCTTGTCCCTTCCTGCAGCGTGGATTTGACACGCTTCCATTCCCGCCCCTGCCTTCAATATCACATTCATCGCTGCCTCGGTCCCTGCGTGGAAGGCTTGACTACGCCGGAGCGCTACGCGGAGGCGGTACGGGACGTTCCCATGTTGCTTGACGGGCGCGAGAGCGATTTGGTCCGCAGTCTGCACGCGCGCATGGCAGAGGCATCCGACAAGCTTTGCTTTGAAGACGCGGCGCGTTACCGCGACCAGATCACCACCGTCGAGGAACTTCGCGAACGCCAGAAAATGGCGGCTTGGTCAGGCCAGGAAGCTGACATCCTGGGTTTTCACCAGGAGGGCCCGCAGGTGGCGGTGAATCTGTTTCACCTGCGCGGCGGGCGCGTACTGGATCGGCGGGAATTCTTCTGGGAGGACCTCGAGGGCTTTCATGCGGGCGAGTTCTTCTCCTCACTCCTTAAGCAGATCTACCTCGACCAGCAGTATCTTCCCGGCGAGATTCACGTGCCCGTGGATTTTGAAGACCGGGAACTCCTCGAAGAGTCGCTGGCCGAGCGGCGAGGACATCCGATGAAGATTCTGACCCCCCAAGGCGGGCAAAAACGTGCCATGCTCGAACTAGTCGCCCGGAACGCGCGCCACTCATTCGAAAGGCGTTTTCGAATTCTGAAGCCGAAAACCCGAGAGGTGCTGGAAGGCCTGGCAGAGGCTCTTGACCTGCCCCAGACGCCTAACCGCATCGAGGCCTTTGATGTCTCCCACATTCAAGGTTCCGATATCGTGGCCTCAATGGTGGTTTGGGAAGGGAACGGCATGAAGAAGTCGGACTACCGCAAATTCATCGTAAAGACGGTCCCCCAAAATGACGACTTTGCCAGCATGCGGGAAGTGGTGGGACGCCGGTACAAGAGACTGCAAGAGGAGAAGAAGAAGTTTCCCGACCTGATACTTATCGATGGTGGAATCGGCCAACTCCACGCGGCTGCAGAGGCTTTAGATAGCTTGGGAATCATTAACCAGCCTTTAGCGAGTATCGCCAAGCGGGAAGAAATCCTTTATCTCCTGGGACGTGAAGATGATCCGGTAATTCTTGATCATCACTCTCCGACCCTCCATTTGGTCCAGCAGATCCGTGACGAGGCGCACCGGTTCGCAGTGACCTTCCACAGAGCGCGGCGGGGAAAACGAGAAATGGCCAGCGAACTCCGTGAGATCGCCGGAATTGGTGAAAAAACCGCCAGCAAGCTGCTTTCTCACTTCGGCAGCCTCACCGCCCTCGAGAGCCTGTCGGCTGAGGAACTGGGCCAAGTGGTGAACTCGACACAAGCGCAGCGGATTGTGGAGCACTTTAGCGGGCTGCCAAAGGACAATTCACAACACGCCACAAACGGTAAGCAGAAGATATGACAACGATCTCATACTACTGACAATAGATAAAAACACTGGCGTCTGCACCCACGACGTTCTTAGCCGTCATCCTAACGAAGGAAGCGGCGATAGTTTATTCCCAGGAGGCTGCGAGAGCCCAGATATTACTAATCCGTCTGGACGGTCTATTTATAATCAAAACTAAATATGTGATTTTTATGCTTGCTTTAAAGAAAGCTAGGTGCTAGGTTACTTCTCAGTACGTGGAGGTGGTATATGGCTAGATGCAATATGGCAACCGGAATCGGATGTTTTCTTGTTGGCGTTAGCATTGGCGCAGCGGCAGCTCTGCTCCTCGCGCCCAAGAGTGGCGAACAGACACGGAAGCTGATTGCTAAGAAGGCCGAGGAAGGGAAAGATTACGTGACCTCGAAAGGTCGGGAATTCAAGGATCAAGCTGAAGGGTTGGTCGGGAAGGGCAAGGACCTGATAAACAAACAGCGGGAGCGGCTTGCTGGGGCACTTGAAACCGGCAAAGAAGCCGCCCGGAACACGCTTTCGATGGTATAAGGCGGAGGTAGCATATGAGCGATGAGAGCAGTGGTGCAACGAATCTGGGGTTCTTCCTTGCGGGTTTGGGCATCGGGGCAGTCGTGGCGTTGTTACTTGCTCCCAAGTCCGGAAAAGAAGCTCGGGATTACATTGCGGGGAAAGCCGAAGAGGGCCGGGACTACGTTAAGGCCAAGTCGGAAGACTTGCGCCGCCAGGCGGAAGGCGCTGTGGAGAAGGGCAAGGATCTGGTAACCAAGCAGAAGGAACTTCTCTCAGCAGCTCTGGAGGCAGGCAAACAAGCCTACCAGGAAGAAAAAGCTAAGGCCAAGTAACAGTCTGGGCCGCAGAAGGACTGGTGAGCGAACCATGGAGCAAAGCACAGGGCTGACCGTCGCGCTCATCCTCGTCGGCGTGGCAGTCCTGATCCAGGCGGGGATGACGGTCGTGATCTTTCTGGCGTTACGGAAGATTCCCGGCCACCTCGAAGCTGTCCGCCAAGACTTCAAGCAGCGTTTTGATCCGCTGTCGCAATCGGTCACGGAAATCCTGGTCAACGCCCGCGAACCTTTGCGGACGATCACCGCGAACCTGGCTGACATCAGCAAGATGCTCCGCGAACGGACCAGTGACGTGGATGGTTTGGTGTCCGAACTTGTGGACAAGTCACGCGGGCAGGTTATTCGCATGGACCGGATGGTTTCCGATCTCATTGAAAAGGTCGAAACCACGTCGGAAACCGTGCAGCGCGGAGTGCTGGCGCCCGTTCAGGAAGTCTCAGCCGTCATCAAGGGCATGCAGGCGGGCCTGGAATTCCTTTTCTCGCGCCGGCGAAAGACCAGCGTCAGCGAGGCAGCGCAGGACGAGCAGCTTTTCATCTAGCGCGCCGCACGATAACCCGGGGGGCGCAGCGCCATACGCCCCTTCACGATTCGCAATACGGCTGAGGCAGATCCCTCTCCCGCGGGGGCTGTCTTGGCGCGCCTCCCGATGCCCGAAGTGGCATTCTCAACTAGCCTCGCGCCCGAAGGCACACAACTGAACACCCACAACGGACACCCATCCTATTCAACAACGCGATCAATCCACCCCCCGCCTACTACTTCATCCTCGTCGTAGAAAACCGCCGCTTGCCCGGGCGTGATGGCCCGCTGAGGTTGGTGGAAGGTAACCCAGGCCTCGCCAGTTCCGTGCGAATCCACTTGGGCTGGGGCGCCGGGATGATTGTGGCGAATCTTGACGTGGGCGTCGATCGCTTCGCCCCTTGCAACCAGCCGAATCCAGTTGAGGTCGCGAACCACGAACTTGCGGTGGAATAGCGCCTGCTCAGGCCCTACAACCACCCGGTTCTTTCGCGGTTCGAGTTGCAAAACATAAAGCGGTGAGCCCACGGCTACGCCAAGACCCTTCCTCTGGCCCACGGTGAAATTGTGGATCCCGCGGTGCTCCGCCAGCACCTGCCCTTCGGTTGAGACGACCTCACCGGCGTGCGATTCCGCCCCCTTGCCCTGCTCCTCGAGGTAGGCTTCGATGAAATCGCGGTAATTTCCCGAAGGAACGAAGCAGATCTCCTGGCTTTCGGGTTTCTCAGCCACAGGAAGCCGCTTGGCGCGGGCAATCGAGCGCACCTGCTCTTTGCTGAGTTCGCCGAGCGGGAACATGGCCCGCTCGAGCTGCTCTTGGGTAAGCCCAAAAAGAAAATAGGCCTGGTCCTTGCTCCGGTCCACTCCTCGAAGCAGTTGAATACGGCCCGTCGTTTCGTCGCGCCGGAGCCGGGCGTAATGGCCCGTAGCGATGCGCTCCGCGCCAATCTGGCGCGCCAGGGCGATAAACCGCTCGAACTTGATCTCCGTGTTGCAAAGGCTGCACGGGATGGGTGTTTCTCCGGCCTGATAACGCTCCACAAACGGCCGCACCACCGTGGCTTCGAACTCCCGTTCGAGGTTAATCACGTAGTGTGGGATACCCAGACACTCCGCCACGGCTCGGGCATCATAAACGTCGTCCAGCGAGCAGCAGCGGCCGCTGGCGTGGCCCGACGGGTTCAGCACGCTTTCCATGCCCTGTAGGCCCGGCAAGCGGCGCTGGTTCCACAACTGCATCGTCAGCCCGACCACCGAATCAGGCTGGGTATGCGCGCCGGGGGCCGTGGCATCCGGATTGTTTTCGACGAGCAAGGCGACGGCAGTGGAACTGTCCACGCCTCCACTCATTGCGACAGCGATGGTCATAACGGAGAACCGAAATTCGAAACTCAAAAATGGAAAATGGAAACTGGAAATTCAAAAATGGAAAGGCGGATACCGAATCCAAAATCCAAAATCCAAAATCGTCCTAGCCTCTGGTTCCAACTGTTTTGTAGCGGGGCGACACCGCACGGAGCCGCTCTACGACGGCCGGAACAGCGGCGAGGGTGGCGTCGATGTCCCCTTCGGTAGTGTATCGTCCCAGGCTGAACCGGATGCTCGACCTCGCCCGCTCCGGCGTGCAGTCGATGGCGGAGAGAACGTGCGATGGCTCGACCGACCCGGAGGAACATGCCGCCCCGGTGGAACACGCAAAGCCCTTCAGGTCCATGGCGATGACGAAGCCTTCACCTTCGACGCATTCGAACGAGAGGTTGCTGGTGTTGGGCAGCCGCCGCCCGGGATCTCCGTTTACGCTGACTTGGGGGACCAATTCGAGGACGCTCCGCTCCAGGCGATCGCGCAAGGCCGCCACGCGCCGCCCATATTCCTCAAGGTGAGACCATGCCAGTTCCGCCGCCATTCCCAGTCCGACGTTGCCCGGTACGTTTTCAGTGCCCGGACGGCGGTCGCGCTCGTGGTGGCCTCCGTAAAGCAGCGGCCTGAGCGTAGTGCCCCTGCGAATGTACATCGCGCCCACGCCCTTCGGGCCGTTCAACTTGTGCGCGGAAAGAGAAAGCAGGTCGACTCCGAACTTCTCAACGTCGATAGGGATTTTGCCCACCGACTGAACCGCATCGGTGTGGAAATAGATATCATGCTCGCGAGCGATGGCCCCGATTTCTTCGAGCGGCTGGATGGTGCCGATTTCGTTGTTCGCGTGCATGACGGAAATGAGCACGGTCTCAGCCCGGATGGCGCGCCGCACATCCGCCGGGTCGACTACGCCGGCGCTTCCCACACCCAGATAGGTCACATCGACGCCCCGCTTTTCAAGCGCCTGCGCGGTGTTGAGAACCGCGTGGTGTTCGATGCGCGTCGTGATGATGTGTGGGTTTGCCACGCGCGCTGCCTGGACAATGCCGAAGATCGCAGCATTGTCCGCCTCCGTTCCACCGCTTGTAAAAATCACTTCGCCGGGCCGCGCATTGAGCAGCTTTGCAACCTGCTGGCGAGCTTTCTCGACCGCATTCTTGGCCCGCTGCCCAAACCAGTGGATCGAAGAGGCGTTTCCATAATCCTCGAGCAGGTAGGGCTTCATCGCTTCAAACACTTCCGGCGCCACCGGCGTCGTTGCATTGTTGTCGAGATACACTCTTCTCAAGATTTCAACCTTGCCCCGAACTGGTGTCATTCTGAGGCCCGTTCTTTGGGCCGAAGAATCTCCGCAGTTCGTTTGCGCTCCCAACCTCTTTTCCAGCAAGCCATGGCGCGCTGGATGGATTAACCCTGACAATTCAGGTTAGCCGACCGCCCCGGTGAAGTCAAACGCCGTGGGGACTAGCGAGCCATCAAGCGACGATTCCTTTGCCGCAGCACTTCTGTTAGAATCCAGGCCACGGGAGGGATTCACTGGCGCTCATGAAGACCTGTCCCACTTGCCGGCAGACGTACTCCGATGATGCTGAATTCTGTCCTCGCGACGGCGCTCGGCTCGCCACTCAAGCCACGGACAGGGCTCCGCGGTACGTACTTGAGGGGGGGACACGGTCGCTGAGCGTCGCCGAGTTCAGAGCCAACGTGGGGTCTGGTCAGAGGGTCCAGAGCAAGGGACCTGAAGCGAGTGGAGATCCATGGATAACAAGCGGTGGGATTTAGCGAGCGATGAAGAAATTGCCGATGAACTTGCGCGAATAACCAGCACCGACTTCGACGGCTTTGCGCGTACTCGGGGGTATGAAGCCGCATTCCTACTGGCGAAGATGCACAGCCGGTTTAGCGCCAACCCGGGGAAACAGAGTATCCTTGGATTCTCGTACTTTACCGATTGGGTAAAGGCGTTCTGCAAGGCCAGGGGAATCACGTCCAGGACGGTCTGGTACTACGCTAAGGCGGGACGATTCCTCTTGCCACACAACATCGGCGAGGACGAGTTCGAAGCCTTAAGTGTAAGAAAGCGGGAAATTCTCGCTGACCTCGCGGAGCGCGGAAAACTGACGCAGGAGCTTCTGAAAGATTCGTTTGTTATTTCCGACGGTGAGCTTAGGAAAAAAGCCGACCCCCTACGCGAAAGGGAGCTCCCCTGGGAGGACCGCTTAGAAATCAACAGCCACGAGGCAGCCATAGCAGCGCTGCTTCAGTTGGGTAACCTACTTGACTACAAGACATACACTGCTCATCCGGGAGACCAATTTGAAGGAAAAAGGCTAGGTGACATTGCGACGCTAACCGACTTTCCACGCTTTCCAACTGTGGAAATCGAGAGGTCCGCAAAAAGGATTGACGTAATATGGGTGAACATCGAGTCATGGCCCGAATTCTTTTTTGAAGTGGAGCCCACGACCGGCGTCACATCCGGGTTGCAACGAATGTACCAGGTTCGAAAATCCGAGGCCAAGTTCCTTATCGTGGCACCAGACGAAGTCCGCCCGCGCTTCTTTCGTGCAATCAGTGAATCCCCCTATAAGCATTACCGGGATAAGTACCTCTTTCGTTCGTACACCGAGCTCAAACAGATGTTCCAAGCAGCATTGAGGTATCGTAAAGCCTCTGACCGTTTCTTTGCGCAGTAGGAGATCTTACCTTGCCTCGCGCGTTGGCGTAAGGAACGTGTTGCCGCTCAATGCTCCGTACCACCAGTCGGCGCAGACTGTAGGGGTCGGCCGTCTGCGGCGGCCGCCGAGTGTCCCTGGCTCGTCGGATTTTCGTACCGCATCAGGACCGACCCTGGCAGCAGCCACAGCGATGCCAGGTTTCGTCGCGTGCGGGGAGTGCTAGCTCCTTGACCCTGTTTCCCTTGAGGTCTTCTTGGGGGCCGGGGCTGTCGCGCTGGCAGGAATGAAAATGGCAGCGTGTGGAGTTTTGCTTCTCCAGATTTCCGGTGCGGCTCTTTGCGCATCGAGCGGAGAAGCCGCTGAGTTCGAAAACCGGTGACTCCGCTGCCCTGCTATTGGCGTCCCGCGTCCTTCATGGACTGCGCGGGCTTGGTTGGGTCAGTTCTGCTCCTACGAAACATCCAATCAATCATCATTCCCTGCGGCTTATCGTACACAATACAATCCGAGCCGTCCCAACATCCAATCAACTCGGGTTCGTGGTACGGCTCACCCGCATAACAATCATACCGCTCGATTCTCCAGATTCGTTTACACCATCCGGCGCAGTGGTAATAGTCGAAGGGCCGGCCTTCGGCAACGCGCTCAAGCTTCTCATGAACTCCCTCAGGATCCTCAGCCGTGATTTGGCGAGGGGCAGGATGCCGGCATTCTGTAGCCGGGCACTTTGTGAGCCGAATTGTTGCTCGTAGGTCAGTCATCTCGCAGATCATTGTGCCGCAGTCGGGCTTGTATCGGCGGCGTGTAGCCACTGACCGCGATGGCTACCCGCTTCCGCCTGTGGCGGAGGCAATCTGTTGCGAAAGCCGAGGATAGGATTATGAGGCACTCCCTCAACGAAAATGAAGGTCACGACGCTCCAGAAGCACAGCCCACGGGAGTTCATTGTCCCTCGGATTAGCTGCAAATCCTATAACCACGTAATCGTCCAACGCTTCCTTGCCCAGTCGGGCCTCCAAGTCAGCGACATTCTCGTACTCCAGGGTGATGAACCTCGGGCCACTCCCATGTCCGAAGCCTTGCTTTTCATCTGGCATCTCTCATCCCCCCAATTTTGAAGCGGGTAGCCCCCATCAGTCCAGTCCTGAAAGTGGGCTTCTCTTATGCCTGTTATACCTCGCATCTCACGACTTGTCCATGAGGGCTTTTTCTACCGCTCCCGGGTTTCTATCAATGACCGTCACGTAGGTGCTCACGGCGCTTTCGAGACGCCTGCGCCGGCCGCCCGTCTCAGCGATACTTGCGGTTTTGGAGCAACGCTTTGACCTCGTCATGATTTCCCAGGAAAGAGACGAACAAGTCCGATGGCCGGTCCTGAAAGACGAAGCGCAACGAAGCATTGCCGCGGCACTCGAAAATCTTGTCGCCCAATTTACGAATCCCCAGGCCACTGTGCACATGCGGGCGGCCGAAGGTCTCGGGTAACTCGCTCAACGCTAACAGGCACTCAGCCCTTTCGTTCTTCGGCAGGTTCTGTAGCCGTCGTAGCACTGCGGGGTCAATAGACAGAAGCTTACTCAAGCAGGTTCCTCAGTTGCTCGGCGGTTACGGTCACCAATTTCCCCGACCGCTTGAGCCGGCGATAGCGTTTATCGGTGGCTGCCGCAAACGCCGCAATTTGCTCTGGCGTCGTCGCGTATTCGCGTTGCGCGTAATCGGTGGATTCCACTTCGACCCTGCGCAGAGCAATGATTTCGGCCCCGCGGACAATCCCGATGTCCTGTCCGCGGGCGGCAGCGTCGAGCCAGCGGCTCAAATTCTTTTTTGCATCCGTTATGGTAAGAGTCTTCATAGAGCCTTTATACGGTCTGTACAGCGCTTTGTCAACCCCCTCCCCGCCAGTCGAGTCGCCCCGCTCCTAACGGTCACAGCCGGCTGGCGCAGACCCCGAAGTACAGTGGTCTCATGCGGCAGCCGGCCTGAGCAGTTCTTCATGCTGACTCCTGATTCCTGACCCCTGTCCTTTGCGCCCACGGCGGCTTTGGCGGTAGTATTGCCTTGGCGCAACGCCGGTGAACAGCCAAACCACATTCGATTCCGCGCAACGGGGGGAAATTAAAGTCTCGCCCCAACTGCAATGCATCTTGTCCCTCATTGGTTTCACTTCCGTCATCGCGCAAATCGTTCTAATGCGAGAGCTGATCGTGGTCTTCTACGGCAACGAAATTTCGCTCGGCATCATTTTGGCGGGCTGGCTGCTTTGGACGGCCATCGGCTCGAGCATGTTGGGCAGGGTTCCGCGGGGCTGGCGCGATGCCCGGAGGCTTGTGGCCAGTTTGGAAATACTGATCGCCGGCGTTTTCCCGCTGACCATATTTGCGGTACGCGCCAGCCGGCCAATGCTGGAATCTGTCCCTGGAGAAATTCTGGGCCCGGCGCCGATGTTCCTTACTTCTTTCGTGACGCTCAGTCTCTTTTGCTTGCTCTCTGGGAGCCTGTTTGCGGCGGGAAGCTGGCTGTGCGGCGAGGAAACGTGCAGTTCGACGGCCTCTGCGGCGAGTTCGGTTTATCTGTTCGAGGCTGCGGGTTCGGGTCTGGGAGGAATTCTGGCAAGTCTGGTTTTGATCCGGTATTTCACCTCGTTCGACATAGCAGCCTGCGTGGCCCTGCTCAACCTGCTGGCCGCGGCATGGATCGGCGTGCGTACGCCTGCCTTTCGCCGAGCCGCGATGGCGCTGCTCCTTGTTGCAGCCCTCTTCATCCCCAGCGCCGCGCGCCGGCTTGAAGCCAAATCGCTGGCGCTGCTATGGCACGGATTCAGCCTGGTGGATTCTCGCAACTCCGTTTACGGCAATCTGGCGCTGGTGGCGACAAGCGAAAGCCGCAGCCTTTTCGAGAATGGGTTGAGGATACTTACCGTGCCGGACCCATCGGCTGCTGAGGAGGCGGTGCACTTCGCGCTTCTTGAGCACTCCGCCCCCCGCTCGCTGCTGCTGATTGGAGGGGGAATCAACGGCAGCCTTGAGCAGGCCCTGCAATACTCGAGCCTCGAGCGCATCGACTACGTCGAACTGGACCCTGCCATCCTGGGCGTGGCGGAGAGCCACTTTGCGCAAGTGTGGTCGCGGGCGCGCAGCGACCCTCGAGTGTTTGTTCATCCCATGGACGGCCGGTTGTTCCTCAAAACCAGTAAAACCCGGTTCGATGTCATCATCATCAACTTGCACGACCCCTTTACCGCCCAACTAAACCGCTTTTACACCCAGGAGTTTTTTCTCGAGGCCGCAAGAAAACTCAACTCCGGCGGAGTACTGTCCTTCCAGGTGACCGGGGCGGAGAACTACGTCAGCCGGGAACTGGCAGACCTCTTAAGATGCCTCGAAAAGACGCTGCGCTCGGTCTTTCCCGAGGCGATCGCTATTCCGGGAGAGACCGTGCACTTTCTGGCTTCGAGCCAGCCCGGCGGTCTTACTCGTGATTCGACCGTATTGATGACCCGTCTGCACGAGCGCCGCATCCACACCCAGTATTTTCGCGAGTACTACGTCCCCTTCCAAATGTCGCCGGACCGCATGCAGGATCTCGAGCTCGAAATCGAGCCGAAGGCTGCGACGCCCATCAACCGGGACTTCTCCCCGATCGCATACTATTTCGACGTGGTGCTCTGGAACTCGCGTTTTCATTCGCGCTGGCGCGATTTGCTGGAAGCGTTGGCGGCGCTGAGATTTGGCGCGCTCGCGGTTGCCGTGGCCTTCGGCCTGCTCGCCCTGACGGTGGCGTCGGGGCTGTTCGAACGCCGCGGGGTCGCGCCGCATCGCAGCAGCAGCGACACGGCACCGGTGCGAGACCTTGGTACGGCGAGGCCGCGACAAGCTTATCGCGCCACGCTGGGCCTCTGCGTAGCGGCCATGGGGTTCACGCTGCTTGGCCTCGAAGTCCTCCTGCTGCTCGGGTTTCAAGCGCTCTACGGATACGTTTACCAGCAACTGGCGATTCTATTGGCCCTTTTCATGGTGGGGATGGCGGGCGGTGCGTGGCTGGCTCTGAGGGAAATAAAGGCGTGTAGGGGCGGTTCGCGAACCGCCCCTACGACTGAGGGTGGTGGGGGACACCAGTTCCAACGCCGTGATCAACCACCCCCTAGCCCCCTCCTTAGCCAAGGCGGGGAATACCGGAAGCTCGCGCTGCTGCAGCTTCTCGCGGCGGCTGCGCCTCTTCTCCTCTGTGCCCTATTCGCTCTGCTCGCGAGCGCCAAAAGTCTGCCCGCGCTTCTCAGCATCAGCCCCATGGTCTTCCCGCTGCTGGCTCTTATTGCAGGTTTGATGGGGGGGTATCAGTTCCCATTGGCGAGCCGGCTTTACTTCGCCGCCGCACCACCCCTTAATCCCCTCCTCAGAGAGGAGGGGAGCACGACTTCTCCAGCGAGTACTCAGGCGCCGGGCAACCCGGGGATACTCTATGGCCTCGATCTCGCCGGGGCATGCCTGGGAGCGGTGGCGCTCAGCGCCTACCTGCTGCCGGTTTATGGCTTCCTCAGAACCGCCGTGCTCATGGCCGTGGCGAACCTGGGGCCGGCTGCCCTGGCAGCCCTGGCGTCTTTTGAGATGAGGGCTCATCGAGCACGGGCGTTTTAAGATTGTGCGGCTCTCCGAATACCAGGGCCGTAAACATGAAGAGGTCGGCGTCCTCGTCCTTCCAGGCCTGCTCGGGCAGGCCCGCTTTCACGCACACCTGTTCCAGGAATGTCTTCCTGTCCCAGCCCTCCTCGGTCGGCACCTGAGGCAGCAGCACGCCCTGATTCTCCCCTTTACGGATAAGCAAGCCGTGTTGGCCTACATGAATCTGGTTGACGTCCTCGACTTTGCGCAGCGGGGAAAGCACCGAAATCTCGTATTCGAGCAGCGGCAGCTCGTCGGAATTGACGGGGCGAAAGCGGCGATCCTCAAGGGCCGCGAAGGCGGCTACATCCCGCACGGTTTCGGCGAGCGGTTTCACCGGCGACATATAGCCGATGCAGCCGCGCAAATCTCCGTGCTCCTTCAGTGTCACAAAAGCGCCGCGGGCATCGCGGAGCGCTTCCGGTTCATTGGCGGGCACTGTCAGGATTTTCTTCTCCCGCACCGCAACCTCCACCGACTGGCGCGCGATTTTCAGCAGTTCCTGCTTTTCGGCGGGCGTGAGCGAGAACTCAGCGCTCTTGTGCCCGTGCTTCTTGTTCTCTTTCTCGTTGTCAGCCACTATCGCCAGGGCGCCGTAGCCGACCACGCGGCTCTTGTCTCCCGTGACGTCGCCCGAATTGGCGTACTTGAGAAGTTGCGCGTGGTGCGCGCCCAAGCGATCCGCGGCGATCATGGCTGCGATGATGGGCCCGCCGCCGCATGGACCGTTCCAGAGGTTCCGCTCGACGTTCTGCGAGAGCGTCAGGTAATCCCAATCCTGGATGGTCTTCAGGATCTGGTGGTCCATCCGCTCCGCGTCATCGTAAGTGTGGTAATGGGAGAGATCGGAGCTGACCAGGATGAGCGTATTCGTGCCCTCGACCGCTTTGGCGAGGGCTATCCCCAAGGCGCGGCAGTTGTCGTAGCTGATGTCGCCCATCACGATGGGCACCATCTTGAACTGCCCCAGCACGCGTTGCAGGAACGGCAGTTGGTCCTCGAGGGCGTGCTCGCCGTACTGTTGGCCTCGCATCTCCACCGGGCCGTGCCCGCGGTCCGAGATTTTGATTGACGAGCTCAGCTTGACGAGCTTGGCGGCAAAGTCGTGGTCCACGGGAACGTCGCCGAGCGGCGTGTGGTAAGCGTCTCCGTCGTAAATGGAGGAGAAGGGAAATGATTCGTAGTGCGATGGGGCGAGCACCACCACGCGATCGTAGCTCCGGCCTTTGAGTTGGACGTAGGAGTAAGCTGCGACGCCGCCGGAGAACTGGTAGCCCGCATGAGGGCAGATCAGCGCCACGAGGTTGCCGTCCAGTTTCTCGGGCGAGGCTTGCGCGAGAAAGCCGTCGATCATCTTTCCCAATTCGTTCGGGTCGGCAGGGTAGAAACTTCCCGCCACAAGGGACGGCCTGATCTTTTGCTCGGCGCTCATGCCAATACTCTTCAGGCCGAATACAAACAATGCGACGGGGACAAGTAGGACAAATAACAATACCGGTAGTTGGATCTTCATATCACGACCATTGGCGAGGACTCTCCAGCTTGCGGTTTATCAGTCTACACCCGAATAGCCTGGCAGGCGTCAGGTTTCGGATGCCAAGAGCTAGCGGGTATCGCGTCAGCCCAGACATATTGTCGGTATTGCGGACGCCACGAGAATCTCAACAGCCTACGGCAGAACCCTTTCCGCCTGTCATTCCGGGGAGCCGCAGGCGACGAGGAGTCTCGCCCTGCTTTGAAAACTAACCAGGGCGAGATTCCCAGCGGAGTTTACCCTGAGCACCCAGAGCGAGATCCTTCGCTTCGCTCAGGATGACAGCGAAGGGCTCGGAATGACAAGGGCACGGGGCTTACCGCAACCTATAATGGCGGGCGTTACGCTGAAATTCAGATACTACCGCCCCTGAAAAAAGCTTGACAGTTTGCAGGCACTCACTATAAGAAGCATGGAGGCAAGACGGTTTCACATTGGCTCCAGCGTTTTCGGGAGCGAACGTGACTGGTTGCCGAAGGACGTGACCCTTCTCGTTTTGGAGTTGCATGAAAATAGCGCAGGGGCTAAAAGCCAAGTGGTTCTGGTACTCGTTGCTCGCCGTGCTTTTCTGGGGAGCATGGATCCTCTGTTCGAAATTGGGGACAAACGAAATTCCCGCCACCACGATGCAGTTTATCTTTGCGTTCGGATTCATTCCCGTGGCGATTCTGGTACTCATCACGAAGCGCATCAAGTTCGAAAAGAGTGTAAAGGGCATCTCGTTCAGCCTGGGAAATGGAGTACTGGCGGGCATCGGCGGTTTGACTCTTCTTGCAGCCTACCGGAGCGGAGGGAATACGTCGGTTATCACTGCCGCGACGGCCCTTTACCCGCTTATTACCGTGTTGCTTGCGGTGCTGGTTCTGCGCGAAAGGCTGAATTGGCTTCAGATGATTGGTTTGGGATTTGCGGCGGCGGCCATCGTCATTTTTTCTCTTTAAGAATCCGGTCTTATGCACTTGCCTCCTTGGTTCTGGTTTGGTCTGGTTACCCTGGTATCGTGGGGGATTGTTGGTCTGCTCCAGAAGCTTTCCACCAATCATCTCTCTGCCGAATGGGCCTTAGTCTGGCTGGCCATCGGCTTCTTCATTCTCGAGCCGTGGCTTTACCCGGGCAAGACACTCTTCACCTATTCGACTCGCGGTTTGGCATGGGCTCTACTGAGCGGAGTCTTTAACGCTTTGGGGGCATGGGCGCTCCTGGCGGCGCTGAAGAGCGGCGGCAAAGCTTCGATCGTCACGCCGTTCACGGCGCTTTATCCCATCGTGGTGGTTTTCCTGGCGCCCTTCATCCTGCATGAATCCATCACTGGCTTGCAGGCCGTGGGGATTGTTTGTGCATTGATTGCGGTCGTGCTGCTTTCGACAGAGAGTTCGACAACCTAATGGAGGTTTCATCCATGAGTTTTTCTCAGAATCCAACCCGCCGAAGTTTCCTGAGGAACGCTGCGATTGGAGGCGCGGCCTTGGCGGCTGCCCCGGCGTTCGAGCGCGCGCTGGGCGCGAACGATCGCATCAATGTGGCGCTGATTGGCCTGGGCGCCCGCGGCTCAGATCATCTGAGCCTGGTGCTACAGCACCGCGCCAACAAACAGGACATCGAAATCGTTGCCCTCTGCGATGTCTACCAGAAGCGGCTCAGCATGGCGTCGGCAAAGGTGCCGGGAGCAAAGACCTACGTTCACCATCAGGAAGTGCTCCAGCGGCGTGACATCGACGCGGTGTTCATTGCCACACCCGACCATTGGCACGCGCCCATAACCCTCGCGGCCATGGAGAGCGGCAAGGACGTGTACGTTGAGAAGCCCATGACGCACACGGCCGAGGAAAGCAAAGTGGTCGCCCGCAAAACCAAAGAACTCAAGCGCGTCGTGCAAGTCGGCGTGCAGGGGCTTTCCTGGAACCGCTGGCATAAGATCCACGAGATCGTTCAATCCGGAATGATCGGCCAGGTGGTTGCCGTGCATGGCACCTACAGCCGCAATGCTCCCGGGGGCGACTGGAACGACGGCGACTTCTGGACAATCGATTCTGCCGCCGGCCCCGACGCCACGGGGGACAATCATATTGATTGGGAACAATGGCTCGGCGCCGCTCCCCAGATGTCCTACAACGCCGATCGGTTTTTCCGCTTCCGCAAGTACTGGGACTATTCTGGCGGCATCGCCACCGACCTGCACTACCACATCGTCGCTCCCTTCCATGTTGGGGTCGCCAACGACTTTCCAACACGCGTCGCAGGCATGGGCGGGCTGTGGGTTTATAACGACGGCCGCGAGGTCCCTGACACTTTCCTGACCGTCGCCGATTACCCGAGCAAATACTCGATGACCGTACAGTCTTCACAGGTCAACGAAAACGGACCGATGATGATGATCCGGGGAACCAAAGCCACTATCCATCTCAGCGACGAATGGGAAGGCCCGCCGTCCCGCCAGTACGATTACGCGGATATATTCCCTGAATCGCCGTTCGTCGAGGAATTCAACAAGAGGTATGGTAACGACCAGATGCGCGTGGATGGCGTGGGGAACGAGGGCGACCTGAAGCACGTCGATAACTTCTTCGATTGCGTGCGCTCCCGGCAATTGCCGAACTGCAACGTGGATATCGGTTATAGGACTTCGCTGGCCTGCGACCTCTCCGTACGCTCTTATCGGAATGGCAAGGTTTATTACTTTGATGCGGAGCGGGAGGAAGTTATTGAAAAGTGAACATGGACCGACGCTGTCATCCTGAGGAGCCCCGATCTGATCGGGACGGCGAAGGCACCTTCGAGTCCGGTAGCGTCAGCTACCGCCGTTTCCGCTGGATTCCATGGCGGCTTCGCTGCCGCACTCCAGGGTTCAGCATGACAGGATGGATGGGACCATAGAATGCCTGAACTCACTTCACGAGAGCGAATGTTGCGCGCGTTGCGCCATGAGACGCCGGATTATGTTCCGTGTTGCTTCATGAGCTTCACGGCGTTGCGGCGGCGTTGCCGGGAAAACCTCTACGAATTAGTCAAGGCCGAGCGCAACATGGGTCTGGACTCATTTCTTTTCATCCCAACACTGCCGCGTCCCGAGCGCCTGGACCATCCGGACCTGCGCGGACTGCCAGTGCGATTCCACCCATCCGTGGATACGCGCGAGTGGCGAGAAGAGGTTTCAGCCAATCCTGGCATTTTGCACAAGGAGTACTCGACGCCGGCGGGGAAGCTCGAAACCAGTGTGCGACTCTCGGACGATTGGCCGCACGGCGAACACATTCCCTTCGTCGATGATTACCAGGTGCCCCGGGCAATCAAGCCTCTGATGAGCGGTGAAGCTTCGGAGTTGGTTGCGCTGCCGTACATGCTGACGCCTCCTCACCCTGACGATGTCAAACGGTATCAAACCGAAGCCGAGCGCGCCCACGACTTTGCGCGCGAACTGGGGGTGCTGCTGGCGGGCGGTTGGGGCGTGGGCGTTGATATGGCGAACTGGCTTTGCGGGTTTGAGAACCTGATGGTGCTCGAGCATGACCAGCCCCGTTTTTTCGCCGAACTTTTGGGAATGATCCACACCTGGAACCAGCAACGCATGGCGGTCGTGTTATCAGGGAGCGTCGATCTTTATATTTATAGAGCGTGGTACGAGGGCTGCGATTTTATTTCACCCAAGCTCTTTCGGGAAGTCATCCTTCCACACCTCAAGAGCGATGCCGCGCTGGCCCATGAACACGGCGCGAAGTTTGGTTATATATGCTCGAGCGGAATCTTACCTCGCCTCGACGATTATGTAGAAGCGGGGATCGATGTTCTCATCGGCGTCGATCCGGTTCAGGGCACGCACACTGACCTTGGCCAAATTAAGAACAAAGCTGCCGGGCGGTTGTGTCTGTGGGGCGGTGTCTCGGGAGCGGTCACGGTGGAAATGGGTGAAGAACGCGATATTCGAGCCGCCGTCCAGTTCGCTCTCGCCGCACTCGGGCCAGAGGGATTCATCCTCTCACCTGTCGACAACATCACCGTGGACGCTGCGAAGACGTGGAGCAATCTTCAGATTTTCATCGGCGAATGGCAGCGGGCACGCAAATCGGGAGAATAACCCTTTCCGTTGGGGAGAGGGCCGTCCATTCAACTTTGTGAACCGCTGCCGCGGCATGGAGCTGGGCGTGAAGTACGCAGAGGCTTTCATCCACCATGCGCAAAGCCCGGAGGCAACCCTGCGCACTTAGTCCTGCATGCGGAAATTGCGATTATCCGTAGCGCTGACCTTTAGGTCAGCACCTGCCGACCTAAAGGTCGGCGCTACACCAACTAATACCTCGCCTCGGTGACGCGCCCGGTGGTTTCGCCGCGTAACCACACGTAAAGCGGCGCGCGCGGAGAGGGCGGCGGCCACGGGAGTTCGATTTGCAAGGTCTGGTTCTGGGGGTCACCCCCCGCGGGGACGGGAATTCCCTGCACAGGGTATCCGGCTTGACTGTCCCATCCCGTCTTCTCGATGACTTGCAATTCCTGGCCGGTGAGGCTTCCTAAGAAAACGTCGCTGCCCTTCTTTTGGTCAGTGAGCGCGAATTTTTCGATGTGCGGCAGACGAATGACTCGTCCCAGAGGGTAGGGTTCGGAGGCGCCGGTTTCATCTGCGGTTACCGCGGCTTCCAGTTGGCAGCCGGAGCGGCCTACCGATCCCGGATCAAGGGACAGGAATAGAATGCCTTCTCCCGCGAAATCTAATTGCGCAGTTCCAGTTCGCTCGCCCGGATGAAGAGAGAGAGGTTTCTTTGCGTCACCCTCATTAGCGCAGCGCAGCTCGAAGTCGGGATTCGACCCAGCATTTTCAGTTCGGATCGAGAAACTCACCGGCCCACCGGCGGCGATCTCGCCCTGACGCAAAGCCACATCGGTCGTTTGTGACGAGGATTCGTTCACGCCGGTGATTTTCGGCCGCGGCCCAACGACTTGTACGACGTCGAGGACCTTCAACGGACTGTTCAGATCCGAAACCTTCAAGTTGGCGTCGAGCGAATCGCCTTTTTTCACCTTTGGCAGTAATTTGACACTGGCTTTTCGCCCATGCACGTTCTGGGCATCCGATGCAACGGGAGCCAGGGTCCACGTCACTCCCTCGCTCGAAATCCCCTCAATTCGCTCCAATCCGGTTCCCTCGAGCGCGAACGTCTGCCGTGTTTCCCCAAGGTTCGCCCGCAAGGGAAGATTGGATAAGGTGGGGTTGGGCGGATGGACAACGAACCTGAGGTCATGATCCGATCCGTTAGTCTGGGTCAATTTCAGGCAATAGGAACCTGCAGGCAACTTGGCAGTGTCGATGTCCACATCCAGAGTCGTCTGCTCCCCCGTGCTGCCAGCCTTAGGGACAGTAAAGGACAGTTCCTTGGGAAATCCCTCCGCCTTGAGTGTGGCGTCATCTTTAGGGGGAGCAAAGCCCGGGCCGGACCCTGCTGCTTTGTCTGAAGGAACCAGCGCCACCTTCTGGACAAATTCGAAATCCGCGCCCTTCAATTGAACCCTCACTAAGCCTGTGCCTTCCACCAAGCGGTCTTCGGAATCGGGGCTGAGCTTGGCGTGAGCAAAATCCGCGAAGGGGCGCACGTTGATGTCGCCCTGCACTTCCATCGGCTCCCAATCCCATTTGGCGACAAGGTGGTATTGCCCTTCGGGAAGTTTGGTCTTGCTGAGGTCCAACTCCAGAGAGTCATCGGGTTCACCCAGCTTGACGGTGACGGGAACCCCCGTCGAATGGCCCCCGGAAACCAATTCCCAGTCCCGGACACGTGGAAGGTTTTTGAGCTGGCTGGGGTTCGCACACGCAATCTTAATGGTGGTTTTCCAACCCAGCGGCAGGCACGGGGTCTCCGGCAGCGACGCCGCAGGCGCTTCCACATCCGGAACGCGCAGCATCCACAGATATGCCGGACGCGTGCGTGGCTTGAGCTTCTGGTCCTTGCTGCAGAGCGCCAACCCCTCGGTGGGAACGGGTTGCGTGAAGGCGGCATGAAAATCGGTGTCAGGAAAAACCATGATGCGAAGGTTCTCAAAAAGCGCCGCGCCGCCCGCGGCCAGGCCGAACGGCGTTCCGAAGAAAAGGGCTGCTACAGATGAGGCAAGCCCCGTCGACTGCGCAACTATCGCGGTTCGCTCCGAAGTGAGCGGGTCGTAGGTGGAAAGTGAGGGCAAAACTGCGCCCAGCAATTGCGCCGCCTGCTGGTCCGTGGGAGCGGCCGTGTCAAGCTTGGGGATTCCCAAACCATAGGTGGCGGAAAAACCGCGCAAGGCCGCATTCACATCCGTTCCGTAAGTTGGTGACTGCTCGACCTGGGTGAGCGTTTGAACCAGCGCTTCGACAGTGGCCGTTTGTTGTGCGTAATCGGCCAGTTGCGGTATCAGGTCTTCGTTCTTCTCAACCATCGAGCTCACTTTTTTGACGTCCAGCCCGTGTGGGCCGAACACCACACCCACGATGGCCGCCCGCGTCGGAATCACCCACTGCGCGGGAGCCTTAGCTGGCCGCGCTTCCAACACTATAAGGTCCTTAGTCTTGGTTTTGCCTTTTTCGCCATGGGGAGTAGAGCCGGCCTTTAAGTTGGCATTCGCTGAGCCCGCGGATGCAGAGTTGGAGCCACTATTCCCCGCCTCGCTGATGAGTGCGGAGGCGGGCACGAGCAGAATCGCGATCTGCGCTTTGTCCCTGATAGGGATAGGGATGTGGATGGGCTCATACTTCAGCTTCTCGCCAGGCCGGATGAGGTTCACGGAGCTTAGCGGCAGTGCGGGGCCTTTCCCCTCCGGTTGAAGCGTAAGCCGAAAGGTGCTGACCGAAACTCCTCCCAGACAAGGGGGTGGAGCGACCGCGACAGCCTTTAGCGAGACGAGTTCAATGAAAGCAAGCATCAAAAGCGAAGGTTTCATTCCAGATTTGGCCTTTCAAAAAAGTCCACCAGTGCGCGCACATGTGCTGCGGAGAAAAGCATCGCAGCCCTCAGAGCAAAGATAAACGATGAATGGAATGTGTCACAACATCGAATGTATTGTCCATTTAGTTCGATGTGCAGTGGCTTCGCAGGGTTTTCCCCATTGGCAGGGGCCAAATGTCCCTTGTGCCTGTTGTTGCGCGGACTCCCGGTCTTGGGTCCGCGGTTTTTCCGTGGGACCATAGAAAAGCTGCGGACCCCAACAACGGGGGTCCGCGCTACCCAACTCGTCGATTTCCAAAGCAGTCGCTCATGCCCGTCGCCTGACCGCCACCCAGAAAACATGAAAACGATTCCCCTCCTTGGTAAGGAGGGGTCAGGGGTGGTTGGCGGGCGACGGGGCAACCACCACCCCCTGCCCCTCCTCCCGCTGAGGAGGGAAGTCATTTTCAGAGCAGAGCCGGAACTCGAGAGGGCGGCCACGCCCACCGAGTAACACAAGCGGTGGTAGTATATCCCCTTGATCAATCTTGCCCGGAGGTCCTCCGTGAAAACCAACCGAAGAAAATTCCTGCAAGCGAGCGCCGCCACGGCGGCCGCAGGCGTGCTTCCCGCCGAATCCCGCCCAGCTATCACTGACGCTGAGCTGGACGGATTCACGATTGCCAAGCGCCATCAGATTGTTCGCGATCTGCCCACGCCGAATTTCTTCGAGGGCATGCTCCTCGGTAACGGTGACATTGGACTCTGCGTCACGGTGCGCCCGGACGCGCTGGGCCTCCACCTCGGCAAGGAAGACTCCTGGGACATCCGGGTGAGCGAGGATCACTACCAGCATGTGCTGCCGTTCAACGAACTGCTGAAGCTTTGGGAGCGGGCCAGCGAGGAGGCCAAGCGACAGGGCAAGCCTGACATGCTCTATATGGAAAATGGCATCGACTTTTTCCGCGAATACACCCTGAAAGTGAGTGCCTCGTACGCGAAATCGTGGCCGCGCCCGTGGCCATGCGGTATTGTTTGGATTCACTGGGACTCGCGTAAAGTGCGCGTCGTCAGGCAAGTGCTTGACCCCTCGAATGGCCTTTTCACGCTGGACCTGGCCTGCGACGACCTGCGCGGACGACGCCGGAATCTGACGGTGCGTTGTTTCGTGAACTGGACCACCGGGCACGTTTCAATTTCGAGCGACGAGCCCGCACCCTTCGTCTCAATGTCCTACTGCCCTAATCTTGACGCCGGGGCACAACTTCCGCCGCCGGAGCTTGACGGTAGTGCCGGTGCAGGCGTCGCTGAATTCTCCGCCTATCAGCATTTTCCGGCAACGGTGCCCACGCCGGAGAACCCGAATCCTCCTCGAACCGCGAAAGACCGCAGCTTCGCGCTGAACGGACGGGCGCAAGGCTCTTGGTTGATAGAAGGCCTCGCAGAAACCCAGACTCGGCTGGGAAAGCTGCAGCCGGGCAGCAAGGAAGCGTATTGGAATTTCGACGCCCCGCCTTCCGTTTTCCTGCGAAATCAGAAGGAGCAGCCTTTCCGCCTCGACATCACACTTGTTACTCCACGCGACGATGCTGATAACGTCGCCTTTGCCCGCAGCGAGGCGGCGCGGCTGGCACAAATCCCCGTGAAGCAACTCCAGCAGGAAGCGGAGAAGGCGTGGAAGAATTTCTGGTCACGCTCCGCCGTCGAGTTTGAGGACCGGCAACTTGAGAAGATTTGGTACCACAACCAATACTTGCTGGCGTGCTGCCTGCGGGAAGGGAAAGTGGCCCCTGGCCTATTCGGAAACTGGACGAGCGGCAAGATCGGCACCGCCTGGCATGGCGACTATCACATGAACTACAACACCCAGCAAGTTTTCTGGGGAGTCTTTTCGAGCAATCATGTGGACCAGAACCTTCCCTACGTGGAGGTCGTTGAAAGCCTGCTGCCCATGGCGCGGAACTACGCGAAGGAGAAATTCGGATTACCCGGCGCCTTCTTCCCGCACTCTGCGTATCCGGTGCCGAGCCAGGTGGTGCCTTATCCGGCCCCGCCTTGGGGTTACGAAGTCTGCGAAACGCCCTGGACGGTGCAGAGCTTGTGGTGGCAATACCTGTACACACTCGACAAGCAGTTTCTCGAAAGAATTTATCCCATTTTCCGCGCGGCCACCGATTTTGTGATCGCCTTCGTGAAAAAGGGAGCGGACGGCAAATACCACATTGCTCCCTCAGCCTCGCCCGAAAACTGGGGCTGCACCGTGGACTTCCGCCTGAACAAAGACTGCATCATGGATTTGGCCATGGTCCAGTTCCTGCTCGATGCCATCCTTGAGGCCTCCACGATCCTCGATCTCGACGCGGGCGAACGCGACCAGTGGGCGGAGGTTCGCAACAATCTTGCTCCGTACCCGAAAACCCAGGGGCCCGACGGCGAAGTGTGGCTGGATGTGCTAAATGCGCCTCCCGAGCACGTGTATAACATCCCGGTAACGCTAGCCCCCGTCTTTCCCGGAGAGCAGGTCGGGATGGGGCGCAACGAAGAGTATCTGGAAATTGCCCGGCGCACGGCGCGCACAATTCGCCTGGAGGGAGGCAACGATCTGGTCTATCAGCCCCTGATCCGCGCGCGCTTGGGGATGCTGGATCTCGAATGCTTCAAGAACGAGGTCCGTTACTGCCAGTTGCCCAACGGCATCGCCAACGACCGCGTGCGCCAGATCGACGGCCGGTACAATGACGGCGTTGACTACGATTTCATGATGCGCATGGGTGTCTGGACGGAAAACCTCTCACTGCCTGCCGTGCTCAATGAGTGCATGCTGCAGAGCTTCTCAGGGACGATGCGCCTCTTCCCCGACACGCAGGGGTTGGGACGCGCGCGCTTCCGAAACCTCCGCGCAGTTGGGGCCTTCCTGGTCAGCGCCTCCTACGATGGCAAGACGGTCTCCCAGGTGACTCTGTTCAGCGAGAAAGGCGCAATGGCAAAGGTAGTTAGCCCCTGGCCCAAATCGCAGGTCAAAGTGACGAGGGTGAAGGATGGTCAGCCGGCCACTATCTCGGTGAAAGGCGAAATCGCACAGTTTCGAACGCAGGCTCGAGAACGCTACCGGATCGAGCCAGCTTGAGGCCCGAACTGGGGAGCCAGCCTTCGAATTCGCCACAGGGCGGCCACAAGGGCCGCCCCTACAAGGCGCTCTTAACCCCACGGTTCATCGGCCGACGGCCCGTAGATGGCGGGCACAGGAACGCCGTTCAACCGCAGGTAGACGCCGAGCTGGGCGCGATGGTGGACAAGGTGGTTGAGGTACATCTGCCGGTAAGCCAGGAACCGAGGTCCCTCAAAAATGGTCTTACCCTGGAAAGCGAGTACCCAGTTCTCTTTCCAAGCTTCGTCGGGTGTGTCAATGAGTGCCTGGCGGACCTTGGCTGCGCCTTCGTCAAACACTCTGACGAGCTGCGCCGCAGATTCGAAAGGCAGCGGCTTATAACTGCCGGCGGAAAAGTCCAACTTGGGGGTGGTAAGCACGGTGAGGCCGAAGCCGCCAAGCTCAGCCACGTGGGGCGCCAACTTGCCGAGCGGCATCGACTTGGGATGCGGAACGAAGTCGGCTTTTTCGGGGACACGCTCCAGGGTCTTGCGTGTGCTGGTTATCTCCTGGTCCAATTCAGGCAGGAGCGCTTCGCTGATCGTCATAAGATCCTCCGTTGGGTGGATTGGGTGCGTTCATGTGAGATCATAGGCGAACAAAAAGCGAATGTCAAGAGAGTTTTCAAGAGCTTCGATTCGCCCTCGCGACCCAACCGACCCCTCACCCGGCCTGCGGCGGCCTGACGAAGCGCCTGCCCATCTGCCTACTGCCTACTGCCTACTGCCCTCCTACGGCCTTCCCAGCCCCGCGTGGTAATCCCACACAGCGTGGTAGTAGCTCATGAAGCGCACGGGCTCACAGCTCGGCTCGCCGACTTCGGCAAACGTGTAGCGATCGAAGTTGATGGATCGGAAAAGGGTGAAGAGCTCGTGCCAGGGATAAGCTGCATTGTCGAGGTTGTTGATGTGGCAACTGCGAATCCACTGTTTCAGCAACTCGAAGCTTTGCCGGACGGAGCCGTTCTCCACGTCAGTCGGATTCGAGTTCCAGCAGGCGCCTACCAGAGGGTGATTGGCGACCGAGAGGATGCGATGGGCATTGGCTGGAAGCTGCGTTCCCTCACCGTGGACCTCCAGCCAAATCTCCACTCCGTGGTCACGCGCGATGTCTCCGCACTTGGCCAGCGCATGGCCGATCTGGTCGAGAGTCTGCTCGTGCGGAACATCGCGTGGGAATCCGTTGGGGCGCACCTTCACTCCCAGGCAGCCCAGATCCTGTGCCAGTTCGCACCAGCGGCGCGTTTCCTCGATATTCTTCTCGACCGTGGCGCCGTCGGGCGACTCGTACTCGCAGGTCGTACCCAGGCTCACGAGGCGCACCTTCGAATCGGCGAAGCGCTTCTTCACTTCCTCGCGTTGCGGCTTGCTGAGGGAGGGCTCGACGCCGTGTTTGTGCGTGGTCCGCAGTTCCACTCCAGCGAAGCCCGTCTTCTCGCAATTCTTGATAATAGTTTCGACGTCCCAGTCGCGAGCCAGATTGTAAGTCACGAGGCCGAGATGAAATGCCGGGGGCGTTCCGGCCGCCTCAGGAACGAAGGGTACTGCCGGAGTCTCGATGGCCTTCGCACCCTGCGCCAATCCGGCGATTCCGGCCGCTGAAACAACACCCGACTTCAGGAATTCCCGCCGCTTGGTTCCTGGCATTGTTGCCTCCCTCTATCTAAAATCTGAAACCTAGAGTTTAAGTTCCAACTATAATGAATTTGAAGGGACTTAGGGAATGATTCTCATCATCGACAACTACGACTCGTTCACCTACAACCTGGTCCAATACCTGGGTGAATTGGGCGCGGAAATGCGCGTAATCAGGAACGATCAGACCACCGTAGATGAGATCGAAAAAGACCTGCCCAGCGCTATCGTCATCTCGCCCGGACCCAAGACCCCCAGCGAAGCAGGCATCTGCCTCGAGGTGATCGTCAAGTTATCGGATCGTGTTCCCATTCTGGGAGTGTGTCTCGGCCATCAAGCCATCGGGCAAGCGTTCGGCGGCAGGGTCATTCGGGCGCCGGAACTGATGCATGGCAAGATCAGCCAGGTCCACCACGACGGCAAAACTATTTTCGCAGACCTGCCCAATCCGTTCGAAGCCACTCGTTACCATTCGCTGATCGTGGAACGCGAGAGCCTTCCTCCTTGCCTTGAAATCTCCGCCACTTCACCAGACGGCCTTATCATGGGCCTGCGGCACCGCCAAATGAAGGTGGAAGGGGTCCAATTTCATCCTGAATCAATCCTCACGCTGGCGGGAAAACAGTTGCTCGCCAATTTCCTGAAGATGTAGGGATGCTGAGGGCTGTCCGTTGCCAGTAGTCCGTCGGCCGGTGCTCGTCATCCCAGCGCCGGCTGTTGGCATCCTGAGCAAGCGAAGGATCTCTGTAGTTAGTCGCAGACTACACAGCCCCAAAACAACTGCGGAGATCCTTCGCTCAGGATGAGGCACCAAGCGGGAGCGAGCAGCGATGCAATGACCCAATGACTCAACGACTCAATGATTCAATTGCTCAATGGGATTTGTTCTTCTGGGTAAAATCCACCAGTTTTTGGAGTGTCTCGAGTGCGCGGCTGGAATCAATCACTGCAGACGCCATACCAACGCCATCCATAAAATCTGCTGCCTTGCCCGCCACCACGAAAGCTGCCGCAGCGTTGGCGAGCACCACATCACGATGGGGGCCACGTTCACCTCGAAGGACGGACAGTGTAAGCCGGGCGTTGGTCGCTGCGTCGCCGCCCCGCAATTCCTCGAGGGGCGTCCGTGCCAAGCCGAACTCTTCAGGGGTCACGTTGCGGGTCTCTACCTCGCCGGCATTGTAAGATGAAAGCCGGGTAGGGCCGGAGAGAGTGACTTCGTCCATGCCGTCGGAACCCGTCACTACGAAAGCCCGCTCAGTACCGACAGCGCCCAGGGCCCGCGCCATCATCTCCGTGCGCGACGCATCGTAGACTCCCACGAGCTGGACAGAGGCTCGAAGTGGATTGGTAAGCGGACCTAACAGGTTGAAAACGGATTTTGTCTTCAGAGCCCGCCGGGCATTCATCACGTGCTTCATCGCCAGGTGCAGGCTTGGGGCAAACAGAAAAACCATACCGACTTCTTCCAAGCAGGCGGGAATGCGCGCGTACGGCAGGTCGAGCGAGACGCCGAGAGCCTCGAGCACGTCTGCACTGCCGCAACGGCTCGAGATGGAGCGGTTGCCGTGCTTGGCCGCGCGGATCCCTCCGGCCGCGGCCACCAGCGCTACCGCCGTAGAGACGTTGAACGTGGCGTGACCGTCGCCCCCGGTTCCGCAAGTGTCCAGCAACGGGCCGCCTGCCCGCAGGCCTTCCAGATCTACTCCCGCCCGCCGCAATCCCTCGGCGGCATGAGTGCGCATCACTTCCGCGAACCCGACCAGTTCCTCGGCTTGCTCGCCCTTGTCCCGCAAGGCCGCAAGGAAGCTGACGATCTCCTCGTCCGGCACGGAGCCTGACAATAGGCGCTCCATCACCGCCCCAGCCTCGACGCGGTCGAGATGTTGCCGAGCTTCTAGTTTTTCAATCGCCTCGCAGATTTGCATGGCCGGTGAACGTTCCTTGTCGTGCTTCTTGGTCCGGTTGGGCCAGTGCACGTTGCAATTAAACCCCGCATTTCTTATACTGCCAGATTACACAGTAATTGCAAACCCGGATAGCTGCGGAGCGGCTTTCTCAGAAAGGCTCGTCAACCCAGGGGTTGGCGCGACAGTACTCGCGACGGCGGGCGACAGGCGGCTGAAAACTTCCAAAATGAAAATTCACGAATACCAAGCCAAGCAAACACTTGCCAAGTTCGGCGTAGTTACCCCTCGCGGTGAAGTTGCCTTTAGCCCCGAGGAAGCGCGCGCGGTGGCGGAGCGATTGGGCGGCACCGTCGTGGTGAAGGCGCAGATTCATGCCGGAGGCCGGGGCAAGGCAGGTGGTGTGAAGTTGGCACATAACCCGGACGAAGCTCAGCGCATCGCGGCCGAGTTGCTTGGCAAGAAGCTGGTTACGATTCAAACGGGCCCTGAAGGACGCGTGGTGAAGCGCCTTTTGATCGAGGAAGGGCTGGAAGTGGCGCGGGAGCTCTACCTGGGCCTCGTGATCGACCGCACTACTGCCCGCCCGGTTTTCATGGCCTCGACTGAGGGCGGCGTGGAAATTGAAGTTGTGGCAGCCGAACATCCGGAGAAGATTTTGAAGGAGTTCATCGACCCCGCCCTGGGCCTGCAGCCTTACCAGGCGCGCAAGTTGGCCTTCGGGCTCGGCCTGGAAGCGAAGCTGGTGAATGAAGCCGTGCGCTTCTTTTCCAGTCTCTACCAGGCAATGGTTGCCACGGACTCTTCGCTGGTCGAGATCAATCCCTTTGTGCTCACGCGCGACGGCCGCCTTCTGGCGCTCGACGCCAAGATGAACTTTGACGACAACGCGCTTTACCGGCACAACGACATCCGCGACTTGCGTGACCTGGACGAGGAAGATCCGCTCGAAGTGAAAGCTTCGAATTTCAGTTTGAACTACATCCGCTTGGACGGGAACGTGGGCTGCATGGTGAACGGCGCGGGCCTCGCCATGGCCACCATGGACATCATCCAGTACGCTGGCGGACGGCCAGCGAATTTCCTGGATGTGGGTGGTGGCGCTAACGAGGAACAGGTTCGCCACGGTTTCGAGATAATCCTGAGCGACACCAATGTACGCGCCGTGCTCGTCAACATCTTCGGCGGCATTATGCGTTGCGATATCGTGGCGAATGGAGTAATCGGGGCGGTCCGATCCCTCGGAACCAAAGTTCCAGTTGTCGTTCGTCTGAAGGGAACCAATGTCGAACTCGGGCAGCAAATCCTGCGAGAGTCTGGCATGAACTTTGCCGTCGCCGACGACATGAAGGACGCGGCGGAGAAGGTTGTCGCGCTTGCGAAGAATTGATCCATTGAGTCATTTCAAGAAATCGATGAGTCAATGGATTAATGAACCAATCATATGGCTATCTTAGTTAACGAAAGTACTCGCCTTCTCGTGCAGGGGATTACAGGGCGCGAGGGAGCCTTCCATACTCAACAGGCCGTGGCATACGGCACCAGGGTAGTCGCCGGCGTGACGCCGGGAAAGGGCGGGAGCGCTGTTGACGGCATTCCGGTGTTCAATACCGTTCAGGCGGCCAAAGAAGCGACGGGCGCGAATGCTTCGGTGATTTTTGTCCCGCCGCCCTTCGCTGCGGACGCGATCCTGGAAGCGGCTGATGCGGGGTTGCCGCTGGTGGTTTGTATCACGGAAGGGATCCCGACGCTCGATATGGCGCGCGTGATGCACTGTCTCTCGCGAACCAAGACGCGGCTGATCGGCCCCAACTGCCCTGGTATTATTTCGCCCGGGAAGTGCAAGATTGGTATTATGCCGGGGCACATCCACCTTGAAGGAAACGCGGGTGTGGTGTCGAGAAGTGGAACCCTGACCTATGAGGCGGTTGGCCAGCTTACCGCACTGGGCATTGGCCAATCCACCTGCATCGGTATCGGCGGCGACCCGATTATCGGAACCACTTTTGTCGATGTTCTGAAGCTCTTCAACGAAGACGCGGAAACGCACGGCATCGTCATGATTGGAGAGATCGGAGGCACGGCAGAAGAGGAAGCCGCCTCTTTTATTAAGGCGCACGTCAAGAAGCCGGTGGTGGGATTCATCGCCGGACGCACGGCGCCACCGGGCCGCCGCATGGGCCACGCGGGGGCGATTATTTCCGGCGGCAAAGGCACTGCCGCGGACAAGATCGCCGTGCTCCAAGCGGCGGGGATTGCGGTGGCCGAGAGCCCGGCGCTGATCGGCGTAACGTTGAAGGAAAGTCTGAAGGCTAAAGGTTAAAGGATAAAGATCGAGATGGATGATTAGCTATTCACAACTGTCTGTCATGCTGAGCGAAGCGAAGCATCCCTGCAGTTCGTGCGCACGTTCCGAGCTGAGGCGGTTAATGCGGAAATGCTTCGCCAGCATGACACGCTTGAGGCATTTTTCGAATGGAGAGAAATGGGAATAGAGCGCACACTTACCATAATAAAACCCGACGCGGTGGCGGCGGGACACATTGGTGACATCATCAAGATTTTCGAAGCAAATGATTTTAAAGTCGTCGCGGCGTGCCTGGTGAATCTCACGAAGAAAGAGGCAGAAGGTTTCTACGCCGTTCACCGGGGCAAGCCGTTTTTCGAGAGCCTTACGACCTTCATGAGCTCAGGCCGCGCGCTGGCGATGGTGCTGGAAGGCGACCAGGTGATCTCGCGCCTGCGCGAGGTTATGGGCTCGACCAATCCCGCCAATGCCGCTCCCGGAACCATCCGCAATCTCTACGCCACGAACATCGAGCGCAACGCCGTGCACGGCTCCGACGCACCGGAGACGGCCGCTTACGAGATGGGCTATTTTTTCCCGGGCGTGGACCTGGCGGTCTGAAATCTCGAACGAATCCGCGCAGGGGCACGCCATGGCGTGCCCCCACCCCGATCATTGATGGAAACCTCCCGCATGAAGCGCGCAGCCCTCGGGGTTAGCATGCACTCCGGTTGGGGAGTGCTGGTGGCCGTCTCCGGTGATGCAAGCTCGCTGGAGGTATTAGAGCGGAGGCGCATCGTCACTGCGGATCCTGCCATCGCAGGAGCCAAGCAGCCCTACCACTTCGCAGAGGGTCTCGGGCTTCTAGAGGCGGAAAGATATCTTGCGGATTGTACAGGCGCTTCAGAGCGCCTGGCTTTCGATGCCCTCAAAGAGGTGGTCGGCAATTTGGAGGCGCGGCGATGTCCAATTGCGTGTTGCGCAGTGCTCCTGGCTTCGGGCCGCGCCCTGCCGCCCCTCCCCAAAATCCTTGCGTCGCATGCCTTGATTCACACAGCCGAAGGCGAGTTCTTTCGCGATGCGGTTAAGAACGTTTGTCAGCGTTTGGAAATCCCTGTCACGGCACTCAAAGAGCGAGACCTCGACGTTCGGGCAAGGACTGCTTTTGGGAATGAGGCGAGTCGAGTGCAACGCAGAATTTCAAGCCTGGGAAGTTCGATCGGCCCACCTTGGACGAAGGACCACAAAGCTGCGGCACTCGCCGCGGCGATCATTCTCGCGACGTAGCGCCGACCTTCAGGTCAGCATCGTGGGAAGTGCCGACCTGAAGGTCGGCGCTACGACTGCGGAAGTTTCAAGTACAATGTTTATATGCTGCCTATCCAGCTTGGCAAATTCCTGGTCATTGCCGGCGTGTTGCTGGTTGCTGCGGGGTTGTTGCTCATGGCCGGCGCCAGGTTCTCGCTTTTCGGCCTGGGGCGGTTGCCGGGGGATATTGTGTACAAAGGCAAGAACGTGCAGTTCTACTTTCCCATCGTCACGTGCGTGCTGTTGAGCGTAGTGGTGACGCTGGTGCTTTGGATTATTTCGCATTTTACGAGGCGATGAGCCGAGTTTTCAGTCATCAGTGTTCAGTTCTCAGTTCTTCCTTCAGAGGTTGGCTTGACTGATTACTGACGACTGAGAACTGAAAACTTCTTTTATGGAACAGGCACTTCTCAATTTTGGCCCGACAAGGAAGATATTCAGCATCTCCGAGCTGAGCCGGGAAATCAAAGACCTGTTGGAACGGCAGTATAGCGACGTGTGGGTCACGGGGGAAGTGTCAAACTTCCGCCCCGCCGCCTCTGGTCATCTCTATTTCACGCTTAAAGATGCGACCGCCCAACTTCGCGCGGTGTGCTTTCGCAACCAGGCCCGCTACCTGAAATTTAAACCGCAGGACGGCATTTCGGTGATCGCACGCGGCCACCTGAGCGTTTACGAAGCGCGAGGCGAGTATCAGCTTTACGTTGAGTACCTCGAACCCGCCGGCCTGGGCGCGCTTCAACTGGCCTTCGAGCAACTGAAACAGAAACTTGCCGCGGAGGGGCTATTCGATACTGCGCGCAAGAAGCCCCTGCCTGTGCTTCCGCGCACCATCGGTGTAGTGACATCTCCAACCGGCGCGGTGATTCGCGACATCCTGCGCGTGCTCCGCCGCCGCTTCCGAAACATGAACGTGCTGCTCTATCCGGTCAAAGTACAGGGGGAAGGCGCGGACGAGGAGATTGTCGAAGGGATCACCTACTTTAACCGCGAGCAGATCGTTGATGTGATCATCGTGGGACGTGGCGGGGGATCGCTCGAAGACCTATGGGCATTCAACGAAGAAGTGGTGGCGCGGGCCATCGCGGCTTCCGGAATTCCAGTAATCTCCGCCGTAGGTCACGAAACGGATTTTACCATCGCAGATTTCGTCGCTGACCTGCGTGCGCCGACGCCCTCGGCCGCCGCTGAGCTGGTCGTACACCGGAAGCAGGACTTCATAACGGAGCTCGAAAATCGCGCCCGCCACATGGCCCAGATAATCCGGCTGCAGCTTTCCGAAGCCCGGCAGCGGCTAACAGAACTGCGTATGCACCACGCCTTTCAGATGCTGGCAACCAGGATTGCAGAAAGAGCCCAACAGGTGGACGACGTCGTCGCATCGCTCGATCGTTCCATGCGCTCCCGGTTGAATTCGGCCAGACAGGAGTGGCTGCGGGCTTCGGCCGGGGTAGTTCGATACGATTTCCGGCGACTGCTGGGATTGAAGCGCGCGGCGTTAGATGATCGCGAGGGACGATTTGAAACTGCGCTCCGCCGCTTTCTGACGGAGCGACGAAACCGCTTGGCTCACGTGGGAACTCTCTTGAAGGAACGGAGCCCTCTGACGATCCTTCAGCGCGGCTATTCGATCACCCGCGACGCCGCAGGCAAGATAGTTCGTGACGCCGAAGCAGTGGCTCTCGGCAGCGATATTACCGTTCGATTGGCGCGGGGGGAACTCGCCGCAGAGGTCAAGCACAAGAAACTGTAGCCGATGGTTCCCCTCCTCCGGGGAGGACGGGCCAGGGGTGGTGGACCGAGCCTATTCGCGGACCGACCACCCCTAGCCCCTCCTTAGCCAAGGAGGGGAATTACCAGTTACTCATACCGCAGAGCCACGATGGGGTCGAGCCGGGCAGCCTTCATGGCCGGCCAGAGGCCGAAAAACAGGCCGATGCTTGTCGCCACGCCAAAGCCCGCTATGACGGACCAAAGCGGCACGGTAGACGGCAGCCCGGGCACGAGGACCCGGATCATAAAGCTCAACAGCCAACCCACGGCGATTCCCAAAAGTCCGCCCGAGCCGGTGAGCACGATGGCCTCGAGCAGGAACTGCCAGACAATATCGCGCCGGCGCGCGCCGATGGCCTTCCGCACTCCAATCTCGCGCGTTCGCTCCGTAACCGAAACCAGCATGATGTTCATCACTCCGATGCCCCCCACCAGCAGGCCGATCGAAGAGATCACCACCATCACCAGCGCCACGGTGCCGATAATGGCGCGGAAGTCGGAAATCAGGGACTCCGCCGTCGAGATTCCGAAATTGTCGGGATCGGAGAGCTTCACGTGGCGGCGGCGACGCAGCAAGCCGCGCACTTCATCTTGCGCTGCATCCATTCTTCCATGGTATACCAGGACGCTGAGGAAGTGATCTTTGGCGTTGGGATAGAGCTTCTTGTAGGTCCAGTAGGGAATAAAGATGTCATTATCGTCTGGGCTGTCTCCCAGAAATCCCTTGTACTTCTGGAGCGAACCGATGACTTGGAACGTATGTCCATCCACCACAAGATCCTTGCCGACCGGGTCTTCGGGTTTGAACAGGCGTTCCACCACGTTGTTGGCGATTACCACCACGTCGCGCCGATGGAGGTCGTCCGCCTGCGTGAGAAAGCGGCCGTCTGCGAGTTCCGAATTCGACAGAGCCATGTAGTTGGCATCCACGCCCATGAATTGGGCGCCCGCCATTTCGCGGCCTTTATAGCGCGCCGTGGAGGGTGGCAGACCAAAGTCACTGATCTGCTGGAAGAGGGCCACTGACACATCCTCGACGTCCGCACATTGCTCTTTGATCGCCTGAGCGTCTTCGAAGCTCAGGGGTTTGCGCAACCGCTCCTCCCGGGTCAGGCGATGCGGCGTCCCCATCTGGAGCTTGTAGATCCAAAGAACGTTGGTGCCGTATTGCTCGGCCACGTCCACCAACTTGGCATCCAACCCCTCGATGATCGAGGCCACGGCAATCACTGTCGTGGTGCCGATAAGGACGCCCAACACAGTGAGGAACGCCCGGAACTTGTGCGTGCGCAGGGTGTCGAGCGCCAGCATCAGGTTTTCGCCGACAGCCCGCCAGTAAGTCATCATGCTATTTCTCCGCGCGCAACGCCTGGATGGGATCAAGCGCAGCCGCTCGCATCGCCGGGTAGATTCCAAAGAAGAGCCCGACCAGGGTTGACAGCGTGATGCCCACGATCACGGCGGCCAGCGGCACCGAGGCAGTGAAAACCTGCGCCACCAGCCAGGAGATTAAGTAAGCAAGCAGCACTCCGGCGGCCCCTCCGGTAAAGGCCAAGGTTGCGGCCTCGATCACGAATTGCCAGAGGATGTCCTGGCGGCGCGCCCCGACTGATTTGCGGATGCCTATTTCATGTGTGCGCTCGGTGACGGTCGCCAGCATAATGTTCATGATCACAATGCCGCCCACCACCATGAACACGGCCACCACGCCGATGGTGACCGCAAAAATGCTGCTGGTGAGGCTTTTCCAGGCGTTCATCAACGTTTCGGAGGCGTTGATGCCGAAGGTATCTTCGTCGTGGTAGGGGATGTGGCGGCGCGCCCGCATGAGGACCTCGGCTTCATCTTCGAGTTCCGCCATGTGTTTCGAATCGGGCGCCTTGATGAAAACTATGAGCTCCAGGCGCGGCATGTACAGGTCGCGGAAAGTGCCGAGCGGAATGAAGACGAAGTTGTCCTCGCTGATGCCAAACGCTGAGCCCACTTTATCCGCGACGCCGATGATGCGGAAGCTCTGTCCCCCCACGAATAGTTCCTTGCCGATCGGATCGACGGCCGGAAATAGCTTATCGACGATGTCCTGGCCGATAAAACAGACCCGTTCGTTGTGGCGGTAATCCTGGTCGGAAATGTAGCGGCCGTAAAGCGCCTTTTCCCGACCGATGTCCACGTGGCTGGGAGTGATTCCCATCAAAGTTACTTCATCAATCGAATGTCCTTGATACCGCGCCTCGGGCCCGGGATTGAGTTGCGCGATGGCGCTGATCGCTTGATAGTCGGGCAGCGCCTCCCGCAGGTATTCATATTCCTCGATACGGATGGGTTTGTTGCGTCTCAACGCTTTCAAGTAGCTGTCGTAGCCTTGTGCCCACTTGAACTGAAACAGCACGAAGGTGTTGGTGCCCAGATTAGCGATCTTGGTGGCAATGTAGACGTTCATGCCGTTCACCACCGACATCACGACAATGAGGGTGGTGGTGGCGATGACGACGCCGAGCAGAGTGAGGAAAGAACGCAGTTTATGACTGCGGAGTTCACCAAGGGCATTCCAGAAGGCTTCGCGAACCGCCACCCAGAAACTGGTCTGCTGGCGTAGTGCCGCCTGCGACTCGGCGACAGCGATCCGGGCTTGGGTGAAAGTGGCCACGTTGGCAGCGTCCATTCCGCTCTTTGGCAAGAAGCTGATTACGGCAACTGCGGGGGATTTCCTTTGTGCTCGCGCAAGGTCTCAGACTCCTATTAGGCCATAGTGTACACCATTGGACTGAGCCAGTAAACTCGGTCCTCTATGCGATCTCTATTTAAATTACGTTAGAGTCTTGGCAAAAGTTTCCGGTCAAAAGGGGCTTGGGGCCAACCGGGGATCAACAGCTCACTTCTTCATTACTGCGCCGTTGGCCGAGTCAAAATGGAAGTGGCGGCGCAAAATAGTCGTTATAGCTTATATCCGATCTTGCGCAGGAAATCTTTGCGGATCTTGATATCGGCTTCGGTCTCGATCCCCTTTGCCTTCACGCCGTCGATGACGCCGAGGATGCCTCGGCCCTGTTCGGTTTCGGCGATAACTACCTCGACGGGATTGGCAGTGGCGCAAAAAATCCGGCAGACCTCGGGGACAGTCTTGACGGTGTTCAGGATGTTGACTGGAAAGCCTCCATCCATGAATATGATGAAGCAATGGCCGCAAGCGAGCGCCATGGCATTCTTTTGCGCCAGTTCGATCAGGCGCTGGTCGTTGCCGGAGTGGCGCACCAGGGCGGGGCCGGAGGATTCGCAGAATCCGATGCCGAACTTCATTCCGGGAACCGTCTGGACGATAGCCTCGTGCAGATCTTCGACGGTTTTGATGAAATGCGATTGGCCGAGGATGAAATTCATGTCAGCGGGTTTTTCGATCGTCACGGTCTTGAGCTCCATAGAGCCTCCATCCGCAGATTACTGAGATTTCACGGATTTTACTCCTCAGAGACCTTAAGGACCGCGAGGAAAGCCTCTTGCGGGATATCCACGCGGCCCACGCGTTTCATGCGCTTCTTGCCTTCCTTCTGTTTTTCAAGCAGCTTGCGTTTGCGCGAAATGTCGCCGCCGTAGCACTTGGCCAAGACGTTCTTTCGCATGGGCGGGACGTTTTCGCGAGCGATGACTCTTGATCCGATGGAAGCTTGAAGAGCAACTTCGAAGAGTTGGCGGGGGATGAGCTTGCGCATCTTCGTGCACAGCACACGGCCGCGCGCAAAGGCGTTATCACGGTGGGTGATGAAGGAAAGGGCATCGACCGGCTCGCCGGCCACCAGGAAATCCACCTTCACCAGGTCGGAGACCCAGTACCCGGCAAAATGATAGTCGAGCGAGGCATAGCCCCGCGAGACGGACTTCAGCCGGTCGTAAAAATCCAGCACGATCTCGTTCAGCGGCAGTTCATACGTCAGCAGGACGCGCTTGGGCGAGACGTATTCGAATCCCTTTTGCACGCCGCGCTTCTCCTCGAGCAGTTTGAGGATGCCGCCAAGGTACTCGTCCTGGGTGAATATCTGCGCGCGGATCACCGGCTCTTCTACCTTTTCGATATCGCCGGCCGGAGGAAACTTATTGGGAGTGTGCACGTCCAGAATCTCACCGGTTTTCGTGGTGACCCGGTAGCGGACGCTTGGGGCTGTAGTGATCAGGTCGAGGTTGAACTCCCGCTCCAGGCGTTCCTGGACAATTTCCATGTGCAGCAGGCCGAGAAAGCCGCAGCGAAAGCCGAAGCCCAAGGCCTCGGAGTTCTCCGG
>Ga0187852_1000341_pt1 | contig 51246 bp, 57 predicted proteins | sample June2016WEW_6_40_FD_134511 | JGI IMG/M metagenome (GOLD analysis project Ga0187852, IMG submission 134511) | Peatland microbial communities from SPRUCE experiment site at the Marcell Experimental Forest, Minnesota, USA - June2016WEW_6_40 | ecosystem: Environmental > Terrestrial > Soil > Wetlands... | reverse complement strand
TTCCTGAGTGGTCGTGAAGAGGTCCGACACTCCCAAGAACCGACCAACCCTTCGAGCAATGTTCGAACGGATCCTCCGTTGACGGCGCGTCAGCATGAACACCGTGCTCCCTCCAGTTTCGTCTGACCCTTCGCCTCGCATGGACGAACTCCTACGCAGCAGGGGTTGGGTCGCACCCCACGACAGGACGATCCGCACCTCTCCTGACCTGCAAACCGTTTGCAAACCAACGCACCGACACACACCGTCATCGGTGGACATGGCCCGCTACTCATCCCAGGCGACGTCCCTGCTCAGCGCCACTCTCGGGCATGTATCGACACCCACCGTCATGGCGTGAATGCGACCCCCAGTCAAGCGCGCTAACCAAGCTGCGCCACAGCCCGTTGATGCAAAGACCTAGCCTACTGACCCGCTACGGGCCTCTTCGACGGTCCGCTGAGGTGGTTCTCCAGGCACCAGAGTTTCAGAGGTGATGGACCAGCCAGCCGATTCCCTGGTATGCCCTCCATCCCAGGTAGCCGACCGTGGCTACGACCAGCAGCTTGAAGTGCCACGGGACCCTCCGCCTCTCCGCGAACTGCTCTTCGCACGTGGGGCAGGCGCCCGTGCCGGTGAGCTCGTCGTCGGCGACCATGCGCTCGCATGTCTCACACCAAGGCATCACGTAGCTCAACCTCCGAGCCGCACCCGCAGCTTGAGTGGGGTGGGGCCCAAGTCGAGCACCTCGCGAAGGCGTCGCTCGACGTAACGGAGGTAGGTCGCCGGGAGCCTGTGTGTCGCGAAGAGGGTGAACGTCGGTGGGTCGATCGCACCTTGGACCGCGTAGCGAATACGCGAACCTGGTGCGGCGTGCGCCGCCTGGATGGCCGCGAGCACCCGATTCAGCTCGCCGGTTGGAACGCGCCGATGGTACGCGTCGACCGCCTGGCCAAGCGCGCCGAGTATGCGATGCACTCCGAGGCCACTGAGCGCGCTCACCTTGAGCACCGGTGACTCCCCCAAGAAGGCCAGACGGTCCCCGACGTCGACCAGCACAGTGCTGCGCGCCTCGGTTGCTAGCAGTTCCCACTTGTTGAGCACGACGACCACCGGACTACCCGAGGCACCGATGCGCTCGGCCAGGCGCTGGTCCTGGTGGGTCACCCCTTCGCTTGCATCGATGACGAGCAGCACCACGTCGGCGGCATCGAGCGCCTGAAGTGCTCGTACCATTGCGAAGTACTCGGTCCCCACAGCCGAGCGCGACCTGCGCTTCATCCCGGCCGTGTCCACGAAACGGATCGGGCCCTCGGAGGTGTCCAGAACCGTGTCGATCGCGTCCCTGGTCGTGCCGGGAACATCGTGCACCACGGAGCGCTCCTCGCCCACCAGACGGTTGAAGAGGGTCGACTTGCCGACGTTGGGCCGTCCGACGATGGCTACTCGCGGGCAAGCCTGGCCTTTGGCTGCAGGCGCCTTCTCCACCTGCTGCTCGGCGGCGGGCCCCAGGCGCCTTACCAATTCGTCCAGGAGGTCGCCGGTGCGACGCCCGTGCAGCGCGCTCACCAAATGGGGATCGCCGAGACCGAGCGAAACGAGCTCCCATGCTTCGACCTCGCGCGCGGGATTGTCAACCTTGTTCGCCACGAGCATCGCAGGCACATCGGCTCGTTTCACGAGCCGGGCCAGGTCCTCGTCCTCGGTTGTGACCCCGACCGTGACGTCCACCACCACCAGCACCAGATCCGCCGCCTCGATCGCGCGTCGTGCCTGTTGCGCCACCTTCGCCTCTAACGAGCTCCCGCCGCCCAGCCAACCCCCCGTGTCCACGAGCAGGAAGGCGCGTCCGTTCCACTCCGCCTCGAGCTCGAGGCGGTCGCGCGTGACGCCGGGGCGCTCTTCGACCACAGCCGCTCGCCGACCGATGAAGCGATTGACGAGCGTGGACTTCCCCACGTTCGGCCGCCCGGCCACCACCACCACCGGAAGACGCGGCCCTTGGCGGGCCGTGTCCGGTGCGGGCCTTGTCCGCGCGGGTGCCATCGCACTCACCCGCGGCGCTGTCGGGTTGACTCCAACGCGCGGCGGAGCGCGAACCCGTCGGTGCCGACGACCTCCACCGGGCGCGGCATGTCGGCAAGGGTCGAGCCGTCGAGGAAGCGCCCCTCGGAGAGACACACGTCGGGGAGCAGGTACCGGTGGTCGTCTGGCTCTCGCTCGAGGGCGTCCGCTATGTCGATGCCGGTGAGCAGCCCCGTCACCGCGATGTTCCCACCGAAGAAGGAATTGTGCACCGGGAGAAGTCGCAGCGCGACGTCTGCGCGCTCGCGGTAGCCCGCGAGCAACGGCCCGAGCACCCGCGCCCCGTACTCACCGGTGATGACCGTCGTGACCCTCCCTCGCTCGTCGACCTCTCCCTCCTTCAATGCGACGACGCGCCGGGCGCGGTAGCCGTAGGCGGGCGCACCGTCCACCCAGGAGGAAAAGCCCGCTCGCACGCCGAACTCCCGCTCTACGTGGCCGAAGAATGATTCGGCGAACGCGCGTGCCATACCTATCCCGTTCTCGTGCTGAGGAAAACCGTCGTAGGCCGCGCTCGGAGGGAAGGGGCGCCCGGCCAGCAAGTAGTACTCGTCCGCGGCATAGATCATCCGGCGCCCTATCGCGGTCATGAACAGCTCCTGCCACTCCTCCACGAGGTCGATGACCGCGCCCGCTTCGGTCGCGCCGTGGCCTCGCAGCTCGGGCTCGGTGGTGTAGCGGCTGATTCCGAGAGGAACGCAAGCCACGGTGGCCAGCTCCGGGTACTCGTCGGCTATGCCGGCCAGCGTGGTCTCCAGCGCCTGTGAGTCGTTGACACCGGGACACACGACTATTTGCCCGTGCACCTCGATCCCGCCGTCGAGCAGCGCGCGCAGCCACCTCAGGCTTGTCGCGCCGCGGGCGTTTCGCAGCATGCGCGCGCGCAGATGCGGGTCGGTGGAGTGGATGGACACGAACAAAGGAGAGAGGCGCTCGGTGAGGACGCGCTCGAGGTCGAGCTCGGTGAACCGGGTAAGCGTGGTGAAGTTCCCGTACAGGAAAGACAGGCGGTAGTCGTCGTCACGCACGTACAGGCTCCGGCGCATGCCCTTGGGTAACTGGTGGATGAAGCAGAACTCGCAGTGGTTGTCGCACGTTCGCACCCGGTCGAACAGCGCCGAGGACACCCCGATGCCGAGGGGATCTCCCGCGGCCTTCTCGACCCGTACCGACACCTCCAGGCCGCCACGACGGACCTCGACTTCGGGGTCCTGCCCGTCGGTGAGCAGTTGGTACCCGATCACGTCACGAAGCGCTTGCCCGTCGATACTGAGCAGCTCGTCGCCGACCCGCAAGCCTGCTCGCTGCGCCGGGGAGTCGCGCGCCACCGAGACGACCCGGGCTGCCGGCATGGAACCGAGGTTACCCCTCGAACCAGCTCACCCGGGTAGGCGGTTAGCCTGGTCGTGTGCCGGTCGAGCGGGTTCTCCTGGCTTCCCCCCGGGGTTTTTGCGCTGGCGTCGAGAAGGCCATCAAGGCGTTGGCATGGATGGTGCGCGTGTTCGAACCGCCCGTCTACTGCTATCACGAGATCGTTCACAACTCCTACGTCGTCGAGAAGTTCCGCTCTCAGGGAGTGATCTTTGTCGACGATGTCGAAGAAGTGCCTCCCGGGGCGCCGCTCATGCTCTCGGCGCACGGAACAGCCCCCGAGGTGGTGGCTGCGGCCCGTGAGCCGGGCAGGACGGTCGTCGACGCGGTGTGCCCGCTCGTGTTGAAGGTGCACCGCGAGCTGAAGGTCCGTGCCAAGAAGGGCTACACCGTGCTCTACGTGGGCCACGAGGGGCACGAGGAGGCCGCAGGGACGATGGCGGTGGCCCCCGAATCGGTGCGGCTCGTGCGCTCGGAGGAAGAGGTCGATGCGATTGCCGCCGAGATCGAGCCCGGCACGCCCGTGGCGCTCTTAGCCCAGACCACCTTGAGCCATGACGACTGGTCGGGGATCATGAACAGGGCCAAGGAGCACTTCGAGGAGCTGTGGATGCCGAACCGGTCCGACCTGTGCTTCGCCACCACGAACCGGCAGGCGGCCTTGAAGGCGATCGCCGGAAAGTCCGACGCGGTGGTGGTGATCGGGTCAGCCAATTCCTCGAACACCCGGGCCCTGGAGAACGTGGCGCTCGCCATGGGTTGTCCACGGGTGCTGCGTGTGAACGAGGCGCACGAGCTACCTGACGACCTCTGCGGGACGGTGGGTGTGACCGCCGGGGCTTCTGCGCCGTACAAGCTCGTCGAAGAGGTGGTGGCGCGCTTGGCACCTGCAGCCGGGGTGACGGAGATCCGGGCCACCGAGGAGGACGAGTACTTCCCTCCCCCACCCGAGCTGAGAGACCTCCTGCGAGGGCTGGTCGGCGTGCTCGTGTTGGGCCTGGGCGCTCCCGCACCCGGGGAAGCGCTGCGCGCCGGTGCGACCTGCTGTTCCAGCGGCGAGCGCGATCTCGCTGCCACCACGAGCGCGGACGAGGTTCGGCTCCAGAGCCCAAAGACTCCCGACGGCGGGCCCTTCGCCTCTGACCGCCACCTCTCCGCCGCCGACGTGCTCGCGGGACTGGCCGGCTGATGGCGAGGTCGCGCTCGCTTGCACCGTTCGGACGCGCCCGCGCGCGACAGAGGCGTCGACATGAAGACCTGAGCCGGTTGGTGATGGAGCTGGGGCGCCAGGACTTCCGTCGCCGTCATCGCGACGCCACGCTTGCTCCGGTTGTCGTGCTCGTCGCCTCTTACCTCGAGTCGGACAACATCGGCGACGTCTTGAAGGGGGTGCCGGGCGAGGTATGCGGGCTCGGCGTCTCGATTCTCGTGGTGGTCGACGGCGGGGAGGACGGTACCGAGGACGTGGTGAGCGCGATGGGCGCCTACTGTGCAGTTCTCCCTGTCAACATGGGCCAGGGGGTCGCCCTGCGCCTGGGTTACGAGCTGGCACGCTCGCACGGTGCACGCTTCGTCGTCACCATCGACGCCGACGGACAGGACGACCCATCCTCCATCGGCGACCTTCTGTCCCCGCTGGTCGCCGATGAAGCCGATTTCGTCATAGCAAGCAGGCGCCTGGGCAGCGATGAGTCGACCGACCCCCTTCGACGTGCCGGCGTCGTCTTTTTCGCCACCATGATCAATTTCCTGACAGGACAACACCTCACCGACACCTCGATGGGCCTTCGTGCCCTGCGGGCCGAGGTGCTCGGTGACGTGACGCTCGAGCAGGACCAGTATCAGACCGCGGAGCTGGTGATCTCGGCGGCGTCGCGGGGTTGGCGCATCACGGAGCGGCCCACGGCGCGCCATGCGCGCTCGTCAGGCGAGTCCAAGAAGGGGCACAACACGTTCTTCGCCCTGCAGTACGCCAGGGTGATCCTGCGCACCTGGCTGCGCGAACACCACCGATAGCTACGCGTCTGGGTCACCGGGCCGCGCCATGTGCGAAGGTGAACATTCCCTTGACGCCCTGTCCTTGACGCCCTTGACGCAGTCTCCTCACCTCCCTAGGGTGGTGAGGTGAACCGAGTCGCTTTGGACGAGGCCGAGGATCTCAGTGCTCTCCAGCAAGACTACGTGGACGAGGTGGTCGCCGAGGTGCGCAACAGCTTGCTCGAGATGGCCCGCAGGCTGGATATGCAAGAGCAGCTGGGGCCCCCGAAGGAAGCGGCCGAGCGTCTGGTCTCCCTCGTCCCCTTGCACTCCCCGTGGGGCGCGGTCGTGGGGCCTGTGTACAGCACACCACAGGTGCGGGCCCTGCTCGGCGCGCCTTCCCGCCAGGCGGTCGGCGACCGCGTTCGACGTCGCACGCTGCTTGCCCTTCGCACCAGCGACGGGCACCTCGTCTACCCCGCCTTCCAGTTCAGCGGCCGCGAGGTGACGCCCGGGCTCTCGAAGGTTCTCCAGCGCGTCTCGGACACCTCGGACGACTGGACGCTTGCGTCATGGCTTCGGGCGCCACAGACAGCGCTGGGCGGAAGAAGTGTCGTCGAGCACCTCGCGCGAAGAGGTGCCGACGAAGAGGTGATCGAGCTGGCCAGTGCCGCCGCGGAGCGCTGGTCGCGCTGAGCAGGCGCTCCCGGCAGGTCCAGGGCCTTCCCCCGGCTGACCTCAGCGGCTTTCCAGCCCGGACTTACCGCGCGGGCACGCGCTTGTGGCGTGCCGCCCGCAAGACGCCTTGGTGGTATTGCAGTCGCGGCGACTGCCGCTTCGACCTGGTCGAGCCGTTCGGGACCTGCTACGTCGGCACCGACGAGCTGGCGGGGATCTTGGAGGTGATCGGGCCCGAGCTCGAGAACGGAGTGGTCGCAGCGGAGTTCTTGGATGCCCGCCGGCTGTTCTCCTTTACGCTGAGTTCGCCCGCCAAGGCGGCGGACCTGCCTAGCAGGCGGGCAGCTGGATTCGGTGTGACCAACGAGCTGTCGACGATGACGCCGTACGCGGTGCCGTGTGCTTGGGCGGAGGCATTGCATGAGCGCAGGTTCGCCGCCATCCGCTACAGGACCCGTTTCGACACCTCCGAGGCCGCACGTGGTGTGGCGCACTTCGGGCGCTCTGGCGAGGCACACCGCGCTCCGGGCAAGGCCGTAGCGGTTGACGCAGCGCTGCGCCGCCGGCTCGAACACGAATGCAACATCCAGGTCGCGCCCGCTCCGACGATGTCGGACCTCGAGATCGCCCCGGATCCCTAGTCCCGGACGCGTGATCGGGCCACGTCGTAGACGCGCTGTAGCTCCGAGCACAGCCGCGCGCTGAGCTCTCGTACCTCGCGGCGCGGCGTTCGGCCGCTCGCGCGCTGTGGAACCACGAGCGCGTCTCCTATGACCAGATGAACCCTCACGGGCCTAGGCAGTCTCGAGCCCTTGGGCAATGATTCGGTCGTGCCCCCGACACCGATCGGAACGATCGCGGCGCCGGTTCGGGCTGCGAGAAATGCTGCGCCCTCTTCGAGGTTCTCGACCAACGGTCCCGCGCGGCGGGTCCCCTCCGGGAACATCACCAAGACCTCGCCGTGTCTCAACACATCTTCGGCGCGTCTCAGCGCGAGACGGTCGGTCCCTTCACGGTGAATGGGAAAGGCCCCGACCGAGTCGAGGAACGTCCCGAGGACACGAGAATGCCAGAGATCGTCCTTGGTCATGAAGAAGAGCTTGCGAGCACGAGCCACGGCCTCCGAAACAACGAAGAAGTCGATGAGACTGCGATGCACCGGAGCCAGGATCACCGCGCCGGTCTCGGGCACGCTGGCTCCCTCCACCGACACCCGCCAGTAAGAGCGGTTGATCAAATGTGCGAGCGCTCGCAATGCACCGTAGAACGCGCCCGGGAGGCGGATGGGTGCTTCGAGCCGAGTCTCTTCGTGCGTCGGGGGTGAGACCGAGGCGCGACCGGCGTCCGCGTCGTGCGGCTCGGGAGAGGGCCCGCGCTTCACAGCCACGTCAGGACCTCCTCGAGAACCTCGGTCGCGTCGCGATCCGTAGAGTCGACCACCACCGCGTCTGCCGCCACGTCCTGAGGGGCGGGGAGTGGCGAGGCCGCTCGGGTCGAGTCGAGCTTGTCGCGCAGAGCCAGGGCTCTTGCGACCGCGGGCAGGTCGTGACGTGCGTTCTCGAGGGCGCGCCTGCGGGCGCGTTCGTCGGCCGAGGCGGTGAGGTAGATCTTCAGCTGCGCGTCGGGGAGCACCACTGTCCCGATGTCACGGCCCTCCACCACTCCCCCACCGTGCTCCTTGACCCATGCCTGCTGGCGCGCCACCATCTCGGCGCGCACCTCGGGGTTCGCCGCCACCGTCGAGACAGCGGCATCCACCTGAGGAGCGCGGATCGCCTCGGCAACCTCGACTCCGTCCACTTTCGGCTGCTCCCCCATGTCGAGCACGACCTCGCGAGCCAACTTGGCGACCGCCGGTGCGTCGCCGGGGTCGATCCCCTTGACCAACGCGCAGTAGGCGACCGCGCGGTACATGGCACCCGTGTCGAGCCACTTGAGCCCCAGGTGCCCGGCGACGAGGCGCGCGAGCGTCGATTTCCCGGCGCCCGCGGGACCGTCGATGGCCACGACGCGAGGGCCCTTGCCCGGGACCGGGCTGCGTGCGGAGGGGCACGGTCGCTGCATCATGTGGCGTGCCCTCCGGTCAGCTGGGCCATGTGCTGCGCGAAGGTCGGGTACGAGCTGTTCACCGCCTCCCACCCCACGATGCGCGTCGCACGCTCGGGGACGGACGCGGCCGCGACGGCGGCGGCCATCGCTATACGGTGGTCGCCGCGCGCGTCGACGTGCCCGGCGCTGAGCGCACGCACGCCCGTGACGAAGAGATCCTCCCCGTCGACTTGCGCGCTCGCCCCGAATGCCCGGACCATTTCCATCACTGCATCGAGGCGGTCCGATTCCTTCACCCGCAGCTCGCCGACTCCGCGAAAGACCGTCGTGCCCTCAGCGCGCGCCGCCGCGACAGCCAGGACCGGCACCTCGTCGAGACCAGGGATCTCGGCCGCGTCGACCTCGGTCGCAAAGAGCGGCGCCGAACGAACGACGACGTCCGCCGTGGCGGCGAGGTCGTCCGGCCGCGTCGTGGGGAACTCGTCGAGACGTGCTCCCATCCGCTTGAGCACGTCCAGAAAGCCCCGCCGGGCAGCGCCTACGTACAGACGCGCGACGGTGATCTCGCTCCCCGGAAGCAGGCAGGCGGCCACGACCCAGAAGGCGGCCTGGGAGGGGTCTGCGGGGACGTCGAGCTCGAACGCCTGAGGCTGTCCGGGAAGGACTCTCACCACGTGGTCACCCCCCTCGTAGGACTCCGAGACCTCTGCCCCGCAAAGAGATAGGAGCTCCTCGGTGTGCTGGCGGGTGAGCACCCGTTCGCGCACCACCGTCTGACCCTCCGCCCGCAGGCCCGCGAAAAGCACGCACGACTTCACTTGGGCGCTGGTGACGAGCGGCGAGTAGTCGATGCCTTGCAGCGATCCTCCACGCACGACCAGCGGTGGCAGGCAACGCTCCGTGCGGCCTTCCACGTGCGCCCCCATCAACCGCAGCGGAACGGCCACGCGATCCATGGGGCGCGCGGAGAGCGAGGAATCGCCTCTCAGCTCAACCGTCCAGGGCCGCCCGGCCACCACTCCCGCGAGCAGGCGCATGCTGGTGGCCGAATTGCCGAGACCGAGCGGGGCGTCGGGGGACCGAAGTACCTGTTCTCCCCCGCAAATGCGCTCCTCGTCGACGTGCGCCCCCATGCACCGTGCGGCCTCCTCGGTGTGTCGGACGTCGTCGCCCTCCGAGCGCCCTCGCACCACCGAGACGCCGTCTGCCAAGGCGCCGAGGATCACCGCCCGGTGGGAAATGGACTTGTCACCTGGCACCTGCACGTGGCCGGTGAAGGGCCGACCGCCCTCGATGGCGAACGCGGTGCCGGCGTGCCTGGTCATGTGAGGCGGCCGGCGGTCGAGCGAAAACCCCTCGCCGTCAGAGCCTCGCTAAGGCGATCGGCGGCATCAGCGTCGACGACGAGCACGAGCACCCCGCGGTCGCCTTCCGCGCTGTGGGCGATCTCCAGGTCGGCGATGTTGACGCCCAGGTCCCCCGCAAGCGTGGTGATCTCTGCCAGCACTCCAGGCCGGTCGGGTACTGGCACCCTCATCTCGGCGAGGCGCTCTGGGCGAGCTGCGCCGGTGGGAAGCGAGCGACGAGCCTGCGCCGCATGCTCCAGAGCGACGAGCAGCCCTTCGCGATCCTGCTCGACCACTCGGTCGCGCATCGCGGCGAGGTCGAAGAGCAGCTCGTCGAGGGTGGCGACGATGGCCGCGGAGTTCTCGGTGCAGACGCCGGGCCAGATGGCCGGCTGCCCCGCGGCCACCCGGGTCATGTCTCTGAACCCTCCTGCAGCCAGGCGCAGTAGCGCCGCGTGCCGCTCGGACACGCGGTCAGCGAGGTTCATGAGAGTTGCCGCCGTGAGGTGCGGCACGTGCGACACCACGGCGACCAGTGTGTCGTGCTGTGCCGGCGAGAGCGCCACGACTTCGGCTCCCATGGACCCGACCACCGCCCTCAGGCGGGCGTATGTAGCTGCGTCGGTGTTGTCGGTCGGGGTGAGGACCCAGGTGGCGCCGACGAACAGCTCAGGGTCAGCACCTTCGACGCCCACCTGTTCCGATCCGGCCATCGGATGTCCTCCCACGAACCTGGGGTGGTCGATGGCTTCTGACACGGGAGCTTTCACGCCGGCAACGTCGGTCACCACCGCATCCGGCCGTAGCCCTCTGGTCAGGGCCGCGATCGCCTCCCTGGCGACGCACTCGAGCGGCGTGGCTACGAAGATGACCTCTGCCTCGAGATCGTCCCCCACGGCGTCGAGCGCACCCAACGAAAGCGCGCGTTCGGCTTGTTCGGGCTGGGTGTCACGGCCCGTCACGTGCCAGCCGCGGGCCCGAAGCGCCATTCCGACCGACCCGCCGATGAGGCCCGTACCAATTACCGCTGCACGCCTCGAAGAGCTTGAGGAAGGTGCCTCACTCCGGGAGGTCATCGCGCAGCCCCCGTGCTCCCTCGAGGTAGACGTGGTGAAGCTCGTCGCGGGCCCTGTGCGTGGTGACGTGCGCCAGGACGCGCATGCAGCGTGGGGTCGATCCCACGACGTCCAGCTCCCGGGCACAGATCAACGGAACGTCGCCCAAGCCCATCACGCGTGCCGCCGCGGCGGGGAACATCGAGACGAGGTCACCCGTCGCCGTGAACACGATGCTTATGAGGTCGTCGTGGCTCAGCCCGTTCTGCTCAAGCATCGTGGTGAGCAGCTCGGTGATGCGACTCGAGATCTGCTCCGGCACGTCAGCATCGACGGTGGTTGCTCCGCGAAGGGCCCGCACAGCGAGGGGCATGGCTCCGAATGCTACCGATCACCCCGGACGCTGCCTTCGACCAGATCGCTGGGCACGCCGGCGACCGGATGGGGTTGGCTCCGAACGGACCCTCGGGGCAAGGCCCGCACCCGGTCCAGCCGCCTCGCTGAGAGAGCGCACCTCCTTCGCGGAGAGCTCCCTCCAGGCCCCGGGCCCGAGGTCGCGGAGCGCGATCGGTCCGACGCGTACACGCACCAGGCGCCGAACGGGATGGCCCACGGCGTCGCACATGCGCCGCACCTGTCGGTTACGCCCCTCGTGGACCACGATCCGCAACACACCGTCGCGATCGTCGCCCACGACGCCGACCCACGCCGGCGCGCTCGGACCGTCCTCCAGGTCGACCCCGTTGCGCAGAAGACGCAGGGCTGCTCTGCCAGGAACGCCCTCCACCTGGGCGAGGTACTCCTTCTCCACCCCGAAAGACGGATGGGTGAGACGTTGGGCAAGTTCCCCGTCGTTCGTCATCAGCAGGAGGCCTTCGGAGTCCGCGTCCAGCCGGCCCACGGGGAACACCCGCGGGTGGTCGGGAACGAGCTGGGTGACCGTAGGCCGGCCTTGTGGATCGTCAGCCGTGGTCAGCACACCTCGTGGCTTGTTCAGGAGGTAGTGGACGAGGCCGGGGAGCACACCGATCCGCACGCCGTCGACGGCGACACTGTCGCTGGTCACGTTCACCCGCCGCCCGAGCGTGGCGAGCTCTTCGTTGACCGTGACGCGCCCCGCTGAGATGAGCTCCTCGCAGGCACGCCGGCTGCCCAATCCTGCACGGGCCAACACCTTCTGGAGCTTGTCGGACGGCTCCTCGCCCTGCCCCTCGCAGTCCTCGAGCCCTTTCGCCACTTCTCGAGAGCGTAAGAGCTCACACAGATCCGCAGGCGGATGGGCCCACGGGGCCCTCACCGAGGGTGGCTCAGGAACGTCGACCGACCTCACCTTTGGGACCCTCCGTGACCAAACCCCTACGTCAAATCTCTTTGCCTTTGTCGGGCCTCTCACCTGCGTATACACGTGAGCAGGGCTTCCGTGGGAGTATCCCGGCATGAGTGACGGAACCGAACCCCTTGGACCCTTGGCCAGACGAGTGAATGAACTCATGAATGACGCCGGGAGACTTAGCGAGTTCTGGCTACAGGGCGTGGTGACCGGTAGCCCCCGACAGCCGGGAGACCTAACCCCCCAAGAGCACCTAGATCTCCTATCCCGCATGGTCGGTGCCCACATGTTCTGTGTCATGGAGATTGCGAGGGCCGTTGACGCCCTTGGCGGCTAACGGAGCCAACATCGTTCTGGCCGACTCCCACCGCTGGCGCCCCGCTATGGGGCCATTAGCAACGTGGTCCTCATTCAGCGGGACGCGGGTCGGCCCCCCGTCAGCACCGGGGTGCTCGGGGAACACAAAAACGACTCGCCCATCCTCTGTTAGCTCGACTTGGCCCATTTCCGCTCCTTGGTCCATCAAGTGACCAAACACTTCCGCGGAGGGGTTTGGGAAGGGGGCTCTCGGTAGGCGCCCGATGGGCAAGCGCCCTGTTCGTCAGGTGACCTATCCGTCAGGTGTCGGCAACAGGCCGAAGGCGCTCTTCGAGCTCCTCCATGGCTTCGGGCCCCGGCAGGAGATCCTCCGCCCGGGGCAGCTGGCCGAGATTGTCGATCCCGAGCTTCTCCAAGAACGCGGGTGTCGTGCCGTAGAGGATCGGCTGGCCGGGTCCCGGAGCCTGGCCCACCGCGATGATGTAGCCACGCTGCTCGAGCAGTCGCACCACGCCGTCCACGTTCACGCCACGCAACGCAGAGATCTGGCCGCGAGACACAGGCTGGCGGTAGGCGACGATCGCGAGCGTCTCGAGGGCGGCCGAGGACAGTCGAGAGGACACACCCTCCATGGCGTAGCGCTCGACGAACGGTGCCATGTCGGGATGTGTCTGGTACCGATATCCACCGGCCACGCGCACTAGGACGAATCCGCGCCCCTGTGCCTCATATCCAAGAGCGAGCTCATCGCACAACGCCTCCACGCGCTCAGACGGCAGCTCGAGAAGCTCGGCCAGGAGCGTCGGCGGAACCGGCTCCACGGCGGACAACAACACGGCCTCGAGGGCCCGGTGCTCCTCGGACAGCTCCACTCGCTCAGCCTTCGTACTCCTCGACCGCGTCCGCAGCGCCCACGGCGGCGAGGACCCCCTGGCGAGCGATCCAGGTGACCACCAGGTCGCCGAAGGTCTCGCCTTGGTCCAGTGCCACTCGGCCGCGCTTGCACAGTTCGAGCAAGGCCAGGAACCGCACGATGACCTGCATCCTCGTGGTGCAGTGGGAGCTCAGCTCACGGAAGGTGATCCTGTGCTCAGCCGGCAGGCGCTCCTCCAGCTCGGCGACAGCCTCGGAGACCGTCACCGCCTCGACCGTGATGTGAGACATGTCGAGGGTCTCGGTGCGTCCGTGGGCAACGGCCCTCAGGTAGGCGGCCGCCAGTCGAGCTGGCGTGATACCCGCGAGGAGATCGGGTGCCAGGTCACAGAAGCGCTCCTCGAGCCCTGCGATGCGCGGAACCGAGCGGGCTGCAGCGTCCATCATCGTGACGAAGCGGTCGGCGACCCCTGCGTAGGCCTGGAGCTCGAGCAACCGCGCCAGCAGGCGGTCGCGCTCTTCGAAGCCCGACAGAAGCTCCTCGTCGTCCTCGTCCTGCTCCGCAGCGGGCAGGAGCCTCCTCGACTTGAGCTCGACCAGGATGGCGGCGATCACCAGGAACTCGGTCGTGGTCTCCAGGTCCAGGGACGAGGCCGCTGACATCTCTGCGATGAAGGCGTCCACCAGGGGGGCCACCGGCACGTCGAAGACGTCCAGCCGGTGCTCCGAGAGCAGCCGCAAGAGCACGTCGGATGGCCCCTCGAAGACAGGCGTGCAGACATGAGCGGCCACATGAGCGACGATACCGGGTGGGTTTCGCCGCGCAGTGCATGCCCGACGATCAGGACCGACGCCGGCTTCCCGTACCATGGCACCCAATGTCCAGGGTGCTGTCGGGGGTCCAGCCGAGCGGCGACGTGCACCTCGGTAATTACTTGGGCGCGTTTCGTACGTGGGTCTCCGACCAGCACCGCCACGAGGCTTTCTTCTGCGTCGTGGACCTCCACGCGCTGGCCCAGGAGCACGACCCCGCCCTCCTCGCCTCCAGGACCCTGGAGACGGCCACGAACCTCATGGCCGTGGGGCTCGACCCGTCAGTGTGCACGCTCTTTGTCCAGAGCCACGTGCCGGAGCATCCGCGGCTGACCTGGCTGCTCGAGTGCACCGCCACCTTCGGCGAGCTGAGGAGGATGACGCAGTTCAAAGAGAAAGGCGGAGAGAACGAGAGCGTGCGAGCAGGGCTCTTCACGTACCCAGTCCTCCAGGCCGCCGACATCCTGCTCTACGACGCGCAGCGCGTACCTGTGGGCGAGGACCAACGCCAGCATCTCGAGCTCGCCCGTACCCTCGCCATCCGCTTCAACCACCATTACGGCGAGACCTTCGTGGTCCCGGAGCTCGCGGTGCCCGAAGTGGCGGCGCGGGTGATGGACCTCCAGGAGCCGGCGAGGAAGATGTCGAAGTCGCTGAGTTCTCCTCTGGGAACGATCGGGGTTCTCGACCCGCCAGAGGACATCGACCACAAAGTCCGCCGCGCTGTCACCGACGCCGGCACCGCCGTGGTCTACGAGCCGCTCACCAAGCCCGGGGTGTCGAACCTCCTCGAGCTGCTGGCGGCCGCCAACGGAGGTGACCCGAAGGAGCTGGCGCCTGGTTACACGAGCTACAGCCAGCTCAAGCGTGACGTGTCAGAGGCGCTGGTCGAGCTGCTTCGCCCTGTGCGCGAACGCCATCTCGAGCTCGCCGCAGATCCCGGCCATGTCGAGGCCGTGCTCGCGAACGGTGCGGCGAAAGCGAGCGCCGTCGCCGGGGCCACCCTCGACCGAGCGATGCGAGCGATCGGGTTGCTCGCACCTCGCGGAGGCTTCAGCGCCTGAGCAGCCCCTAGCGCCTCTCACGTTCCAAGAACGCCACTCAGAGCCCGACCACCCGCGCCCACTCGTTCAAGGCGGGGTTGAAGACGTCGTTCAACGCCTGCGGGAACAGCAGGATCACGATCAGCGGCAAGAAGAGCGTGAACGGCCGGATGCGGTAGTAGCCGGGCAGCAGGTGCCGAGGCAAGAGACGTTCTACGACAGCCGACCCGTCGAGCGGTGGGAGTGGGATCAAGTTGAACACCGCGAGGATCACGTTGATGTATCCCGCGAGGAAGATCACCAGGGACCACGTCGGCTGGAGCGAAATGTCTCCTGTCTCCAGCACCGGCGCCTTGATCGAGAAGGGCACCACGTGGGCATACGCCAGTCCGAATACCAGGGCCAGGAGAACGTTCACCGCCGGTCCCACCAGAGAGACCATGACACCCTCGTTGCGGGGATGGCGCAGGCGTGCCACGTTCACCGGAACTGGCTTCGCGTACCCGAAGGCACCCACCCCGCTGAGAACCAGCAGGGCCGGGAGGATAATCGTGCCGAACGGATCGATGTGACGGATCGGGTTCAGCGTCAGCCGACCGGCACGTTTGGCTGTGTCGTCTCCTAATGCGAGGGCTAGCGCACCGTGTGACACCTCGTGCAAGATCACCGACGGGATCAACGCGCAGAACAAGACTATGTCGACCCTGGTCAGGTGATGTGTGCGAACCAGCACCACCACGAGCGCCAGGCCAGCGATCACCCAGACTGTCGTGCGCGGGTGAATTCCCCGGCGGTGCGGAGGTGGCGCCGGGGAACCCCAGCCGTCACTCATCGGCACGCGCCTGTTGGTTCTCGAAGACTCAGTGCTTCGACACGCAGTTGATGCAGTAGCGGGCCGCCGGCTTCGCCTCGAGGCGCAGAGGGTCGATGGCCTGGCTGCAATCCTCGCAAACTCCGTATGTCTCGCTCTCGAGCTTCCCCAGGGCGCTCTCCACCTGCTCCAGGGCCTCCTGCAGCTTGCGGGCCAGCGCCTCGGCTTCGCCACGCTCCGCGGTCACCTGGCTCGAGTCAGCGAAGTTCGAGTCGTAAATCATGCGACCGGTGCCCACGCCGAGCTCCTCGAGCTTGGCCAGGAGATCCTTGCGCTCCTCGTCGAGGAGGGCGCGATAGTCGACCATGGATGTTTCCCCGGGCACGTACCGAACATTACTGCGCGACCCGCCGCCCGGCGCGCGGATGTGCATTCTCGTACACCCGGCGTAGGTGCTCGGGCGAGACCCGCGTGTAGATCTGGGTGGTGGCCACCGACACGTGCCCGAGCAGCTCCTGGACCACCCGGATGTCGGCACCGTGGGCGAGCATGTGGGTCGCGCACGAATGACGCAGCACGTGCGGGTGCACGCGGCTCGTGAGGTCCACCGAGGCCGCCCGCTTCTTCAACACTCCCCAGATCCCCTGCCTCGTGAGACGGCCGCCGCGTGCATTCAGGAAGACCGCCTCGGCGTCGCCGCGCCGTGCCCAGCGTCTCGGCTCGAGCTCCGGCCTCCCCCTCGGCCCCAGCCAGTCCTCAAGCGCGCGGCGCGCGCACCGCCCGAGGGGCACGAGCCGCTCCTTTGCTCCCTTCCCGAGGACCCGCACCAGGCCTGTGTCCGAGCCCAGGTCTGCAAGGGACAGAGCGGCCAGCTCAGACACCCGCATGCCGGTGCCGTAGAGCACCTCGAGGATCGCCCTGTCCCGGCGTGCGAAGGCGTCCTCCCCGCCACAGGCGTCGAGCAGGCGGCAGACCTCGTCCTCCTCGAGAGCCTTGGGCAGGCGAAGCCCGGCTCGGGGTCGGTTGACGTTGGTGGTCGGGTCCGAGACCGCCCGCCCCTCCTCCAGGCAGAACCGGTGCAAGCCGCGAATGGCGGCGAGAGCGCGCGCGACGGATGCTGGTGCGAGACCGGCACCTCGTCTCTCGGCAAGATGCTCCTCGACGAGGTCCATGTCGGCGCTCTCCACCTCGCTTCCTCGAGACGCCAAGAACGACTCGTAGGCGAGGAGATCACGGCGGTACGAGACCAACGTGTTGCGTGAGCGCCCCTGCTCGACAGCGAGCCACGTCAAGTACTCCTCGCTGTTAGTGCTCAGAGCTCTCGGACAGTCAGCCAAGGAGCCCCTGGCGGCACCGACGGTGGTGGTCAACGTGCGGTTTCTCCCAGTGCGTCGCGCGCGAGCAGCAGACCGAGCACCGTCTGGGCATCGATCAGCCGACCCGAGCTGATCAGGTCGTCCACCTCACCCAAGGGCACCTCGATCACCTCCATGAAGCGCTCCTCTTCCCCGTGCTCTTCGGGACGTGGTGCCTGGTCGGGCTCGAGACCGGTGGCCAGGAACAAGAACGTCTCCTCGTCACAGATGCCAGGACTGTTCAGCACTCTGGCAAGCAGACGCAGGTCGCTGGCGCGTACGCCGGCCTCCTCGCTCAGCTCACGGCGCGCCGTCTCCTGCGGTGGCTCGCCATCGACGTCACGGGTCCCCGCCGGGATCTCCAGCAGCTCCCGGTCGACCGGGCCTCTGTACTGACGGACCAGCAATGCTCGACGGTCCTCGGTGACGGCGACGACGGCCACGGCCCCCGGATGGCGCACCACGTCGCGCGTGAACTGGGTGCCGTCGGGGGCCTCGAACGTCGCCGTTACCACCGATATACGCCAGCCTTCGAAGCGAGCCAGGTCGCTCAGGTGGCGAAAACCCTGCGGGCTCTTAGCTGCAGAGGTGGCGGTGGTGCGGTTCGTGCGCCTGCTCCCTCGCTCGACTGGGTCTGTCCGGTCCTACGACACGCCGTCAGGAGACGGCGCCGAGGTCGGCGTCAACTGCTATGAGGTGCGGTAGACGGCCCTCGGCGCGCACGAGCGCCGCCTTGACGAGCTCGCGGAACAGCGGGTGAGGCCGATCGGGTCGGCTCTTGAACTCCGGGTGCGCCTGCGTGCCCGTCCAGAAGGGGTGCCCCGGTAGCTCGATGAACTCCACCAGACGACCGTCCGGGGAGGTTCCCGAGCACACCAGACCGGCCTCTTCGAGGCGAGCGCGAAAGCGGGGGTTGACCTCGTAGCGGTGGCGGTGACGCTCGGAGACCACGGTGGCCCCGTACGCCTCGGCCACCTGAGAACCGGGGACGAGTTGGGCCACGTAGGACCCGAGCCGCATCGTCCCGCCCTTGTCGACCACGTTCTGCTGGTCCTCCATGAGGTCGATCACCGGGTAAGGGGTCACGCTGTCGAACTCGCGCGAGTTGGCGCCCTCCAGCCCGGCGAGATTGCGCGCCGCGTCGATGACCATCACCTGCAGCCCGAGGCACAGACCCAGGCAAGGGATGTCGTGCTCGCGCGCGTACCGGGCGGCCGCGATCTTGCCGTCGATGCCCCGCTCGCCGAAGCCCCCGGGGATGACCATGCCGTCGAGCTGAGACAGGCGGTCCATGGCCAGGAGGTCGGGAATCTGCTCGGCCTGGATCCAGTCCACCTCGACGTTCGCCGCGTGGTAGAAGCCGGCGTGATGCAAGGCCTCTACCACCGACAGGTACGCGTCCGGCAGGTTGACGTACTTGCCCACGACGCCGATCCGCACCGTGCGCTCGGTCGCCGAGACCTGGGAGACGACCTGCTCCCATCGCGACAAGTCGATTGGATGCAGTGCCTCGTCGATAGCGAGGGTCTTGCACACGACGCGGTCGAAACCCTCGTCGTGGAGAACGAGGGGGATCTCGTAGATGCTCGGGGCGTCGACTGCAGAGATCACGGCCTCGCTGGGCACGTCGCACAACAACGAGACCTTGCGCTTGAGCGCATCGGAGATCGGTTGGTCGGACCGGCACACGATGACGTCGGGTTGAACGCCTCGGCTGCGCAGCTCGGTGACCGAGTGCTGTGTCGGCTTCGTCTTCTGCTCCCCCGAGGGCGCCAGGTACGGTACGAGGGTCAGGTGCACATAGCACACGTTGTCGCGGCCGACATCCTGGCGGAACTGCCGGATGGCCTCGAGGAACGGGACGATCTCGATGTCGCCGACGGTGCCCCCGACCTCGACTATGACCACGTCGATCTCGTCCGAGGCCAGGCACATCACGCGCTCTTTGATCTCGTCGGTCACGTGCGGGATGACCTGCACCGTCTTTCCCAGGTAGTCGCCGCGCCTCTCCTTGGCTATCACCGCTGAGTAGATCGATCCGGTGGTGCTGTTCGAGTCTCTGTGGAGGTTCTCGTCGATGAACCGCTCGTAGTGACCGAGGTCCAGGTCGGTCTCGCCGCCGTCCTCGGTCACGAACACCTCGCCGTGCTCGAAGGGGTTCAAGGTGCCCGGGTCCACGTTGATGTACGGGTCGAGCTTGATCATCGTTACCCGCAGCCCGCGGCACTTGAGCAGACGACCGAGCGAGGAGGCGGTGAGACCCTTACCGAGCGAAGAAGACACGCCTCCGGTGACGAAGACGAACTTTGTCACGCTTCGCACCACCAGGGCACCAGTGTACCGTAGACGACCTTCACTCGCCCAGGTGGAACCGTGCTCTCAGGATGGCATGGAAGTCCCGCGGACCGAAGGTGACCAGTCGGGCCGGGGTCTCGCCCGCGCGGCACACCACGGCCTCACCGGGTTCCAGCCTGGCGATGGACCGGCCGTCCAGCACCACGAGCGCGGCCCGCGGCTCGGCGAGCTCCAGGCGCAGCCATTCGTCGGGAGCGAGGACAAGTGGGCGGTCGAACAGCATGTGCGGGGAGATCGGGGTGACCACTATGGCCCGCAGCTGGGGGCTGACGATAGGCCCGCGAACCGACAGGTTGTACGCGGTCGAGCCTGTCGGGGTGCCTACCAGCAACCCGTCCGCCACGTACATGACCAACGGCTTTCCGGCAACGCTGGTCGCAACCCGGATGGTGTGCCCCGGCTCCGTCTTCTCGACGACCACCTCGTTCAGGACTACGTACGACGGCTCTTTCTCGTCGGTGGTCGTGCGCGCCTGGGTGCGTTCGAGGTGCACGTCGAGCGTCATGCGCTCCTGTATCTGGTAGTCGCCGGCGATGAAGCGTTCCAAGGCGCTCTCCAACGCGCCCGGGTCCACCTCGGTGAGATAGCCGAGGTGGCCGAGGTTCACCCCCAGCACCGGCACACCCCGAGAGACCGTGGCAGCGACGGTCCGCAGCATGGTCCCGTCCCCGCCGAGGCTCACCACCAGGTCGATGGGCGCGCCATTGAGCACGTCGGGGGCGTCGCGGGGCCGCCCGACCATCGGCCTCTGCGTCTCCTCGTGGGAGTGGGCGACATCGCTCACGATGTTCTCGATCGTGTGGCCCCGTGACAACAACCAGTCACTGGCTCGTGCCGCGATCTCCGCCGCCTCAGCACGACCCGGGTGCACTACGAACGCTACGGCAACCATCGACCGCTACCGGTCTTCGCGGAGCATCTGGCCCGCTTCGCTGAGATGGGGCTGGGTGCCGGCGACGGTGCCGGTATGGATGTCCGGGGAGGCACCTATTGCCGCGTCGAGAAGCGCATCGGGCACGGCGCTTGCTCGCGCAGGCGCGGCGAAAAGCGCCCGCGCATGCAAGAAGTACTCGGCGTTGCCCGCGGGCCCGAGCAGAGGCGATGCCATGGCGCCCATGATGCTCGCTCCGGAGGAGACCAGCGCGGACGCTACCCGCTCGAGCGCCCCACGACGCTCGGTGGAGTCCTTCACGACCCCACGGCCACGCCTCGCCACCTCCTTGCCCACCTCGAATTGCGGTTTCACCAGCAGCACCAGATCCGCACCAGGCACTGGAAGCTCACGGGCAAGTACCTCGACAACGACGGTGAGCGAGATGAAGGACAGGTCGGCCACGACGACGTCGAAGCGGATGTCCCCCGTCGCGGCGAGATCGAGATGTCGCAGGTTCGTGCGCTCGAGCAGCGTCACCTTCGGGTCGTCACGTAGCCGGGGATGGAGCATTCCGTGAGCGACGTCGACCGCGACGACGTGGGCGGCACCGTGGCTCAGGAGGCAGTCTGTGAAACCCCCTGTCGACGCTCCGGCATCGAGACAGCGCTTGCCGTCGACCGTGATCGCGAAACGCGCCAGCGCGGCCTCGAGCTTGTCCCCGCCTCGCGACACGAAGCGACGGACCCTTGAGTCGACGACGATCGGCTCGGCGTCTGCCACGAGTCGAGCAGGTGTGCCTGCCACCGCACCCCGGACGAGCACCAGGCCACGTTCGACGAGCTCCACCGCCTGATGGCGCGATGGAGCGAGGCCACGCCGCACGAGCTCGGCGTCGAGCCGGCGACGGGCTCCCGAGCTTCTCAGGCGCCGGCCTTTCGCGTCGACGCCGACTTCCTGGCGGGCGCTCGTTTGGCCGCAGCCTTCTTCTTCGCTGCCTTCCTGGCAGGAGCACGTTTGGCCGCAGCCTTCTTCTTGGCCGCCTTCTTGGCCGCCGCTCGCTTCTTCACAGGAGCCTTCTTCGTCGTGGCCTTCTTCTTGGCCGCCTTCTTCGCCGCAGCCTTTGGGGTAGAAGGCCCCTGGGTCGTCTTTCGTGCCGCGGCCTGGGCCCGCGCGACCATGCGCTCGACTCGCTGTGCCAGCTCCTCGAAGCTCGTGATCCCCACCTCGGACAACTGCGAGCGCACCTCGTCACGCACGGCCGAGATGAACGCCTCGGATCGCTCCCGGCTGGTCGATACGAGGTCCTCCACCCACTCCTGCGCGCGGACGTGGTCGACAGCTCCTGTCTGGATCAGCTCGTGCACCAGCTCCTCGGCGCGCGTACGGGTGATCTGTCCGAGCGCGAGCGCAGCTTCGACGTACCGCTTGAGTCCATCGATCTGTGACATGCGAACAAAATAGGGCGCGTGACGACCGGGCGGCAAGAGCCTCGGGCATCCTGAGTTGAACTAAAGCTCGAGGATCCGCTCCACCAACCCGGCCAGATCCGCCGCGTCTTCGTCGGGATCCACGACGATCGGCTCGCGGCCGTCTCGAGTCACGCCGGTTCGAACGAGAGCAAACGGCACCTCCAGTCGGCGCGCCAGCAGGCCGTCCGTGGAGGGCCTGTCCCCCACCACCATCGAGATGTCCGCGGCTCGTTCGCGCAGCAACGACACGAGCGGGCCGTGCGGCTTGCCGGCCACCTCCGGTGTTGCCTGGGCGGCGGTCGCCACCGCCGCCAGGATCGCTCCGGCGCCGGGCAGGAGGCGTTCGGGCGTCGGGTGCGTGGCGTCCTCGTTCGTCGCGATGAAGCGGGCGCCGGCGCGCACCGCGAGCGCGGCCGTGGCCAGCCGGTCGAAGTCGAAATTGCGCGTCCACGAGACGACCACGGCATCTGCCGGCCCTTCGGGTACGACCTGCACCCCCCGCCTCGCCAACGCCTCGGTCACTCCCTCGTCGGCGCAGACGACCGCTGTGCTGCCCGGCTCCAGCATCGACGCGGCCGCCTGGGCGGAGGTGATCAGGTCCTCTTCCTGGGCGACGATCCCGGCAATCGCAAGGCGCTCGAGCAGCTCGGCGACCGTGGGAGCTGCGTTGTTCGTGACGAAGAGGACCCTGATGCCCGCCACTCGCAGTCGGGCAACCGCTTCGGCCGAACCAGGAATCGGCAGCTCTGCCAGCCACACGACCCCGTCCAGGTCCATCACCCAGGTCCCGCCCACTTCCCGCACGCTCATCGAGTCATGTTCGCAGACCTGTTCGACGCCCGTGGTCGGGAGCGATAGAAACTGCAAGTCACCCCGCAAGAGGCAGAAGGAGCCACCAATGCGCTGGATCCTCCCGGACGATCGCCTTCCAGAGGCTTGGTTCAACGTCGTACCCCATCTCCCCACCCCACTTCAGCCGCCGTTACACCCCGTAACACGAGAGCCGATCGGTCCCGCCGACCTGGCCCCTCTGTTCGCGATGGCGCTGATCGAGCAAGAGGTGACGACCGCGCAATGGGTCGACATCCCCGGAGAGGTGCTCGACGTGCTGCGAGCGTGGCGCCCTACCCCCCTCGTACGCGCACAACGCCTCGAGCGCGCTCTAGGGACCCCCGCGCGCATCTACTACAAGGACGAGTCGGTGTCCCCCGCGGGCTCCCACAAGCCGAACACGGCCGTACCCCAGGCCTTCTACAACAAAGTCGAGGGAACCTCACGCCTCGCGACCGAGACGGGCGCCGGTCAGTGGGGCAGCGCTCTCGCGTTCGCCTGCTCGCGGTTCGGGCTCGAGTGCAAGGTCTACATGGTACGCGCCTCGTTCGAGCAGAAGCCCTACCGGAGGGTGATGATGGAGGTCTGGGGCGCCGACGTCGAGCCGTCACCCGTCGACCAACCTGGGCACCCGGGCTCGCTCGGCAGCGCCATCAGCGACGCGGTACGCGACGCGGGCCCGCGCGCGGACTCCCACTACTCGCTCGGTTCGGTCCTGAACCACGTGCTCCTGCACCAGACCGTGATCGGCCTGGAAGCCAAGGAGCAGCTGGCGCTGGCCGGGGAGGAGCGGCCGGACATCGTGATCGGCTGCTGTGGTGGAGGGTCCAACTTCGGGGGCATCTCCCTGCCCTACGTGCCCGACAACGGCGTCGAGCTTCTAGCCGTCGAACCGTCGTCGTGCCCCACCCTCACCGAGGGGCGTTTTGAATACGACTTCGGAGACACCGCAGGGTTGACCCCGTTGCTCGCCATGTACACCCTTGGACACGACTTCATTCCGCCTTCGATCCATGCCGGCGGTCTCCGCTACCACGGCGACGCGCCGATCATCTCCAACCTGGTTCAAAATCGACGCATGCGGGCCTCGGCGTACTCGCAGGGAAAGGTGTTCGACGCGGCCGTGCAGTTCGCTCGTACCGAGGGCACGATCCCGGCGCCCGAAACGGCCCACGCGATCCGCGCGGTGATAGACGAGGCCCTTGCCGCGAAGGAATCGGGTGAGGAGAAGGTGATCCTGTTCTCGTACTCGGGCCACGGTCTGCTGGACCTCAGCGCCTACGACGACTACCTCCATGGCCGGCTGACTGAGACCTGACCGCGGCGTTCGGCAGGCCACGTTGGTGAAGCTAACGTTTCGCCAGCTCCTCGATTATCGGGCTTTGTCAGGCGGTGTCCTGTCGGGACTTCGAGAGGGCCCGTCCGGGGTCGGAGGGGCCGCGGTGACGAGAGGGGGGCGGGACTGGTGAGAACGTTCTGGTCCTGGCTCGGCCTGAACGCGGGAAAACATGTCCGGGTCGTCACGCTGATCGGCCTGGCGCTCACGATCGGGTTCGGCGTCGGGCTCGGCCAGCTCCGGTTCAAGACCGACAACGCCAGCTACCTGAACCGGACCGACACCGCCTATAAGGACAACGCCATCTACCAGCAGACCTTCGGCGGCGACGACATGGTGTCGATGCTCACCATGGGATCGGGGCACACGGTCGAGGACCTGTTGGATCGGGCGAACCTCGCCGAGCTGCACAAGGTCACCCGGCAGCTCGAGGCGGTGCACGACGTCAGCGCGGTCACGACACCGCTCACCGTTCTCCAATTCATCGAGAACATGGTGGCCGGCCCCAACGGTGACGTCACCCAGAGCCTGGCCGGGCAGTTGCAGCTCGCCGCACTGGCGGCACCGCAGTCGGCGCCGAGCAGGGCGCTTCGGCAAAACGAAGGCGCCCAGAACCTCGAACGCCTGGCCTCCGTACCTGTCGCGGACCGTGTCATCGGCAACCCCCAGTGGGACCGCTTCTTGCTCTACGCGAGCAACGGGAGTCTCTACTCCGGCGTGAACCAGTACTTCGTGAACCCGACCCACGCGGTGATGTACGTGCGGCTCGTCGGAAACCTGTCGATCGACGAGGAGAGCCACGCGGCGGCCACGGTCGCTGGTATCATGTCGGCCGCCCGTTTCCAGGGTGCCACCGTGATCACCACCGGGAGCCCGTCCTTCCTGAAGGCACTGAACGACTACCTGCGCGGTGGCATGCTGAGGCTGACGGGGATAGCGGCTTTGCTGATGGTGGCGATCCTCGTCCTGCTGTTCAACGTCCGCTGGCGGCTGCTTCCGTTCGGCATCGTCGCTATCGGGTTGGTCTGGGCGTTCGGGCTCATCGCCTACCTGCACGTTCCGCTCACGCTGGCCACCATCTCCGCTCTGCCGATCATGCTCGGTATCGGCATCGACTACGCGATCCAGATGCACTCGCGCGTAGAAGAGGAGGTTGTCCTCGACCGTGTCGCGCACCCGATCCAGGCCACGGCGCGAAATCTGTGCCCGGCTTTGCTGGTCGTGACGTTCGATGCCGTCTTCGCCTTCTTGGCGCTGCAGTTCTCTGCCGTGCCGATGATCCGCCAATTCGGGCTGATACTCGCCATAGGTGTAGCCGTCATCTGCCTCTGCACCATCGTCAGTTCATTGGCCGTGCTCGGCATCCGCGAGCAGAAGTCACCCACGAGAGCACGACCGAACCGCCGGGACTTCAGCCACGCGTCGCTCAGCCGGATCGCCGTTCGGCTCGGATCGCTGCCCCGATGCTGGGCGATCCCGCTGGCCTTGGCCAGCATTGCCGTGTTCGTCGGTGGCCTGTCCGTCGAAGGGAAGCTCGTCATCCAGACAAACGCCGTCCAATGGATCAACCAGCGGTCGCCGGTCATCCAGAACATCCACGCGCTCGAGCGCAACGTCGACGCGGCCGGACAGCTGAACGTCCTCATAAGCGGACCGGGCGTCATGACGAACCAGGGCATCGCGTACATCGAGCAGTTCGAGAACCGCGTCGCCCGGCTGGACTCGGCCACCCTTCAGCCCGCGCTGAGCCTGGTCTCGGCTACAGCGGACCTGACGGCCGTGCCTGGCGCCACTTCGGTCGCCCCGGAGGTATCCGACGTCCTCGCCGTCTACGCCAAAGAGCCACCGGCCATGCAGCGGCTCCTGGTCGCAGGCGGCGGCCAGGACCTCGACTTGCTGTTCATCTCGAAGACGTCGAACCTGAACGCGCTACAGGCGGCGGTCGACACCGTGAACGCCCAGCACCCCCCGCCCGGCATCAGCATCAGGCCCGGCGGCATAGCCGAGGTCGGTGCCGGCCTGCTCCAGGACATCGAGCGACACCGGGCCCTGCTCACCTACCTGGCGATCATCTTCGTCCTGGTGTGGCTCACCATCCGGCTGCGCAGCTTCGTGCGAGCGCTGCTGTCGATGGTGCCGGTGCTGATAGCCGTCGGACTCGCCAACCTGGTCGCCTACGCCTTGAGCATTCGGCTGAGCCCGGCCACCGCGGTCGGCGGACCGTTGGTGGTAGCCGTCTGCACCGAGTTCACCTCGCTGATGCTGCTGCGCTACATCGAGGAGCGCAGTAGGGGACTCGAGCCTCGAGCAGCCTTCGACAGCACGTCTGCTCGCACCGGACGCGCCTTCATCGTGTCGGGCCTCACCGCGGTGGCAGGCGTCGCCGTCATGGCGACGTCGTCGATGAGCATCCTGTCGGGGTTCGGTGAGGTCGTGGCCTTCAACGTCATCATCGCCCTCATCAGCGCCCTGGTGATCCTGCCGCCGGTCGTGGTCTGGGCCGACCAGCGGAACTGGGTCTCGCGGGGCATCTTGCGCCCCGACCCCGGCGCCCGGCCTCTGATCGAGCTGCTGGGAGCCGAGTCGCTCAGGGCCGACCCGCAGGGGGCCGACCCGAGGGGGGCCGTCTCGAGCTCGTCGCCTCCAGCTCTAGGCGGCCTCGTGGACCTCGGCGTGCCACTCGCCGCTGAGGCGGACGCTGCTCAGCACGGTGCCGGCCTGCAGTAGCCACACGAGCTGTTCGGCATGTCCGGTCCCGGCTGGCGCGAGCACGACCAGGCCCCGCCGGGGGTGGTCCTGCACTGAGCGCCAACCCTCGGGGAGCGACACACCGAGCGAGCCCAGGCGTGCGAGCGTCTTCGTGCCCGCCGAATGTTGCACGCCCAGCGAGTCAGGTTCCACCCCGTGCCTGTTCGACTTGCCGGTCACCCAAGTGCAGATCGGGACGTCGTGCACCGCCGTCGAGAAGAGCGCGTCAAGCCCGGTGGGCGGGGGCGGCTCCTGCTCGGGGGGCAACACGGGCCGCAAGTTGACCCATCCGTCGTGCGCCTCGCCGATCCGGTCCATCTCCTCCACGACCGCTCCTGGTTCCTCGACGCGGAACTCGAGCACGCGTACTCGCCTTGCCATCATGTGCTGATCATCCATCGTACGGTCGTCATTACGTGGCACCTTTTCTCGTTGCCCGTACCGGCCCTCTTTGCCGTACCGGCGAGGGACCGCCGCTGTCCAGGCGGTTCCGCCCGAAGTTTCTCTGTACGCTCTCAACGCGATGCGCCGTGGACGATAGCGCTGCTATGACGAGCCCGCCCGGGAACAGCACAGAGATCGATCCCTCGAGAGCCGACTTTACGCCGGTCACCGACAAGGCCTTGGCCGCGTTGCCCTTGGAGCGCGGCGCGGCGTCCTCCGTGGCCCTCGAAGGCATCACGAAGAGCTATGGGCCGGTGACGGCGATCAGGGACCTGACCCTGGAAGCCCGAGCGGGCGAGTTCCTCGTGCTTCTCGGTCCCTCCGGTTGCGGCAAGACGACCGCACTGCGACTGGTGGCCGGGCTCGAGGACCCCACGTCCGGCACGGTGCGGATCGGTGGTCGGGTCGTGAACGACGTCGACGCGAAGGACCGCGACGTGGCGATGGTGTTCCAGAGCTACGCGCTCTACCCCCACTTGAGCGTCGGCCGCAACATCGAGTTCCCGCTGCGCGCACGCCAGGTCCCGGCCTCCCAGCGCCGGCAGCTCGTGGCCACGGTGGCCGAGAGCCTTCGCCTGGAACAGCTCCTCGACCGAAAGCCCGCTCAGCTCTCGGGTGGCCAGCGCCAGCGGGTGGCGCTCGCGCGCGCGATCGTCCGGCGGCCGCGCGCGTTCCTGATGGACGAACCTCTGTCGAACCTCGACGCGCAGCTGCGCGTCCAAATGCGAGCCGAGCTCGTCGAGCTGCATACGCGCGTCGACATCACCATCCTCTACGTCACCCACGACCAGGTCGAAGCCATGACGATGGGCCAGCGCATCGCGATCTTGAACGAAGGCGTCCTCCAGCAGCTCGACACTCCCGAAGCCGTCTACGGCCGTCCCGCGAATGCGTTCGTGGCGGGCTTCGTCGGCAGCCCTCCCATGAACATCCTCCGGGGCCGCGCGGTTGCCGAAGACGATGCTCTGTGGGTGGCCGTGCCCGGCGGACGAGTCGGCCTGTCACCCCCTCTCGTTCGCGCCGTGGAAGACCGCGCTCTGAGAGAGGTCGTCGTGGGCCTGCGTCCCGAGGCCCTGAGCTTGGACCCGAACGGCACGATCGCGGCGGCGGTGAGCCTCGTGGAGCTGGTCGGCCACGAGCAGCACGTGGCGTTGCGTCTCCCGGGAGGCCAGCTCGTATGGATTCGCATGGGCAGCGAGGCACCGCGCATGCGAACCGGGCAAGACGTGAGGATCGCCGCCACAGGGACCGTGCACCTCTTCGACCCGCAGACCGGCAACCTGATAGAGGTGGGGAACGAATAGAGGTGGGGAGCGAATAGAGGTGGGCGCCCGACACCGAGCACGAGGTGCTCACGCGCGCCAGCGTCCACAAAGCCGTCCGCTGCGCAAGGCGGGCGCCGCGTACCTCTTCGTGCTCCCGGCCCTAGTGGCGTTCGGCGTGTTCGTGTTCTACCCGCTGGTGAAGACGGCGTACCTCGGGTTCTTCACCAGTCCCCCGGCTCCGAACCTCCCCTCGCACTACGTCGGGCTCACCCAGTACCGCGCGGTCCTCTCCTCGAGCGACTTCCTCGACAGCCTGTGGCGTACCGTGCAGTTCGTCCTCTACACCGTGCCCGCGGGCATCGTGCTCGGGATCGGACTGGCGATGCTGGCCAACCAGCGACTTGCGGGGATCCGGATCTTCAGGACCATCTACTCCTCGACCGTGGCCACCTCCGCCGCGGTGGCAGCGGTGATCTTCTTCACGTTGCTGAACCCGCAGGTTGGCCTGCTCAGCTACTGGCTCGGGAGAAAGGGGGGCAGCGGCGTCCTCCAGAGTTCCTCGCTGGCCCTCCCCGCGGTGTCGGTGGTGACGATCTGGCAGAACATCGGCTTCACGTTCATCCTGATGAGCGCTGCGCTGCAGTCGGTGCCCGACGACCTGCTCGAGGCGGCGCGCGTCGACGGCGCATCCTCATGGCTCAGGTTTCGCTCCGTGACGATCCCGCTGCTGTCACCCATGATCTTCTTCACCACGATCGTGGGGGTCATCGGTGGTTTCCAGTCCTTCGGTCAGATTGACATCCTCACCCAGGGCGGCCCGAACAACCACACTCTTCTCCTCATCTACGACCTCTACCAGCAGGCTTTCAAGTACGACAACACCGGCTACGCGGCAGTGCTGTCGGTGGCACTGTTCGGGATTCTCCTCCTCCTCACGTTCATGCAGTTCTGGTTCTTCCAGCGAAGAGTCTTCTATGCGCGCTGAGCACCGCAACGCTCGACCGTACGAAGAGCGCCACGTCAAGGGGACCTTCGCCCTACGGCGACCGGTGAGACGTATCGCGCGCTACGCGTTGCTCGTCGGCATGGCGGTCGTCGTCGCGTTCCCCATCTACATCACGGTGGTGAACGCCCTGTTGCCGTCTGCGCAGATTGGAGCTCGGCCGCCGATCCTGTTCCCCACGCATCCTCAATGGGGGTCCTTTCGCGCCGCGTTCAGCGAGGCCCACCTCGGCATCTACTTGCGGAACAGCGCGATCGTGACGATCGGCATCACGGCCGCGCAGCTCATCACCTCGGTGCTGGCCGCCTACGCCTTCGTCTTTCTCCGCTTCCCAGCGCGCCGCGTGATCTTCATGGTCTGCATTGCCACTTTGATGGTGCCGTTGGAGGCGACGATCCTCCCGAACTACAGGACGATCGAGATGCTGGGCTGGTACAACACGTTCCCGGCACTCATAGTGCCCTTCGTAGGAAGCGGCATAGGAATCTTCTTGTTCCGCCAGGCTTTTCTCGGGCTCCCGCGGGACCTGCGCGACGCGGCGACTTTGGACGGCTACGGGCACCTGCGGTTCCTCACCCGGGTGGTGCTTCCGCTCAACCGGCCGGTGACCGCCGCTTTCGGTATATACGCCTTCCTGACCGCATGGAACCAGTACCTGTGGCCGCTCCTGGTCACCCAGACGAACAGCGTGCGTACCGTGCAGATCGGCCTCCGCCAGCTGAGCATCTCCAACTTCAACCAGCTCGACGTCGTCTTCGCCGGGACGGTACTCGGGGCGCTGCCCATATTCGTCTTGCTGTTCGTGTTCCAGAGGCAGCTCGTACGCGGGCTCACCGCCGGTGCTCTGAAGGGCTAGGTCCTCGATCAGGGGCTGAAATCCACGGCCCTCGATCAGGCGCTCTCGGGCCAGAGGTCCTCGGGCTCTTTGTGGCGCGTCTCGGGCAGCAACAAGAACAGTGCGGTGGCGGCCACCATCGGCAGGAACGTGACCGCCGCACCGATCGCGAAACGGTTCCCCACGTCGGCGACCGATCCGAACACGAGCAACCCGATCACGGCTCCGGCCACTCCGGCGGCCACGTTCCAGCCGGCCACCGAGGCCCGTACCGACGTCGGAAACAGCTCGTTCACGAGGGCACCCGCCGCAGGAGCAAATGTCGACGCGCAGAAGATGCCGAGCTCGTAGCCGACGAGCAGCGCGACGCGCGATCCGCTGTAACAGAGCACTCCGGTGACGGCCATCGCCGCCATTGCACCCGCGGCCGTCGGGCGCCTGCCGACGGTGTCCGCGAGCCACCGCCCGAAGATCAGACCCACGAGGCCGAAGACTGCCGCCACGACGACCATCACCGCGGTGATCGTGCCGGAGAGCCCGAGGACGTTCTGCGCGTAGACGAAGACGAAGCTGTTCGCGGGGCCGGTCACCACCGATACCGCGAAGGCGAGAGCCGCCACCACCAGCAGCCGCCAGCGAAATGCCCTCCCGATCGCCCCAATGACAGGGAGCGGATGCACGGCTGCCGCCGTGGCGATGGCGAAGCGGCGGGGCTCGACGAGCCACCGACGCACGAAAAGCAGGCCCATGAGCGGCACGACGGCCAGTGCGAACACCCCTCTGAAGCCGATCGCCCCCCCCAAGCCGTGTATCACCGCGGTCAGCCCGGCGCCCACCCCGTAGCCGGCGGCGACGAGGGCGATGGCCTTCGCCCGGTCAGCCGACCCGGTCTCCTCGGCGGCCCCCACCTGGCAGAGCGCGTTCGTGGCGCTGAGCGACGGGCGCCCCAAGGCGAATATGACGACGAACCACCAGTACCCGGGGCTGGCGGCGGCGGCCACGGTGAACGCCAGCCCGAGCGCGCACGTGAGGAGCAGCATCTTGCGCCTGCCGAAGCGGTCGGCGATCCCCGCGAGCGGAAGCCCGCCCAACGAAGCCAGACGCAGCACGGCGAGCCCGATGCCGAGCTCGGTCCCCGACAGTCCCGCCTGGTCCGCGATCGAGGTTCCGTGCACCACCCGGCCGAAGGTCTTCGCCACGTCGCCGAGCGCGGAGACGGCTCCGAATTGCCCGAATCCCGATGCGAGCGCCATGAGAGCGAGCGCCACCACGGCTGGGTCCAGCCAACCGCGAAGCTCGAGCGACGGGCGTGAGCCCTCCGAAGCACCCACAGAGGCTCAGCGAAGCGCGCGCCACGGCGCGCGCGCGTGCGTCTCATTGTCATCCTCATCGTCTTCAGCGCTCGCAGGAGGCAACGGACCTCGGCTCTCAAATCCAAGTCCGTGAGGGTGCCCACGTCGAGCGCGCCGGGCGGCCCAGAACGGCGCGTCCAGCACGACCAGCAGCACGAAGGCGACCCCGGTCGCGCTCAGTACGTACCAGGGCCATGGGCCCAGCACCCGCAGCAGGGTCCAGTTCGACGGAGGGCTGCGCAGGAACATGTAGTTGGCGCCGCTCGTCGCGTCTACCAGGCCGACGAGCGCGGTATAGGCGACTGTGATCATGAGGACGCGCGGGACCGCCTTCGGGCGCGGTGTGATCCCCATGCCGACCACGAGGAACAGAGCAGCCACCACGATCCCGAGATGGCCGGCCATGTACTGGAAGAACACCAGGTGGGGGAACCCCACGTTCAGGTCGGGCGTTATGAGCGCCTGGAGGGTCCCGGCCAACCCCCAGAAGTACGTGAGCTCCACCAGCACCGGGACCCGCCACCAGCATGCGACCGCCGCCACGATCGCCGCCACGTTGCAAAGCGCCAGCGGGAGCGATGTCCTCGCCGAGAACGTCCCCTGCACCGCCAGGGCCACGACGTAGCTGAGCGCGTCCGCGCCGAGCACCGCGCCCAAGGCACGCGCGGCGGTCCGGGTCCACGCTCCGCGATGGCGGCGCCCCTCGACGCACAGCACCACGCACGACAGAGCGCCGAGCGCGAGGGCTGTCGCGTACGCGACCGGGCTCACCACCGCTGTCGTCGGGGCCATCAGTGCCAGATTATGATCCTGCTGCTCGAACGGCGGTGGCGGTGGCCTCGTCGACCAGGGCCCGCAACGCCGAGGACACCTCCGGTTCCGCCGGCGCGGCCGCGTCGAGGTCCCTCAAGCTCACCGGGAGCGCGCTCAGGTCAGACTCGAAGCAACGACGCGAGCTCTCCAGACTCCCCGCAGGTCCCAACCGACGACCGGCCGACATCACGTGCTCGAGCAGACGCTCGCTGCCTGCTGGAGACGCCTCGTCGCGCAGTCCCAGCAGGTCGCGCATGCCCGGGGCTCTGAACACCTGCTTCGCCCCGGGGAAGGTCACCTTGCCCACCGAGAGCTTCATCACGGGACGCCCGCCGTAGTCGACCAGCTTGTACGCGCTGTCGAGGTACGGCGCGTCTGCCGAGACCCCCAGGCGCGTACCCACCCCCACCGCGTCTATGGGCGCACCTGCGCCGAGCATTCGCCGGATGTCACGCTCGTCGAGACCGCCGGAGACGAAGATCCGCACGTCTTCGAGACCCGCCTCGTCGAGCATCCGGCGCGCTTCGTACGCCAGCGCCACGAGGTCCCCGCTGTCCAGGCGGACCGCTGCACGCGACGCGATCCCGAGCTCTTTGGTCACCTCGATCGCATGGGCGACGCCACCGAGCGTGTCGTAGGTGTCCACGAGAAACGTGGTGGCTGCGGGTAGGTCGCTCGCGAACGCCCGGAAGGCTTCGCGCTCGGTGGGAAACGCCTCGATGTAGGAATGCGCCATGGTCCCCGCAGGTGCCAACCCGTAGCGCCGCGCCGCCTCGACGTTGCTGGTCGCGGCGAACCCGACGAGGCCGGTGATCCGCGCGACGCTCATCGCGGCCTCGATCCCCTGCGTGCGGCGAAAGCCGAACTCCACCAGCTCCACACGTCCGGCGCCGGCCAGGCGACAGCGCGCGGCCTTGGACGCAATCGCAGTCTGGAACGTCAGCTGGTTCAACAGGAAGGTCTCGGCGAGCTGCGCCTCCGCGATCGGAGCGCTCACCTCCGCGAGAGGCTCCTCTGCGAAGACGATCCGGCCCTCTGGGACCGCCCACACCTCACCGGTGAACCGCAAGCCTCGAAACGCCTCGATCGCCGTGCTGTCGAACCCGAGAGCAGCGAGGTACTCGAGCTCCTCCTCGTCGAACCGAAGCTCCTCCAGCCAGGAGAGGCATTCGTCGATGCCCGCAGCGACGAGGAAGGCCCGACCAGGGGGTAGTCGGCGAACGTAGAGGCTGAACGTCGCCACGCCGTTCATGCCCCGGCGCAGGTAGCTCGACGCCATGTTCAGCTCGTAGAGATCGGTGAGCAGCGACCCCGCCATGGCGCTCGAACCGTAGTGGACAGCAGACGCGGGCGAGGACCTCTCTCGTGTTCTTGTCAGGAGGTGAAGTCCAGGGGCGCCGGACCGGTGGCCTGCACCAGCAGCTCTGCCCAGCTCGGGGTGCCCCGGTAAGCGTCGGCCACGTACCCGGTGCCCATCACGCAATTCTGCCCTGCGATCTGCAGAAGGACGTTGTCACGATGTCCCCAACACCCCGAGGTGTGGCCCGCCGTGCAGTCGAGGTTCGAGGACCCAGGGCCGTCGTCGTACATCCAGAAGTAGATCGCCTCGAGAGGGTTGCCCACCGCTCCTGCCCAGTTCGCGCCCCATTGGACGAAACCGAAACCCGGCGGTGGGGACGGGTCTGCGTTTGCCGCAGCTCCGGCCGTTGCGGCCTGGTCGAGCGCTGAGGCCATGCCACTGAGGGCGCCGAGACCACGGGCGCTGCGCTCGAGATTCGTCGCCACGAAGAGCTGTTGCTGAGGTGACAGGCTCCCCCAGTTGCCCGGGAGGGTCATGGGCCCCAGCCCCTCGCGCTGGCGGGCATTGGCGATCGCCGCGAGCGTCGTACTCACGCATGCGCTCGAGTCGTCGTACTGCGAGCCCGAGCAGCTCGCGAGGAAATTCGGCTGCGGCGCGATGTCGGCCGGCGGGTTCTGCGGCGGATGCGTCTCCGGCGCCGTGGTCGGCTGGGACGGCGCCGCGGGGCGCGGCACCGTGGAGCTCGAGGGCGCACGAGCAGGTGCCGGAGGCCTCGCCGGGGTGGCCGGAGGCACCGTGGTGCTCGTGGGCGCCGGCTGCGGCGCTCCAGAAGAGGAGCCGTCTATCGACGAGTGCTCGTGAGCGGAGACGGATGTGAGCTTGCCGGTCGCCGAAGGTCCTGCATCGCCTGGCGGCTTCGAGGGGACCGCCAGCGAGGCGAGGAGACTCAGGGCTCCGACGCCGAGCATGAGGCCAAGCCCTCGCCAGCTGGGCCTCCGCAGCTCTATCTTCCGCCCGATAGCCTCCCGGCGGCTATTGCGCTCACATGCACTTTCCGTGGCATACTCCACACGAAGAGTATCGGCACTCCACTACCTCACCTGAGCCAGTCTTGATAGCACCAGCGCGATAGCACCACAAGCTGGATGGACCCGGTGTCGGCTCTCGGGTTTGCCTCCCGGTCCCCGCTCGAGGTTGCGATCTTCCATGAGGTCGACACAGCGGGCAATGATGGTCGCTCGTGTCAGGAGCACCGCGACCACAGCGCACTGCAGGACCGGCGAAGGCGCGCTGCGCGGGCCGCCAGGAACGTCGGGGCTTCGCTGTGGGTCTCGGGCTCATAGTCGCCGGAGCGCTGGTGCTGCGGATGATCTACGTCCTCGTGGTCACCCGCCACGAGGACACCAAGCTCTACGACTCTCTTTGGTACGAGGTACAAGGCTTCACGTTGTCTCGAGGGCATTTCTTCCCCGTCCCCTTCGGGCACGGGCCCGACGCCGCTCACCCGCCGCTCACCGCCATCGCGATCACCCCCGTCACGTACCTCTTCGGGCTCCACCCCGGCGAGACCCCCCAGCGGCTCACCATGGCCGTGCTCGGGGCATTGGTCGTGCTGTGCGTCGGTCTCCTCGGCCGTAGCCTGGCCGGGCCCCGGGTAGGGCTCGTGGCAGCCGCAGTGGCAGCGCTCTACCCGAACATGTGGATCCCGAACGGCATCGTGATGTCGGAGACCCTCACGATGCTCGTGATAGCCCTCGTCTTGATAGCGACGTACCGCTTGTTGCGCGCTCCCGGCTGGGCCAACGCGGCCCTCCTCGGCTTGGGATGTGGAGCGGAGATGTTGGTGAGGGCCGAGGCGGTGCTGCTCGTGCCCTTCCTCCTCGTGCCGGCCGCGCTTGCCTGCAAAGGTGTGCGCTGGAGCTCGCGCTTGGGGCTCGTCGCCGTCGGAGTGCTGGCGGTGGGTCTCAGCGCCGGCCCCTGGGTGGGGCGGAACCTGGTCTCGTTTCGCGACACGACCATCCTCTCGACAGAGGTCGGGCCGGTGCTGCTGGGGGCGAACTGCCCGCAGACCTACTACGGGCCGAGCCTCGGGGGCTGGAGCCTCGACTGCTCGCTTAAAGTGCGCCCCGCGCAGGACCAGTCGGTGGAGTCGACGCGCCAGTTCGACGCAGCGAAGACCTACATCGCTCACCATCTGGGCCGGCTTCCGGTCGCCGTCATGGCACGGGTGGGAAGGCTGTGGGATCTCTACGAGCCCTTGCAGATGGTGCATGTCGACGTGAACGAGGGCCGGCCGGTTCCGGCGTCGTTCGCCGGGCTCTTCGCGTACTACGCGCTGCTTCCCGCGGCTGCTCTGGGCATCGTTGCCATGCGCCGTCGGCGGGTCCCGCTGTGGCCGTTGCTGGTCCCGGCGGTCGTGGTGACCCTGTCCTCGGCGATCGGGTTCGGACAGGTGCGTTTTCGCGCCGAGTTCGAGGTGTCGCTCGTGCTCCTCGCCGCGACCGGCTTCGTGGCTGCCTGGAGATGGTCGACCAGACGGCTGTCACGAGCTGTGCGTTGAGCTGTGACCGCTTCAGCCGACGAACGACTTGATGTCTTTGACGAGCTTGTCCTCGATCTCGATGTTCCAGGCCATCTCGGCCACGTCCACGATGAGGAACAGGTCCGAGATGAGCAAGGTCTCGACGGCTGCCACTGCGAGGTGCTCCAGCCATTTGCCGATGCCGATGCGGACCGTGAAGTCCTGGGGGGTCCCCGCGATCATGATGGTCATCGCGCGGTCTGCGGCGATGACCCCGCGCAGGAAGCCGCCCTTCTTGGCCTGGATGACCACACCCTGGGCGCTCGGTGCCGAAGTCTGGGCCGTGAAGCCGTCAGTCTTCAGATACTCCTCGATGTGGGACTGCAGGGCACTCAGTTCGGTGCCCTTGCCTTGGAAATGCTCTACTTTCTCGCCGACCATGACGGCCTCCTTCGGGTTCGTCGCTGAGTTTGTACCCAGCGAGGTGGTGTTGACGAGGGACCCACCGGCGCCGCCACCGGAATACGAGACCCACACGTCGTGGCCCCACCTGATCCACGGACGGGCTTTCGCCGCTCGCTGCAACCTAGTACGCGGCGTTGGCGAGAACTGGTTGAGCACGACCACCGGCCGGCGAATCCACGGCGTAGCCTGGCGACCGGCGGTGATCGTCGACGATCTGCACGAGCCCCTGACGGGATCCGCCGCCACGGGCGCCTTCCATGGCTGGAATGCCGCTCGGGGATGCACCAACGTCATCGCCATGCGGATCACCGAGACCTCGCCGTCGGCTGTGGCACGAGGAGTGACATGAGCACAGTGCAGGCACGGCCACCGAGGCGGTTCTCGTTTTCGGCCGTCGGTTTCGGCGCCATCGGCGTGGTCATCGTGATCATCGTCGCCCTGGTGATCGTCAAGGTGACCGGCGGATCGACGAAATCCTCGCCGCCGCCGGGCTCCATCACCGGGGACGTCGCTGCGCCGGCGAGCCTGATCTCGGAGGTGACCGGCGTGCCTTCGTCGGTCGCCAAAGCCGTCGGTCTGCCATCCTCTGTCACTCCTCCCAGCGTGCTCAAGGGACAAGAGCCCCTCACCCTCGACGGAAAGCCCGGTGCGATTTTCATCGGCGCCGAGTTCTGCCCCTACTGCGCAGCCGAGCGCTGGGCGGTCGTCATGGCCTTCTCCAGGTTCGGCACGTTCTCAGGTCTGAAGGAGACGGCGTCGTCCGCCTGGGACTATGCCCCGTCCACGGCGACCTTCTCGTTCTACGACGCCAGCTACTCGAGCAACCTGCTCACCTTCGAACCCGTGGAGGCGGCCGGCAACGACACCAGCGGGCCGGGCACCAGTCGAGTGCTCCAGAGCCTGACCAAGACACAGTCCAACGTGTGGGCCACGTACTCGGCACACTTCGGCACCTCCGAGGGCTTTCCCTTCCTCGACATCGGCAACAAGGTGTTCGCCATCGGACTGAGCTACGACCCCAAGATCCTGTCGGGGCTCTCGCAGTCGGACATCGCGGCGAAGCTCAGGAAGCCGAGAGACCCCGTGACCCAGGCCATTGTCGGAACGGCCAATTACCTCACCGCCGCCATCTGCTCGATCACAAACCACCAGCCCGCTTCGGTCTGCACAGCCGCGGCGACCGTCGCGGCCGCCAGGGCCCTAGGGACCAGTTGAGGAATTCTCTGCTCCGACCTTCCTGCCGATGTTCGTCACGTGCAGGTGGATCTCGTCGAGGAGGTCGGTGTTCTTCTTCACCTGCGAGGTGAGGGCCGTGTTCTCTTCGATCAACGTCTTGATGTCATCGGTGTTGTGCTCGGTGTGAACAGCGATCTCGGAGGAGATCGCGTCAGCCCGCTTGGCGGCGATAAGCAGTGCCGCAGCCTGCACACCGGCGAGCATGGAGAGAAACAGGTTCAGGAGGATGTAGGGGTAGGGGTCGAACGACTTGTGGTGGAGGATCCGCGCCAAGAGGATCGTGTTCACGAGAGACCAGGCGATCATGACAGCGAAGAAGCAGAACACGAAGGGCCATGACCCCATCATGTTGCGCATCCGGTCGGCTGCTCGCTCGCCGGTAGAGAGCTGATCTCCTGATCGCACCCCTGGGTGCTTGTGCCAATGGCTCTCCCAGGGCCGATCCGCCACGGCGATGATCCTCGCGCGGATCTCGCCTTCGCAGACGGACCGAGCAGGGCCCGGCACCCTCTTTCAGACCTGTTGCTCGCAGCGCTCAGCTCGAGCGCGATGGTCGGCTCGGCAGTTCGGGGCAACCTGGTAGGTCACTGTCCCCGGCTGCAGTTAAGACCTGGATGCTCTTGCGTCCAGATCGCATCTCGGCTAGACATTGCCCCCGGACGTCGATCGACCATCAGGGGAAGCACTGCCATGGCGCTTGCCACCGGGGAACCACCGACGTTGCCGACAGGATCTCTCCGTCGAATCCGAGATGCCCTCACGCCTGCGGAATGGGCGCGAACCGGCGCCATGGCGCTCACGATCCTCGGGCTTAACGTCCTGGGCTGGGTGATGCTGGGCGCCGCTCTCGGCGGCCACTACCACGTCTCGAAGACCGAGGTCTTCGGCTGGGGAACCGGGATCCTCGCCTACACGCTCGGCATGCGCCACGCCTTCGACGCCGATCACATCGCGGCGATCGACAACACGACCCGAAAGCTCATCAACGACGACGAGCGTCCGCTCAGCGTGGGGTTCTTCTTCTCCCTGGGACATTCTACGGTGGTCTTCTTGCTGGCTGTGCTGCTGAATTTCGGCATCCGAGGGCTTGACGCGCAGCTGAAGAGCTCGACCTCGGGCCTTCAGCAAACCACCAGCATCGTCGGGACCTCGGTGTCGGGCTTCTTCTTGTTCTTGATCGCAGGGCTCAACGTCGTCATCCTCCTCGGCATCGTGAAGATCTTCCGGGAGATGCGCACGGGTCGCTACGACGACGCCGAGCTCGAGGCGCAGCTCGACAATCGTGGGCTCATGATGCGGTTCTTCGGACCGTTCGCCCGCCGGGTCGACGCGCCGTGGAAGATGTACCCCATCGGATTTCTGTTCGGATTGGGCTTCGACACCGCCACCGAGGTCGCCCTGCTCGTCATCGCCGGAACCGCCGTCGTGGGCGGCCTTCCCTTCTACGCAATCCTCTCGTTGCCGATCCTCTTCGCCGCGGGCATGAGTCTGTTCGACACGATGGACGGGTGCTTCATGAACTTCGCCTACGACTGGGCCTTCGCCCGTCCTGTCCGAAAGGTCTATTACAACCTCGTCATCACGGGACTGTCGGTCTTCGTGGCGTTCTTCATCGGCGCCATCGAGGTGCTCGCCCTGCTGGCCAAGGACGCTCACCTGCGTGGCGGGTTGTGGTCCTTCATGGCGAGCTTCAACCTCAACACCGCCGGGTACTTCATCGTAGGTGTGTTCGTGCTGACCTGGGCGATAGCGCTCTTCGTCTGGCACTTCGGCCGGATCGAGCAGAAGTGGGACCTCGATGCCTAGAAGAGCCCGTGTGATGATCTTCGTCGCCGCGTCTGCGGCCTTCCTAGCTGGATGTTCTTGATCGTCCACGGACCCACCATCTGCGGCGGTCGGGGCCGTCTCGAACAGGGCGCTACCCCCGGCCATCCGTCAGCTCCCGCTCACGAATCAACAAGGCCAGAGCGTCGACCTGGGCTCGTGGCCGGGCAAGACGGTGTTGTTCGTCCCGTTGCTCACCCTTTGCTCTGAGATCTGCCCGATGACGACCGGCAACCTCTTACAGGTGCAACGGTCGCTTCGAGCCGACAAGGCTTCCTCGAAGGTCGAGATCGTGGAGCTGAGCGTGGACCCCGGTCGTGACACCCCCGCCCGCCTTGCCGCCTACGCCAGGCTGACGGGGGCTGGTTGGCAGCTCGTGACCGAGACCCCCGCGCAGCTGCAAACGATCGCCAAGTTCTTCGGCATCTGGTACCAGAAGGTCCCCGAAGGCAATTCGCCCGACATCGATTGGTGGACCGGCCGGCCGCTCACCTATGACGTCGACCATTCCGACGGCTTCGTCGTCATCGACTCGAACGGCACCGAGCGCTTCGTCACCAACGCCGCGCCAGATTTCCACGGCCACCTGGACCCGACACTCGAGGAGTTCCTCTCCCCCCTCGGCCACCAGGACCTGAAGCACCCCCCCAACCCCAACTACACCCCCGCGGACATTCTCCAGGCTCTGGCTTGGTCAATGCACCTGCCTCTGCCATCACGAGGCTGACGCGCGCCAACCTCACCGCTATGGAACCTCCAGACGCATGCGAAGTTGATTGACGCAGCCACTTGCCTTGGTAACAATCTCGTCGAACGAAGCCTCTCCCGTGCGGGCGAGGTAGTAGCCACTTTCCTTGGCGTACTCATACGCAATCGTCTGTAGGTCCACTGGCAGGCCCGCTTGAGCCACGTGCATCGCCATCAGGTAGTGCCCTTCGCTCTCGGCGGGCCTGGCGACACCACTGGCGTTCTCCATCGTCCCGATGACGTAGCCCAATGTCGCGCCCATGCAGACGGGTTCCTCGAAGGCCTCGCGGTCCTTCTCTTCGCCATCGCCCAGCAGATCGACCAGGTACACCACCAACATCCCGAGCACCGAGGCCAGGTCCCCTACGCCTTGGACCTTCATCACATGGTCGTGGGCAACCGCCGCCAATGACGCGATCTTGTTCCTCTCGACTTCATCGCTCAACAACGCCATTTCGGCTTGGGAAGGAACCCGAGTCGCTCCCGGTGTGGGAAACTGTATGAGCGAATACACAAGAGCGGCCTCGTAGAATTCTCTTGGCCGGGTTGGCGGCGACGGTCCAGGGTTCGCCTCGATCCACTCGTCTACCTCGCGTAGTTGCTGCGGTCCCATGGCCCCTCCGTCTCTCGACTCTCATATCTCCAGGGGAGAATCGACCTGAGTCGGGTCGGCCTTGAGGCCCGGCACCCCAACTATTTAGTCCCGAACCCCCCGGCCTCTGGGAACGGCCGTACCACGACGTCGCCGACGTGAACGGCGGATGGCCCCACGGCGAACCCAGTGCGGTTGCCGGTCATGTCGGCTCTGTGTCCTCGTCATGTGGCGACTCCGGAGTGACAGCGCGGGGTGCTTGACGGGCAAGCAGGGTGCCCCAGCCCTCGTTGTCCCCTGGGACGATCGGCCGTGGTGGATCGGCGACAAGTACATGGGCTTCACCGCTTCGGACGGCGAAGACGACGGCCTGGCCTGCCAGCTCGGGCGGGTCGCGTGGAATGGCGCGAGCCCCACTGAGCACGTGACCGGCTCGGAGCCGCTCGTGGAACTCGGTGGCGGTGACCGACGGGTACACGACCGAGACCGCGACGCCCGAAGCGGCCAGCTCGAGGCGGGCGACCTGAGAGATCATGTTGAGCGCCGCCTTGGTGGCCGCGTAGCCGCCGAGCCCCGGGAAGACCCGCAACGAAGTGGCCGAGCTCACGTTCACGATGGCTCCGGCGGACTGTTCTCGCATGACGGGGAGCACCGCCTGCATCCCCACGAGCGGGGCGACCACGTTGAGCTCGAAGACCGCACGAAGGTCGGTCGGGTCGAGCTCCTCGAGCGGCACGTGCAGACCCTGTCCAGCGTTGTTCACGAGGACGTCGACCCTGCCGTAGGTTTCGACGGTCCGGGTGACCAACCGCTGGAGTTGTCCAGGGAGGGTGATATCGGTCGCGACGGCGAGTGAGCCTGGCAGCTCGACGGCGAGGGCCGCTAGACGTTCAGCCCGCCGAGCAGCCAGCACGACCCGTGCCCCCAGTTCGTTCAGCAGCCGGGCGCTCGCCGCGCCGATCCCAGAAGATGCCCCGGTGACGATGCAAACCGCTCCGTCGATGTCCATTGTGTCTTCCTAGCCGCGATCATGAGTCCGGTAAATGATGCCCGGAGCGCTGCCATGGACGCGAAGACGTAGCTCCCCATCTGGGGACGGCCATCGAGAAACTACGAGGACCCCGAGCCCTCTCCCCCACCTGCACCCGCGCTACGACAGAGCGGGGCTCCCGTACTCCCTGGAGCGCGTCTGTTCGAGGTGCCAAACAGGATTCAGCCGATGCAATCCGAGATGCTTCCATGCGGGAAGCAGTTGTCGGGAGTGTTCTTTGCGACGAGGGTGAGCTTGAGTGTCACCGGGCTGCCGACGATGGTGTAGATGCCGCCTCCGGAGGCGCTGGCATTGTGCGTGACCTGGCTGAGATTGAGGGTGAGCGGGCCACCTGGGAGGGTAAGCGTTCCATCAGTATTGGCACCGGCTTCGAAAATTCCGCCGCCCATAGCGGAAGCCGAATTGTTGTTCACCTGGCTCAGGTTGACGGTCAGCACTCCACTGTTCGGTACTCCGAAGTCGACATTGGCGATGCCACCGCCAACACCACCACTAAGGCCGGTGTTGTTGTTCACCTCGCCGAAGTTGATGGTCATAATGCCGTGGTTGAGGATGCCGGCACCGTAAGAACCAGGAGCCGCGTTGCCGTTCACCTGGCTGAGAGTGATGGTCGCTGTGCCGCCGTTGGCGATGCCACCGGCGCCGGCGGTCGGGCCGCCGGTAGAGGTGTTGTCGTTCACTTGGCTGAAGAAGAGCTTGAGCGTGCTGCCGCCGGCAGTGCCCCCGTTACCAGTGCCGCTGGCGATACCACCGCCACCACCTGCCGAAGTGTTCCCGCTCACCTGGCTGAAATTGAGGGTGAGCGTGCCGGCGTGGTTCAGGATGCCGCCGCCCCCACCGCCAAGGGCGCTGTTCCCGTTCACCTGGCTGAAATTGAGGGTGAGCGTGCCGATCGGACCGAGGTGAGCCGGGTTGACGACGCCGCTGGCGATGCCACCGCCACCCATTTGGCCGGTATTGTCCGTCACCCGGCTGTGATCGAGGGTGACAGCGCCTTCGGCATTCAAGATGCCACCTCCGAAGAGGCTATTCCCCCCGGTGATGGTCAGCCCCTGAAGCGTGAGGTTGCCGCCCGGGCCGTCAACCTCGAAGACACGAAAGCTCGTGTCGTTCGCGGCGATCGTCGTGTCATTGCCGTTGATGTTGATCTGGCTCGTGATCACCGGCAGGCCGTTTGCACCGGTTGTCGTGGGGTCGCCGTTGTCGGCAGAGCTGAGGGCGTAGGAGCACCTTGGAGCCAGGTTTATGATCCCGCCCCCGCCGCCGTTGGCAGCGTTGATGGCAGCGATCAGTCCAGCGGCTCCACCCCCGGAACCCGAGCACGGTACTTTGATCGGTCCTGAGGCGTAGGCCACGGCAGTCGGCGCGAGCGTCAGGACTAGAAGTGCTGCACCGGTCCCGATCGCGGTCTTCATGAACCTTGTCGTCTTCATCTATGCCCCCGCGAGGAGTTGTGAGTTCCGGGCACAGTGTCATCATTTTGGAGGCGGGTCAACGGCTCACCATCAGAATTGGGAGACCATTGAGCATCCGAATTGGGGAACCATTGAGCGCGTCGTGTCAGTCCACTATCGGGTCAGTGAACCTAAAGTTTCAGCCGGCCCCCCCGCGGAAGGCGAACACCGCGTTCGCTCGGGGTCAGGAACGGAGGTCGACCACAGGCCACGGTGGACCGCCACCGAGGATCTCAGGATCCCCGGTGAGCAGAGTGGCGCCGTGCGCTACAGCTGTGGCGACAGCAAATGCGTCCGCGTATGCCATTGGGTGGCGAGCCTTGATGCGTGCCGCCTCGAGCACGCGAGCTTCGGACGGCAGGTCCAACGTGAGCTGACGACGCAGGTCTCGCACGACGCGACGGGCTCGCTCCGCACCTGTCCTTCGCTCGATGATGTAGGCCGCCTCCCCCAAGTTGATCCAGCTCATCACCGGGCTGTTCGCCAACGCGGCCTCCACGCGACTGGCGGCCGGCTCCGCACCCTCGAGCCAGCGCAGGATCGCCCACGAGTCGAGACACTCGGTCAACGGTCTAATTCGGCCCGATGGTCGGCTTCTAGCTCCGCGGTCAACCCGAGCCCTGCGAAGACGCCCCGCAGACTGGGGCGCTCCCGAACCGGCTCGACCCGCACCGCATCGTCCTCGAGGGCAAAGTCGACCTCGTCTCCAGGAACAATCCCGAGCCGGTCACGCAACGCCTTTGGGATTACGACCTGGCCTTTCGGCCCGACACGATAAGTCATACCAAGCAGTATAACCCATCCTCGGATCCGGTCTGTCCTGGTCGAGGGGTTCTCCTTGGTCAAAGGGACTCCCGTCACGCCCGGCTCGCTGTTTCGCCACGGTCCTTTCGGATCGCCTCCGCCTGGCCGAAGCAGTGTCACAGCCGATCTGTTGTGTGTTGCCTTAGGAAGCCGCCGAGAGGCCGGACTGCGACGGGTGCGCCCAGTAGGAGCGCGCCCTCGGAGTCGGGATCACCGGTGGCGATTCGGGTGCAGCGTCATCGGCCATGCCCATGAAGACATCGGGCTGCTTCGGGTTGGTGAGGAGGTGAAGTCTCCTCGTCTGTTGCTTTCGTTCCTTCATGTCCCCCCCTGGTTCATGAAGCTCGGTCCTGTGGGACCCCCCTGCCGATGTGGCACTGGTGCTGATCCCTGTCCTCAAACCTTATCCGGTGACGTTAATGGTCACCGTGTACGGACCGAACTTCAACGTTGACGTCTTCGTGCTGCTGCCGCTGGTTGAAGCGGTGATCGTGCTGGTAGAAGTCGTTGCGCCCGCAGCGATGGTCACGCTGCCAGTGTCGTGACCGGACTCAGTTATGGTCGACGCCTGCGTGGTGCTGTAGACGACCGGGCTGCTAACGCTGTTCACGAAGTCGACCTCGGCCGTGAACGACCCACCACTAGAGACACTTGCGGTACAGGTCGTGGCGTCGCTGCTCGGAGTCCCGCATGAGACTGACCCGCCGCTATCGGTGATGCTCGTCAGGCTCAGCCCTTCCGGGGCCGGCGACGTGATCGTCTCGTTCTGGGTACCGGACAGGTAGCTCGTAGCCGATGCCGTGATCGTTGGTGTACCCGTGGCCGTGTCGCCATACCAGAAGGTGGCCATGCTGGCCGCTGAGGCGATGGTGACCGACGTCACGGACGAGCTAAATGGAACAGCCGTAACTGGGTGATGACAGCAGAGCAGGGCGGGCAATACTCCTCTGTCGCAATCGACGCACTCAATGAAAGCTGGGACTGGCTCTATAACAACGGATCTCGTTGCTACCGACCGCTCGAATAACGCTCCCCACGCGATGTTCGTGACTCGCCTGGGAAGAGAGGTAGCCGCGACTAGTGATCGCACCAGGCTCCGTGCGAGTGCTCGGATGGCTCTCGACCTCCACCCCACACTCGAACCTTCGGTGCGGCCACAGTTTCTTATGGGCGAGTACGAGATGGCTGCGTTTGCCGCTATGAAGGCGGTCGAAGTACGTGTAAGGAAAATGGCAGGGCTTGCAGATTACTTGATCGGTGTGAAGTTGATGCAGACCGCGTTCGGTACGGACGGCCCGCTCGAAGATCCCACGATTGAGTCCGGTGAAAGAGAAGCTCGTCGAAATCTCTTCGCTGGGGCCATCGGTACCATTAAGAATCCGACTAGCCATAGAGACGTTCGTTATGACGACCCGACGGAAGCCTCAGAAGCTGTGCTTCTTGCGGATCTCTTGATGAGGATTCTTGACCGAGTCCCCAATCACTGAATGGAACGCCACTGACGCTGCGGGGTCTCCAGGGTGCCAGTCACCTTGAGTCAAAGAGGGAGGGCTGGCCACTCCGGGTCTTTTTGTCCCAGGCGATGATCTCCGACCTCAGCCATAGCCGCGTGCGGCTCTCTGGGATATCAATCACGGGGCGAGGCATGTCCGGGTACCGCGTGAGATACGTCGAGACCGAGTTCCGATGGGTCAGCCCGAGCAGCCTGGCCACGCCCATCGTGTCGACCAGGTCGTCCACGTCCACTCGTCGGCCCATGCAAGAAGTCTACGACCGGCGACACCCCACGTCCGGGACCCCGCCGTCAGGTGTGTGACCAGGGTGAATGAGATTACTAATGTAGACACTAGACCGCGGACTACGAATGTAGTCAGGCGACGGGAGAGCATGGCCCGGATGACGTCTGCCACGAGAGGAATCGGAAACGAAGCTGGAGGGAAGGATGGCCGTTAGGAAGCCCAACCGTAAAAGCCGGGTTGCTCCAGGGCTTGCCCTCGCACAGGGTCTCGTCCTGACGGGATCACCCGAGCGCAAGGGAGCAGCACCCGTCATCGTCGACATCAACCGCCGGGAGCGTCCGGTGCTCGACGACGCCAGCTTGCTCACCGCCTATGAAACTCACCTGCGCCTCCATGAGAACCGCTCCGAGACAACCACGACCACCTACCGGGCGCACCTCCGTGCCTTCTCCCGCTACATCGCCTCCGAGTACCCGAAGCTCTCGCTGCCCGAGGTCCAAGCCGTCCATGTGAAGACGTTCTTGTTGGCCGAGGCCGCGCGCGGCATCGAACCGGCGACGCGGGCCGCGGCATTATGGGCGTTGCGTTCGTTCTACGACTACCTCGTCTCCGAGGACCTCATCGTCGCCAACCCGGCGTCTAGTGTCCGCGTACCTGGTGCCCGCAAGCTGCGCACCGCGATCTACACCGATGACGAGGCCGACCCGATCATCTCTTGGGCAGCTCGTCAGGAGGGCGTGCGCTGGCAAGTGGGTCATGTTCTGCTCAGCACCTTCCGCTACACGGGGCTCAGATTGAACGAGCTGGCCACGCTTCGCCTCGACCAAGTGGACCTCGGTGCGCGCCGCATCTCTGTGGTGGGCAAGGGCGAGAAGGAGCGGGTCGTTCCCATTCCCCCGGTGCTCGTGCCGGTGCAGGAGCACTACCTCACCAGCGTTCGCCCGGCACTCCCCCACTCCAAGTTCTTCTTCATCAATCCCAACTCGGCTCGCACACGCAAGTTCCACGGTCGCTACGGGCCGCGCTCTGTCGCCGACCTCGTCCTCGCTGCAGGCAAGGGGGCCGGAGCCGCTGGACGGCACTTCCCCCACCGCTGGCGACATACCTACGCCACGAGCTTGCTCCGTCGAGGGGTGGACATCCACGTCGTCCAGCGCCTGCTCGGGCACTCCAACATCGCCACCACGACGCGGTACCTGCACCTGTCCGACACCGACCTGGCAGACGCCGTAGACCGGGCGTTCCCGGAAGGCTGAGAGGACCCGGCTACTCCTCTGTGGTGCTCCGCATCTCGGGGTACATGTCGAGCTGCAACCCCAGCGCTTCTAGGTACGCCCGGTCGGCTCCCGTGAGTGCCACGTCCTCTCCTTCTTCGGCGAGGAAGAGGAAGTCGGCGTTGTGCTTTAGGGCCTCCAGCTCGCCAGGGCAGTAGGCGGCTACGAAGGCCGGGGCCAGGCTGTACCAGTCGGGCCAGTCCTCCATGAGTTGGGCCGGGGAGATCGAGTCGTCGAACAGAGCCAAGGCGTACCTCTGGAGTCGTTTCACGGTGTCTACGGATAGGTTCTCCTCATCGTCGAGGTACTCCAGCAGCCGTTCGTCGATGGTGTCCAGGTAGGTGACGAGGAAGTCGTTGTCCACCACCTCCATCATGACAGGACATCCCTCCGGACAGGCTGAGGGGGTCCCCCCTGGAGGACCCTCGTCAAGCCTGGCTAGCTGATTCGGCACGATCCTTTCGGATCGCTTCCGCCTAATGAAACAGCGTTGAGCCGATCACATTGAAGGCACCATCCCTGTGGTGCACCAGTATTCGACGTCTGCCTTGACTTGCTTGACCGTAATGCCAGCCTCCGAGGCATAGTTACCGATGCCAGGCCCTGGCTGATTCCAGTTGCCCTGGGCGAGGAATGCCATTGTCTGGCCCACGCAGTTCGGAGCGCCTGGTGTACCCGGCGCGGTGTGCTTGGCACTGCCCGCGTACGCCACTCCGACACCGCCGAGGCCCACCCCAACACTAGCTGCACCCATCACCGCCGCACCCGCCAAAAGTGCAAGTGTCTTACGCATCTTTCCCCCCTTTTCTCGCGGGTCGCATGAGAGCTGGCCCTTCGGGAGAGCCTTCAATAGCAGAAGGCAGCCCGTCTACGTCATATGTGAGTAACTTCGGTGACTGTGGGCTGCATAACCCCAGTGAAGTTCACCGAGCGCACCCGACCAAGCCTTTAGTGTGGACCTCTCCCCCTGCAGAGGACCGGATGGCACTGGTGGCTGCTTGAAGAGCGCCACGTGTTGAGGCGCGATGCACACCCCGCCGAGAGTGCGTTCTACGACCCATGCACATCTTGGACCGATCACCGCTCATCACCCCGGACAGGCTGAGGGGGTCCCCCCTGGAGGACCCCCGCTAAGCCTGGCTAGCTGCTTCGGCACGGTCCGTTGGGATCGCCTCCGCCTGGCCGAAGCAGTGTCACAGCCGATCTGTTGTTTGTCGTCCTAGGAAGCCGCCGAGAGGCCGGACTGCGATGGGTGCGCCCAGTAGGAGCGAGCCCTCGGAGTCGGGATCACCGGTGGCGGTTCGAGTGCAGCGTCGTCGGACATGCCCATGAAGACATCCGGCGGCTCCGGGTTGGTGAGAAGGTGAAGTCTCCTCGTCTCTTCCTTCCGTTCCTTCATGTCCCCCCCCCGATTCATGAAGCTCGGTCAGTATTTAGCCGTTCGAGAAGCCGTTGGTAACCGTGGCAGAGCCACCGTCAGGATTAGTGACCGTGAGATCGCCTGTCTTGCCACTGCCCCCACTGCCGGTCACATTGATAGTGATCTGCGTCGACGAGTTGAAAGTGACACTATTTATTGTGCCGTTAGCGCTCAACGTCACCGTGACTCCAGCCGCGAAGTTCGTGCCGGTAATCGTGCAACCCGCTGTCCCGTCGTGACCAGGATTGCATGGGCTTGAAGATGTCGGGGATGTGATCGTCGGCACCGATTTGGTCACGCTGAAGGAGGAGCTAATGACCGTACCGTGCGCGGGACTGCTCGTGGCACTTAGCTTGTAGCCCGAGGTTGGGCCTGCGCCCGCCTGATTGATGCCACACCCTGAGAAGCTGGCCACACCGGCAGAGACGGTCACGGTCAGGGTGTTCGTACTGTCGGTGATTCCGGTCCAACAATCGAGGGTTCCACTGCCAGGGTTAGTGTTGATGGCCAGGGTCACGGTTGTCGTGTTGTCGCCAGTCTCGACGCTGCCGTTGGCGTCTTCCACCGAAACAACGGGTTCCGGCAATAGACCACCCGTTCCACTGTCGCTGCCGGGCTCGGTGGTGAACACCAGCTGGGTGGCTGTGCCGGGATTGATGACCACGTTGCTGGACGTGGCGGCGATGAGCCCCGAGCGGGTGGCCGTCAGCGTGTAGGTACCCGCCGCGGCCGTGCCAGTGATCTGGCAGTTGGTGAACGTGGCCACACCGGCCACCGCCGCGATGGTCGGGAACCCGGTGTTCGAGCACGACAGCGACCCGGCACCTGGTCCCGAGTTGATGGCCAGGGTCACGTTGCCGATGTCGGTGCTCACCAGGTTCCCCCCGGCGTCCTCGACCGACACCGCCGGTGAGGTCGAGAAGTTCGTCCCCTCAGCCACGTTGCCCACCGGTTGGGTGGTGAATGCCAGCTGGGCGGCGGGACCCACGATGACGCTGAACGCAGTGCTGTCAGCCACCGTCAGGCTCCCGTCCGTGGCGTGAAGCTTGTAGCCGGTGCCTGATGTGTTGATCTTGCAGCCGGAGAAGGTCACCACGCCAGAGGTCTCGGTCCCCGAGCAGCCCGACAGCGTGCCCGGACCGCCCGAGGTGGGCGTGCCCGATGTGATGGCCAAGGTCACCGTCGACGAATCAGTCGTAACCGTGTTACCCACGGAGTCTTCGACGTTAACGATCGGCTGGGTCGGGAAGGCCACACCACCGGTGATTGTTCCGCCAGGCGACTGGGTGAACACGAGTTTTGCGGCAGGGCCGACAACGTTGAACGCACTGCTGTTAGCCGTCGCCAGGCTCCCGTCGGCGGCGTGCAGCTTGTAGCCGGTGCCCGCCCCGCTGATCTTGCACCCGGAGAAAGGCACCACGCCGGATGTCTCGGTCCCGGAGCAGCCCGACAGCGTGCCACTACCAGCAGTGGGTGTGCCCGTGGTGATGGTCAGGGTCACCGTCGAGGAGTCGGTCGTCACCGTGTTGCCACCTGCGTCTTCCACGGTGACCTTCGGCTGGGTCGGGAAGGCAGTTCCAGGGGTGATTGCACCGCCAGGCTGCTGGGTGAACACCAGTTGGTAGGCAGACCCAATGAGCTGGACGGTTGTGCTAATCGAGGCAGTGTTGCCCACATGATCCGTGCCGGTCAGGGTGTACAGGTAGCAGTAGTCCGCGACGATGCCACTCGGCTGGGTGGTACCGGAGATCGTGGTTGGCGACGTGAACGGCCCACCCGAACCGGCTGCACCACAGGTGTTGTTGGTGAAGGTCTCTGACTGCACGGTGAGGATGCTCGACGCCAGACCGGAGCCGCTGCTTTCGGTGTAGTCGGTGCGGGAACCGATTGTGAAGGTCGTGATGGTGGCGGAGCTTGTCGACCCGCCAGAGGTCGCGGCGACGCTATTCACCGTTACTGCGCCAAGGGTTGGTGCCGTGGAGTCGTTCGTGAAGGTGAGCGTGGTAGTGACCGTGTTGCCGACGTTGTCGGTGCCGGTGACCACTTCGGTGGGTGAGCTGGTCGTGCTGGCCGACCAGCTGAACGTCGTCGACACGTAGGGACCACCGGTCGGAGTGGACACCGTCCCCGAAGCATTGTGCGTCCAGTTTGTTGTCGTGCCACCCAGCGCCGGGAAGGAACTGGAGGCCGGGCCGGAGCCACCGGTGTCGGTCAGGGCGTTGGTGATGGTGAATGATCCGGCGACCGAGCCTTGGTAGTAGACCGTCGTCCCCGACAGGTAGGACCCGCCGCCGGACTGGCCACTGAGCGACAAGTTGTTCACCGGGACCGTGGAGTCGTTCGTGAAGGTGAGCGTGGTAGTGACCGTGTTGCCGACGTTGTCGGTGCCGGTGACCACTTCGGTGGGTGAG